>ENA-ORNQ01002921-ORNQ01002921.1-human-gut-metagenome-genome-assembly--contig:-NODE-2921-length-10762-cov-4.336042_pt1 | contig 10762 bp, 20 predicted proteins | sample MGYA00242116_ERZ509024 | MGnify/ENA primary metagenome ERZ509024 (study PRJEB26280, sample SAMEA2338697) | human gut metagenome | biome: human gut; feature: human-associated habitat; material: faeces... | reverse complement strand
GGGCTTTCGTAGCGATGCGCAACTACATCATGACCACGACGACAGTAACGGCAGAGCTGGCCGAAATTCGGGCAAAACTGGCATTGTTGGAACGGGCCGACGCCGACAATGCCGAGGCTATCAGCGACCTATCAGAGGATATGCGTAAGGAGCTCGATAACATCTATAACGCCATTGCGGCCTTGTCGGTCAAATTGCCGCAGGCCCACAAGACCGGACAGCCGATAGGGTTTAAACGATCAGACACGGAGAAATGACTCATACGAAGGAAGTACGACGAACGGCGGAGCCTGCAAGGTTTCCGCCGTTCGTTTGTTGTGCCGAAAATTCCTATGTTGGCAAAAAAATTACATGTAATGCGAATATAGGCTTATATTTCTATTCTTCAAAAATATTACTTCCAAAACAGTAATTATAACCCTATTTTAGAATAACTTAAAACCTTTGATTCCCTCTTCAAATTTTATTTGCATTTGTTGTTGAATATTGCGACGAGATTTTGTATATTTAACACTACCTTCTGGGTATAATGGCATTATCCGACTTTGCTTTGCTTAAAGGGAGCAACAAGATCAAGAATGCGATCCAGACGTTCCCCTTGTTTTTTCAGCTCTTCTTGATTCATACGGAGGGTGTTTCCATGCTGTTCAATAGCAGATAATAAATTTCGTAAGTCCATAGCTGTAATATTTAGGTTCGTAGTTTCTTCGGATATTGGGGTATTTTCTTTAAGCATGGTACCTTCACCTGTCAACAACCAACTATATTGTATTCCGAATAGGTCGCTCCATTTTTGGGCGACCTTTTTCCCGAAAGGTTGACCATTCAGATATGCTCCTACGGCCTGTTGCGAAACTCCCAATTTAGCAGCTATTTCAGATTGAGTTATCCCTATGCTACTGAAATACTCTTTTAATTGTTCGCTGATATATTTATAGTCGGTCATAAGATTATAATATTTTCCTATACATGTAAAATATTTGTAATTCCCTATTGTATACAAATAAATTTATTGTATATTTGCATTGTAAAACAAAGCTTGCAATGACAAATATAATGAGAAATACCGAAAACTCGCACCTAAACAGCGTTTTAGTTCGAGTTTTACCCTTTGAGGAGTATATTCAAAGCGTTTCTGACCCGACAGAACGTCGACAGTTGTTCGACAAATTAAAATCATCGATAGGTATTTTGAGCGATGCGACATTGTGGCGCTACCGCAGTGGTGGAATTCGCCCGAACATTCTCCAACGCCGCCAAATCGCGAGTGTTATTCGCCGTCATTCAGGCGACAATGGTTGGACCGCCGACAACCTTTTCCCAGTGGAGTTTTACAAATAGATATAGTAGTCATGACAGTATTATGCATCATATCGGTGTTACTCGCCATATTATCGCTCATTATCTGCGTACTTGCATTGCGTGCCATATATCGGCAATGCAGGCAAAAGAGTAATCCCTCCCTTATCGCACAAGGGGTATTGCTCGTACTGCTCAATATGATTTGCTGCGCCGGCGTGGTAGTGAACCTAATTAAGGTATTCCAATAAAAACACTCGAATATAACTTATGCAGACGCTTCACAGCATAGAGTTTTTCAACGATCCCGAGGGTGGGGTAATGGTACGCGATACCGAAGGCGTCCATACCTACCGGCCCGAAGACAAGGTGCTGACAAGCGCGCTATTTGCCCGCATCGAGACCGAATATCCGAAAGCATTCAAGGCTCTCGCCGAGATTTACCGCAAGAGCCGTGCGAACGTGAACTACTACCGGTTCCTGATCTGCCACCGCTTTATTCGCTGCAATTTCGGGCGGCTGGATAACCGGCAGGACATCGACGGGATGGGGCGCTTCACCTTCGAGGATGTGAGTTGCCCGATCAAAGGCGAATGCAAGTATGCCGGCATTATATGCAGCCCCGAGTTCGATACCCGATTGACCGAGCGGCAGAAGGAAGTGATGAAACTCTATATGGAGGGGATGGGCGATGAAGAGATCGCGGATATGCTTTACATATCGCCCGAGACGGTGCGCACAACGAAGCGCGACGCCTTCCGTAAGGCCGAGGTACATTCGTTGGCTGAGTTCGCAATCCAATACAAGGATAAGTTATGAAAACTCCGTGGCGATGGTGGCGGGAATACTAAGGGAAGAAGGTGAGTGCCAAAATGAGAAACGGATTCGATCGGGCTACCCAATCATTTCATTGCCTTGCTGATGCTATGAAAGAAGCCACAAAAGAATATAAATCATTAAACCTAAATACAACAATGGAAAATTTACTTAGCTGCGACGGCCGGAGATTCCGGTGTAAGATCGATGGTACTCTTGCCACAGGGATAATTCGAGTGGTAGATGGATGTGTGTATTTATGCCAAAATGAAACAGGAAGGTCTCACGACATCGACAAAAGAGGATATAAATATGCATGGTATGTTCGCTCTGGAACCGAAGCAGATTTTGCTAATCCCAATATCAGGGTCACCGACTTCCGGCTTATTCCTTCAACCGCCGCAGAGATCGAAGCCTACAAGGATTGGCAGGTGGGGGATAAAATCATGAGGGGAGTCTGTTTATACGAGGTCATCTTTCGCAGCGGGGAGCTGGTAATCCTCAAATCATTAAACGATTCTATCTTCAACCAGAAAGGAGAGGCATCCAGCAACTATACCTGCGACGAACTATATAGGAAAGGTTACCGCCTCATTGTCGATCCTGCTCCCGAGGAGGGGATTGTCGAGGTAACGATGGACGAGATCGCCGAAAAGATGGGCGTGCCGGTTGAGTGGCTGCACGTGAAGAAGGAGTAATATGGCAACGCAGGGTGCTTAGCTCAACGACAGAGCGGTAGTACGCTTGGTAAAGCGAAAGGATACCGGTTCGAATCCGGTAGCACCCACAAACAATCAAATAAAATCTACAATTATGAAACGAGTGATCGACTACATTAAAAATCTGTTCGGCGCCGATGAAAGGCTCCGAAAGTGGTGTCTCGAAAGGGCTGTCGATACAATCGGGGTATCCGATGTGAAGGCAATCGAAAAAGCTGCCGCTTTTTACAACTATATCAAAGGGCAGAATTAATCAATTGCACAAATTGCGGGTAGTCCGATTTGATTGTGAATATTTTCCCCGTGGTTAGGCAGATGACCGTCTGATTGCTTGTATCTCCGTTGGCGTATACCACTTGTGAAACATTAACAAGGAAAACGGTTCCGCTTATATCGGTTACTTCAATAAAACCTTTCATAAAGCAGAAGTTTTGAATTAGACACTATAAAGGTAATCAAAATATCGGGAGCGGCAAAACCCGCTTTGACATAGGGCAGATTTGAATTAGACACCCTCGCCGCTCCCGATTTTATAAAAAATACGACAATGAACGAAATCACGATCATGGGTCAAACGCAAACAATGACCTCGCTGCAAATTGCAGAAATCACGGGACGGCAACACTCAAATGTAATGCGAGATATTCGCAACCTGCTTGAACAGCTTGAAGATAAACGACAATTCAATTTTGAATTATCATCAAGAGAACAGAGCATGCCGAACGGAGGAACCAAACAAGTATCGTGTTATCTCCTTACCAAGAAAGATAGCCTACTTTTGGCAAGTGGATACGACGCCAATTTGCGGGCCAAGATTATCAATCGTTGGGAGGAACTCGAAAAGGCGAATGCGCAGTCGTTCCAGATACCGGCATCGTTCTCGGAAGCGTTGATGCTCGCCGCGAAGCAGGCCGAGCGGATAGAGCAACAGCAGAAGCTTCTGTTGGCGCAAGGCGAACAGATTGCCGAAAGGGATAGGGCCATCGCCGAACTTCACGAACGTACCTGCTATCTCGATCAAATCCTCAATAGCAAAACCACGGTAACCACTACGCAGATTGCGCAGGACTACGGGATGAGCGCCAATAAGTTCAACGCGGAGTTGCGAAACCTCAAAATTCAGCGTAAGGTGGGCGGACAATGGATACTGTATGCACCTTACAATACGATGGGGTACGTTCATTCCGACACCTTCATTCCCGAGAAATCTACCACGGGGCGTGTAGTAATGACGACCAAGTGGACGCAGAAGGGGCGGCTGTTCCTTTACGAGAAACTGAAAAAGAACGGGATTCTACCCTTGATCGAAAGATAATACGAAGAGGAAGTGTGATTCAGTTGTTAAGTATTATTTGATAATTCAGACAATCAGTGCATTATGTTCGGCATTGCAAAAAATATCACCAAAAATTTGGCGGTTTCAGAAGAAGTCGCTAATATTGCATTGCCAAAGTCTCGTTGTCATACCGAGAATACATATTTTTGCCGCAATACGGCGAACTTCCTTTCGGGTGTCATCTCTTTTGATGACGGGACTTTGGCGAGTTTTCGAGAGGGGTTCGCCTCTTTTGTTACATACATAACCAAACTTTCAGACCAATGCCAAAGTCCCCTGAAAGTAGAACTTCGACGCAAGGCGTCAAGGCTACCGTACAGCCTACGAAACAGGCTACATCTTTTGATAAGCTATCAAAGTCACAGCTTATCGAAAAAACTCGCGAATTTATTTGCAGAGTTCAAAACTCTTTGTATCTTTGTATCGGCAAACATACTCAAATCGGTTTCCGATACGGTACTTTATTTTATAGCGAAGTCCCGTTCGGCTGTATCGGTATCGATTCAGTATGTTTGCCAAAACACAAAGGGGCTTCGCTTCTTTTGTGTACATACATTAACTAACTTTTGTTCCGAACAATGGCAAACATGGACAAAAGTATCGGCCCGAAGAACAGTACGGCCGCTACGTCTCGTACCAACGGTACGAAATCATTCGAACAGCTTACCAAAAAGCAACTTATCGAGTTATTGGAGGGTAACATTACCCAACCTCTCACACCCGAGGGCCTTTACCGCTGTGCCGTATCGGCTCTTGGCAAGTGGTGCGACGACGTCATCAAAGGCAGCTATGCCTCAATGTACGAACTCACTACTAAACTCGAAGCTCTTCAATCTATCTATCGTCAGCGATAATAGACCCTTTATTTCCGTGCCAGCCTGACCGCTGACACGGGAGCCAATAGCCACCCTATGAGGTGAGGGGTTCGATCGCTGGCAATACAACCCCAGCCCGCAAGGCAGAAAGCGATCCGGCAGTCGGAGCCGCACCATTCCGACCGACGCTTGCAACGTATCTGCACTATGTGCCGCCATTGAGAAGATGCGGCCGCGAGTAAGCCAATAGCCGAAATGCGCGAAAGACCGGCACAGGCTCCGAAGCTGCGACGACATGAGCGGCGAGGACCACCGGGACAAATAAGCGCATTATTACGCCCGGACGGCTTTGATCGGCTTTCCGGGCTCAATTGCGGGCTTACGCACACGTTCTTTCAGGGTTAGAAGTTTTGTTATTCCGCGTAAAGCCCGCTTTTTGCCCTGCGGCATCGACCGTGCCTTTGATGGCGACAGGGCGCAAACCTTAAAACCTTATACATATGGATAAATTAAAACCAAATGAACCGCAGCGTCACATTCGGGATTACCTTATGCAAGGCGGTACGCTGACGGTTCAACAGGCATTCCGGCGGTTCCATACGACGGAATTACGGAAGGTCGTCACCCGTTTGCGTCGCAAGGGCGATACGATTGTCTCCCGTTGGACGGATGGCCAATCGATAGATGGACGTCGATCGCGTTATAAAGTATATTACATGATTCGAACAGACAACATCTCATAGCTATGAAAGAGAAAACTTTTTTCGGATTCGACGTTACGCCGCGCGGGGTGTATCGTAAGGAGATTTCGCGCCTTCGTGACGAAGTGGAGTATCAACAAACACGGGCCGACATGCTCTATTCCCGCAATTTGGATATGAACGACAAGTTGAAGCGGGCGATGGAGACTATCCATAGACTCGAAGCGAAGCTGGCGTCGCATGATCGAGAGCGAGATAAGCAGGGGCGATTTAAGAAATCGCAGAAAGGTATCTAAACCTATCGCAAGGTAATTCGCCATATTATTAGATTAATCAGCCTGTCGTCCGCTGTGAAGCACGCGGCGGGTGGCCGCACGAGTCGAAGCCCTGCGCAAGATGCGTGGGAGAGTGGTAGGTTCGGGCGGCTTTTATGGATGCATAGCTCAGCAGGTCAGAGCAGCCGGCTCATAACCGGACGATCGGAGGTTCGAATCCTCCTGCGTCCACGGGGAGTTTTGAAGATGTCTCCCTGTTTAAGAACACGAAATCCGAATCCGCTGTTATGGTAATGGCGGTGCCGGCGCCGGCACCTGCGAAAGTGGGGTATTTTTGGATAACGACAAAAACAAAAGATATGGAGCAAGAGAATTTTAAATCCATTGATGCGGTGAGCCGTATATTCGAGATGTCGCAAATTTGGCTGCATCAGTTGCGAGTATGCGGTTTCGTCGGTACTCGATTCTCCCGTAATGGGAAAGGCAAACCCGTTGCATTGTATAATGTGGACGATGTTCATGAATGGATCGAAGGGCATCGAGAAACGTATCAGACACGCAAGGCGATGGGGCGGTACGACATCGTTACAAAGACAACGGTAAGTGCTGTTGAATAGACGATATTGTCATAGACGTGTAGCGTAATGGTAGCGCATCAGACTTTGATTCTGAATGTGGCGGTTCGAATCCGCCCGCGTCCACAAATTAAGTTAAACAACCAAGTTTATGAAACAACTGACCAAAGAACAGGCTATCGCTTTTTTCGATAGCAAGTGTTATGAAACATGGACGCCGGAGCAGATTGTAGATTTCCAATTATTTCAAGATAGACTCTGTATGCCGTTCGATGTATTCCATGCGGCGATTGAAAAGGTATTGGGCCGTCCAGTGTTTACGCATGAGTTCGCGTTTCGAGATAGGCTTATAAAGGAGTGTAGGGGCGATAGGCCCGCGCCGATGTTGGATGAAATCATAAGTTTGATTCCCGAAGAAAATCAAGTCGCTATTTTTGTAGAATAAGAAAACGGAGTGTCCTACCACTCCACGACGGAAAGAGCGTTAAGCTACGCTATCTACTGGTACCCAAATCACAAAGACTTTCGCCTTCTTGGGATAAATGATTTTCCCGTTTTTTTTGATGTACTTGCAGAAAACAGGCTTGCACAACTTTCATTAATAGAATTCAAACGCAGACATGGAGTCACACCTCCTTTCTTTTTGGGTTAAAAAAACTAAAAAATCTTGCGTCCTACCGCAAGATAAAACCCAGTAGTAGGATACAGGGTTCTTTAACTTGAATGGACGGGTTTCTGAAAGCAGTAATAGACCACTGTAAAGGGGTTACCGTTTTGGAAACTCCTACAAACGGAGGTACCCAATCAATTAAATTCGGCAGAGAGGGTGATATGTATCGACTGGTGCTTAAATCAAATGCTCTGAAAGCCGAAGAGTTTCAAGCATGGGTATGTGATGAAGTTCTCCCCACGCTCCGTAAGACCGGCACTTACACAATGGTAATGCCGAGGAATTACGCGGAATCCCTGCGTCAGTTGGCCGATACGGTAGAGGAGAAAGAAAAAATCCAACTTCAGTTAGAGAAAAAGACCGAGCAGCTCGACGAGGCAAAAGATTGGTTCTCGATCAAGCGTTGGGCAAAGGAACACGGTATTAACTGGCGAAAGGTTTCGTGGCGAGCTCTGAAAGCTATATCGGCAGAACACGGGCTTGAAGTTAAAAAGATATTCGATGGGAACTATGGGGAAGTGAATCTTTACCATCGTAAGGCATTTGCCATCTTGTATGGCAAATAACGTTCATAATATTTTAAGTGTTCGGCGGGGCTAATAACCCCGCTTTTTTTCATATTTTTTTGCAAATTCAAAATGAATCGCAGAACAAACTATTTTATTTCGTATATTTGACAAGACGAATAAATTGAACACGATGCAAGATGTCAGGCTACATATTCATATAGAAGATACAAAACCAATGGAACTGCTGGATTTAACCGGATCTTTGGTTTCATTGAATAATCAATATGTGTCCTACTTAAAGAAACATCCGGAGCAAAATATCAATAGCGAAGCCAAGCTCTATGTTAAAGAGATTCGTCAAGGATGCGTTATTGTAGAACTTATCGATACTTTGGCAGTTGCTGCATTACCATTCATGGAAAATGCGAATTCGATCATTGGTTTTGTAGGATATTGCAAAGATGCGCTAAGCTACTTTTTGGGTAAAAGTACGAAGAACCCTGATTTGACAATTTCCGATTGTCGGGATTTCGGGAATATTGTGAATCCGATTGCCGCAGATAATGGAGCTGTGATCAACATAGGCACATATATCAACGGCGATATCAAGATTGGATTGAGAACCGATAGCGTCGAGTCGAACGCAATACAAAATGCCGTAAGGAAAGAAATCGAGAAACTATCAGTGCGAGAACAAACCGATATTCACAAGAATGTGCTTATGACATGGCAGCAAGCCAGCAGCGATATAAAAAACAATGCAAAGAATCGGGGCGTCATCGATAGCATTCTCCCCGGACGGGCCATGAAGGTGTTGTTCGACGATGAGGAGGTGAAGCGGGAGATGTTGTACGGCGAAGACAATCCTCTTACGTCGGTGTACGTTGTAGATGTCAAGGTTGAGACCTCGCAGGATAAGCCCGTAGCTTACTGCATCGTGAAGCTGCATGAGGTGTTCGAGGCATAGTAATTCTTGATTCAACTTTGAAAAGGCGTCGAATTCGATGCCTTTTTTCATATTTTTTTGCAAATTCAAAATGAATCGCTATATTTGCAATGCCAAAGACTCGCGGTAACGCGATTACAAGTACATACGAACGTTTTCTGAGACGTGTCCCTGTTGCACTTCTACTTCGCGTAGTCGTGGGTCTTTGGCGAGATTAGGGGGCGCGTCTCTCTTTTTATCATACTAACTTGTGTTCAACATGCCAAAGACCAACACAAGCGTTCAATCCGTGAAGAATAGTAACGGTAACGCACCTGCTTTCGACAAACTGACGAAGGCCGAACTCATCGAACTTTTACAGAACAACGTCAAGAACCCGATTAAAGATTTTGCAAAAAACTTTGCGAAGTCGAAATCTGTTCGTATATTTGCCCTTGCGAACAGATGCCCAAAGCATCAACAAGAGACATATTATAACGCTATAAAGCGTTGCCCTTTGTCCACTTTCGGTTATGCCGAGGGTGTCTGTTCGCAAAACATGACGGGGCAACGCCTTTTTTATTGCCCTATACACTAAACTTTTAACTGACAAATGCGAACAGAAGTTAAAAGTGGTGGCTTGAACAATAGTAGAGTCACTACATCCGCTTTCGACAAACTCACGAAAGCCGAACTCATCGAACTTCTTTCTGGGGACATCAAGGCTCCCATTACACCCGCAGAGCTATACCGCTGTGCCGTGTCCATTGTTGCCAAGTGGTGCAACGAGGTTATTGCCGACCGTTATGCGTCGATGTTCGACGTCACGAACGGCCTCGAATCACTGGAAAAACTCTACAAAAACCGATAGTCATGGATTCATTCGAATTGAAGCCCGCGCCTCTCTGGAAGAGAGTGGCCGGTTATTTCTGGTGCATATGGTATAAACGAGTCCATACTCAGCGTCGCAAACGCGATCTGTTCCTCTATCGAGAGCGCAAACGTCTCTCTGAACCGCAAATGTTATGGCCGAGCTTGTGATCCTTGTTCTTTTCTCGTGTGCGATCCTGGCCGCCTACGGGTTTGCGGCCGCGCACCGTGATAGCTTCGATAAACTCTTCGACAAACTTTTCAATGAGCACTAAGATGAACCAGACCTATTCAATCCCGCTATCGAAGACCGATATATACGACATCTATCCTTCGAAATTGGGGCGGTCGCACGATTATACGACATTGATAACCCTTACAGTTGCAAAATCTATCTTCAATGATCTGCGCGAGCAGGTCGGTCAGACAAGCAGGGGCGACTACGACGGCGAGAGAGTCGAGACCGATTTCGACCTCTATCATGTGGAAGCGGTTCGCCACTACGAGGTGTGTAAAGATGTCGATGGATCCGGCGCTCCTCTGCTGGACATCCGCCGAGACGATATAGAAATCGTAAACGTGATGGATTTCGACTACGGAGATATGTCGTTTCCGGCGATTGTCGACAAACTCAACTACTACGGAAAACATAACAATCTATAAAATGAAAACGAGAATCGAAATCTACGAGATCGCCCGCCCTGCGAACATTGTAGCATCGGGTTGTTGGAGCCGCAAGTTGCGGACGCAGGAGATACGCAAAGAGATCGCGTACATGATGCGCCATCTCGATGCGAAGAAGTTCACGCATCGAATAGTCGAGGAGGAGTAGGCTATGGAAACACGAACTATCACCCCCGAACAGAAGGAGGCATTGGATCGACGTCTTCCCGATGAAGCCGTCTCGCAGCATCCGACGAAGAAGTTCCTGTCGTCTATCAAGTCGATTTATGTAACGGAACGGCTCAACGAGGTTTTCGGCGTAGGCTCATGGCGCGTGGAGACGGATATCGTCGAACGTTCCGAGCGCATGGTCGTCGTCAAGCTACGTTTTTCGATCCCTGAATACGGCATCTATTACGAGTGTTTTGGCGGCAACGATAACGCCGATCTGGGCGACGCCTGCAAGGGAGCGACCACGGATGCGCTGACGAAGGTTTGTTCCTGGTTGGGTATCGGAGCCGAGGTATTCAAGGGCAGACAGACCGGCGCGGGGGCGCCACCTCAGAGCTCCGTGCAACGCCTGCCGGCT
>ENA-ORNQ01002917-ORNQ01002917.1-human-gut-metagenome-genome-assembly--contig:-NODE-2917-length-10777-cov-2.553908_pt1 | contig 10777 bp, 9 predicted proteins | sample MGYA00242116_ERZ509024 | MGnify/ENA primary metagenome ERZ509024 (study PRJEB26280, sample SAMEA2338697) | human gut metagenome | biome: human gut; feature: human-associated habitat; material: faeces... | reverse complement strand
CAGATAAAGAAAAGGGACTTGGCAGTTTTGATGCAGTCATCGAAAAAGACGCTTTGGAATTTCTCGCGGACATCAGCGGTGGTGATGCCAGAAGTGCTTTAAATGCGATTGAACTTGGTGTTTTGACAACCGAGAGAGGTGCAGATGGCAAAATTCATATTACGATGGAAGTTGCCGAGGAATGTATTCAAAAACGTGTACTCCGCTATGATAAAACGGGTGATAATCATTACGATACCATTTCGGCATTTATTAAAAGTATGCGGGGCTCTGACCCGGATGCCGTAGTTTATTATCTGGCGAGAATGCTGTATGCCGGTGAGGACATCAAATTTATTGCTAGACGAATCATGATTTGTGCGGCGGAGGATGTTTCAAATGCTGACCCACAGGCTCTTGTCGTGGCGACCGCGGCGGCACAGGCAGTTGAGCGGCTTGGTATGCCGGAGGCAAGAATTGTGCTTTCACAGGCGGCGCTTTATGTGGCATGTGCACCGAAGAGCAATTCAGCAATTGTTGCAATTGATGATGCCATGGATTATGTTAAAACGCATCCGAATTACCGAATTCCGGCACATTTGATGGATGCCCATTATAAAAGTGCGGCAAAACTCGGACATGGCATCGGGTACCAGTATTCCCATGATTACGAAAATCATTATGTAAGACAGCAGTATCTGCCGGATGAGGCGGAATCCGAGCGGTTTTTCCATTTATCGGAGAATGGTTATGAAAAGGAAATTAAGCAGCATATGAAGAAAATTGGAGCAGATAAGGAGGAATGGTAAGATGGCAGAAGAGAAAAAAGAAAAATTTGAAAGTTCATATCCGAAGGGTGTGCGTATTGCAGCAATTATTGGTGTAATCTTTTTAGTTGCGTTGTATATTGTAACTTTGCTTGCAGGAATCACCACATCAAAGGCGGCACCGGAATTGTTTAAAATGTGTATTGGTTCCAGCATTTTACTGCCAATTCTGTTTTGGCTTTATATTCAATTTGCCAAATCGTTTATGAACCGGGATAGGGAAAACATAAAGAAAGAAAAATAACAGATATTAAAAAAGCTGTAAACCGGTGAGATTCACCAATTTACAGCTTTTTTCTTTTTTTAGTATCCGACTTTTTTACCTTTTTTTGTCAGATATCCACTAATTCGTTTTGCTTTATAATCTTTTTTCTTGCGGGAATCCGGTACACCGGGATCCGTTGGGTCGTAGTTGATGCCACCTTTTACTTTGATGGTCTTTGCTTTGCCGAGAGGCCCCGGTTTCTTTGTGCTTCCCTTTACGATTTTAATGGTATTGCCGGTTGAAGTATAATCGTAAATCCACTTCGCATCCGCTACTGCCATACGGATACATCCGGCAGAAGCAGGTTTGCCAAGCTTGTTGTAGGTGACAGCAGGCAGTGCATAATGAGACTGTGTGCCAACGGCAATTGAGTGGAAATAAACATTGCCGACAATGTGTGTTGCCCAGCGCGCATATACGGTACTGCCATCCGGCTCATGCATCGGTTTCATCGTATATTTTACGGACTGTCCGTTTGTGCATACCGAATATGTACCTATTGGAGTATATGCTGACTTCTCATGGAGACCACCGGTACCGGCAACGGTCCAGATGTCGCTGCCGACACATACAGAACACGTTTTAACCGGAATATCGTATTTGTTTGTCTCATCGTTGTACATGTAAATCGTAACGACACATGCGGCACGGTTTACTTCGATGTAAAACTTGTTCTGATGAGAGGAACTGCTTTTTTTCAGTTTCAAAATCTTAGTAAGGTCGGTCTGTTTTTTATTGTTAATATAATAGAATTTGTATTTCTTTCCCTTATATTTTTCATAATACCAGCCGTTTTTACCAAGGTCTGACTTTTTCAGTTTGAACTTTTTCTTTTTCAGCAACAGTCTGCTTTTCCATGCGGATGTCGCAAATGCACGAACCTCGTAAGTTCCTTTTGCTTCATTTTTTACTGTTACGGTGTAGGTCTTTTTATTGGAAGAAGCTTTTGCTTTGTATGTGCCAAGCTTTTTCTTTTTACCGTTTTTAATCCGGTAAATATCAAATTCAACCTTTTTGATATTGCCGGGAACATAAGCTCCGGACAATTTATAGATGCAGGTTGCATTTTTCTTTTTAGTAACGGTAAGAGTTCCCTTTTTCATACGCTGGTCAGCCTTTGTTGTCTGTGCAAGCGTATAAGTTTTATTGTTGGAATCGATCACAACCGCTTTAATTGTAAATAAATCCAAATTGTATTTTAAGGTTTTCATCGTAACTTCTTTATAATAAGAAGCTGTCTTTTTCTTGCCGGAAAGTGTAGCAACCTGTCTGCCATCGCTGTTAAATACCTGGAATGTTACACCATTTACGCCGAATACGTTAGTCAATCCGCTAAGTTCAATGGCAAATGCCTTTTTCTTCTCCAATGCTTTTGTTTTCTTTGTAACAAATGAAGTGCAGGAAGGAATAACATTATATTCAGTGGAAGCTAAGGTATACTGTGTTTTCCAATTGCTGTTTGTGACAACAGCCTTTGCGCCCCATTTGCCATAATGATTTCCGGATTTGGAAACATCAACAGACCAGTTCTGGTTCGCATTCAATGCCATTGTTTTGCCCACGGTTACTGCAGTGGATTCTGCGCGGTTTTTGTTCCAAATCTGGATGGAAATCTGATTTCCGGTACCGGGAACTAAAACACCGCCTGTGGCTTCTTTTGATACGAAGGCAGCAGTACGGACAGCGGCGCCGGTATTTCCTGTGATGGAAAGACCTGCTTTTGCTGTATGAATCGTAAAGTCAGCAGTGCCGGCGGTCAATGTTTTTGTACCAATTGTTACGGTTACTGTATAATTGGCAAATGCATATTTTAAGTCCGCCAAAGTAATGTTTCCTGTAAAAGTGCCTTCTTTGCAGTTGGTCTCGTCGAGAGTGATATTTTTGGTAAAAGCAGTTTTCTTTGTGGAAGAATTGACTGCATTAATCGTAAGTGCGGTATCGGATGCCAAATCCAGACCGGTTACGGTGTAGTTTGCTGTGCCGGCGGCACGATTTGTAGTCAAAACCGCTTTGTGCGTAGATGGTGCTTCTGTAGCAGCAGCCGCAGCTTTTGCCGGTGTGCTGACAAAGGAAAATGTCAGAAACAAAGAAGCAAATACGAACACAAGCAAACTTCTTATGTAAGTACGTTTCATGATAAAACCTCCATTCTGTTCCATTCACTATTTGACGGCATGACTTTAAACATGACGCCAAGTTCTTTCATAATCGCACATTTCCTAATGTTTGTCAAGAAATCATGCTTTATTATAAGAAGGATATGTGTCAGTTCTTTTACAAAAAGTGTTCTTGACAAAAATGTTTTGATATATTAAGATACCCACATAGGCAAAGAAGAGAAGAAGTACGAGTAAGAAAGAGCCAACAGAGAATAGCCGGCTGGTGAGAGGCATGGGAAATCGCTTATTTGGAATACATCTTGGAGCTTCGGCATTGAAACCAGGTAGGTGCCGACGGAAGAGGGGAAACCCGGCACACGTTATCGTGCAGGAGTATTCGTGCCATCCGGCAGGTGTACTTGATGAGGCAGTTGATGTGAGTCGATTGTGAAAAAAGGTGGTAACACGGGATATGATATCTCTCGTCCTTTGAATAGGGTGAGAGATTTTTTTATTATAAAAAGCGGCAGCTTTAGAATGGAGGAAAAAATGCAGGTATATGAAGAATTAGTTGCCAGAGGCTTAATCGCTCAGGTGACAAACGAAGAAGAAATTCGAGACATGGTAAATAATGGGAAGGCTACTTTTTACATTGGTTTTGACCCGACCGCTGACAGTCTGCATGTCGGACATTTTATGGCACTTTGCCTGATGAAACGTTTGCAGATGGCAGGCAATAAACCGATTGCGTTAGTAGGCGGCGGTACCGCGATGATTGGTGACCCATCCGGAAGAACGGATTTGCGTCAGATGATGACACCGGAGACGATTCAGCACAATGTGGACTGCTTCAAAAAACAGATGAGTCGTTTTATTGATTTTTCTGAGGGAAAAGCAATTCTTGTCAACAATGCAGACTGGCTCATGGATTTGAACTATATTGAAGTGCTTCGTGATGTAGGAGCGCATTTTAGTGTAAACCGTATGCTTTCGGCTGAGTGCTACAGGCAGAGAATGGAGAAAGGTCTCAGTTTTTTGGAGTTTAACTACATGATTATGCAGAGTTATGATTTCTACAAACTGTTTCAGGATTATGGCTGTAACATGCAGTTTGGCGGTGATGACCAGTGGAGCAACATGCTCGGTGGTACAGAATTGATTCGCCGTAAATTAGGAAAAGATGCGCATGCTATGACGATTACGCTTTTGTTAAACTCAGAGGGCAAAAAGATGGGTAAAACCGCAAAGGGAGCTGTCTGGCTTGATCCGGAGAAAACATCACCGTTTGAGTTCTATCAGTACTGGAGAAATGTGGATGACAGCGATGTGTTGAAGTGCATCCGCATGCTTACATTCCTTCCATTGGAGGAAATTGATGCGATGTCCGACTGGGAAGGCGCACAGTTAAACAAAGCAAAAGAAATTCTTGCATTTGAGCTTACCAAACTGGTTCACGGAGAGGAAGAGGCCATGAAAGCACAGGAGAGCGCAAAAGCATTGTTTAGCAGCGGAAACGCGGCAGAAATGCCTACCGTAGAATTAACCGATGAAGATTTGGAAAATGGCACAATCGGTATTCTTAATCTGTTGAATAAATCCGGAATGGTGCCATCCAATTCGGAAGCGCGCCGTGCCGTGCAGCAGGGTGGTGTTGCCATTGATGGTGAAAAAATTACTGACATTCACGCACAGATTGACGGCGGGAAATTAGCCGGCGATGGTGTGGTGCTGAAAAAAGGTAAGAAGAACTTTAGACGGATGGTCTTAAAATAAAAAGAAAAAATTTAGTGGCACCATGCACGCTTTCGCTTGAGGAATGCGCAGGGGTATCGGCATGCACATGATGCATGCCGGATACCCGCGTATTCCTATGCATGGCAGCTACTAAAGTTTTTCAGGAGATATGGCGGCTTGGGATGTTTAAATTTTTATGATAAATATACTTAAAAGTGTTGTATTTTGCTAAAAATCTGATATACTGTGATTAGGCAAAAGTAATAAGTATTAATCGTTAAGTTACGACAAAACCCCCATGAGTGGCCGCTCATGGGGGTTTTTGTTGCCAATATAAAAACGACAAAAATTTTACTTGCATAAATGGAATTTTCGTAGTAAAATATATTTTGTTGTTCGGCGTGTGGCTCAGTTTGGTAGAGCGCTTCGTTCGGGACGAAGAGGCCGTGGGTTCGAATCCCGTCACGCCGATATAAGGTTCTTTCTTAGTAGAGAAAGGGCCTTTTTTTATATCAAAAAGTTAAACGGCTGTAAAGAAGATAAAGAAAAGTGCCAACGAACACTTGACACAAACTCAATTATAATTCCGGTTGATTTTTTTAACATATTTTCTTATAATTAAACTATCAAAAAATGGAGGAGGTTTCGTTATGAGGAAAATGAAACGAACGATGGCAGCAGTGTTATCTCTGACGCTTGCGTGCACACTTTTGATTGCACCGGCAGAGGGGCAGGCAGCCAAAAAGAAGATGAAATTAAATAAGACAAAGGCAACGTTATATGTTGGCAAAAAACTGACGTTGAAAGTGAAAAACACAAAGAAAAAAGTCAAATGGTCATCTTCTAAAAAAGCAGTTGCATCCGTAACGAAAAAGGGTGTTGTAAAAGCAAAGAAAAAAGGTAAGACTGTGATTACTGCCAAAATCGGTAAGAAGAAGCTGAAATGCAAAATTACCGTGAAACAGAAAGTAGTAAAGAAAAAGACTGTATATCAGTCTCAGATGGTCGAAAACTTTGAAAGTTACACAGCAGGAACGGATTGGGGAAATTACACACTTGGCGAAGGACTTACCAGTGGTGGAAACGAACCGGCACATTATCTCGCAAAAGGAGAGACAATGAAGGTTATTACAGATCCGGAAAATGCAAATAACAAAGTCCTTCAGGTTATACCAAAGTTCTATAGTTTTTGCCCGGTATTTACCGTTGACCTTGAAAAATTGACAGGCATATCAGCAAAGAAATTGGGTGATTATAAAGGAATCCGCGTAAAAGTTCGTGTTGTCAGCGATGCGTCCCGCCATGTGGGAATTGGAATCAACTCATTCTTTGGCAAAGCAGGCACGATTAATAAAAAATATGCATTTAACACATATACCACACAGAGCAATGCCCTTCCAAATGAGAAAGAGTATTATAAATTCTATTATACAGAGGGTATGGTGACACCGGAAACACCGGATGACGGCAGTATGCCACAGGTGGAAAATGGCAAGAGTGCCAAAGGACATAAGTTCAAAGAGACAGATAAAAATGTTGGTTTTGCGACAAAGACGCTGTTGTTTAACAAGAAGCTGACCGAAGATTTGCGAAGCCAGACAAACTTTGATTTTGTAGTTGGTGGAAGTTATGGCCCGGCAAATAAAGAATACTTAGCATGGTATTTAGATGATGTGGAATTGATTTACTAAAACTAAAAAGAAGTTCAACCGCAGAAGACTACAATGCGGTTGAACTTCTTTTTTTATCCTAACAAAGCCTGATTTGCTTTTTTCTGGAATTTTTCTTCCAAAATCACAAAGCGTTCATGGGTGCCGCGTCCGATTACGGTTCCTTTTTCATCTTTTGCCGAGACGGAAAAGACCAGCTTTCGTCCGTCGATTTCTACCAGTTCACTCTCGCAGGTAATGGTCATGCCAAGCGGTGTTGGGGCATCATGTGAAATGTCCAAATGGATTCCTACGGTTCCTTCGCCCGCTTCCAAATACGGAGCCACGCTTGTCCATGCTGTTTTTTCCATGAGAGCAATCATAGCAGGAGTGGCAAATACATCCAGTGTGCCGCTCCCCATTGTTTTTGCCGAATTGGACTCGTCGGCAGTAACCGTGCAGGTTCCTTTAATTCCAACTTCTAAACTCATTGCAGTTCCTCCTTTTTTTGTTCTACCAGATAACCACGCTTTGCTAACTCCACTTCCACGTCATCCAGAATCCGTTCTTCCTCTGCGGTGACAGTGTGGTAATGGTAGTCCGATGTCACATTTTTTAAAAGCGTGGATTTTCCGCTTTTAATGCCCGCGATAAATTCTTTGATGTCGCGTCGGCAGCGGATATTCATATCTGCTTGAATTTTACCATAAATTTTATGATTTACAAATACATTTTCTACGATACCGCCTAAATCCACGATACAGGTTAATTCGTCCTCTGCCTGTTCATCCGTATGACGGCATTTGAAAATACGTCGAACCCCGCTTGGTTTAGTCGGTGGAACCAGATATCCACGGTTGGTTGCAATAATTTTTACATGACCGGTTCGCAAAAGTGCAATGTCCTGCACAATCACCTGGCGGCTTACGCCGAATTCCTTCGCCAGTTCGGTTCCGGAAACCGGCTTGTCGTGTTCCTGCAGATATTGAAGCAATCGGTCTCGTCGTTTTTCTCCAGACATATCCGGTACCTCCATTTACTCTGTTGCATGCAGATTTTTCAGGGAAATATCCATAATTGGTGCGGAGTGGGTTAAAGCACCGCTGGAAATATAATCGACGCCAAGGTCAATTAATTTGGCAATGTTTTCCCGTGTGACATTGCCGGAACATTCGGTCTCTGCACGTCCGTCAATGATACGGATGGCTTCCTTCATGTCGTCATGCGACATATTATCTAACATAATAATATCTGCTCCGGCGTCTGCCGCCTCTTTCACCATATCAAGATTTTCCACTTCAATTTCAATCTTACGGACAAAAGGACAATATTCCTTTGCCATTTCAATTGCTTTTGCCACACTGCCGGCAGCTCCAATGTGATTATCTTTCAACAAAACACCATCTGAAAGATTGTAGCGGTGATTCACACCGCCGCCTACTTTTACGGCATACTTTTCAAATACCCGCATATTCGGCGTTGTTTTCCGGGTATCTAGTAGCTTGGTTTTGCTGCCCCGCAATATTTCCGCATACCGGCGCGTCATCGTAGCAATGCCGCTCATTCGCTGCAAATAGTTGAGTGCGGTACGTTCCCCGCTCAGCAGCACGCGCATATCGCCAAAAACCGTACCGATCAGCGTTCCGCACTTTACCGCCTGCCCGTCTTGATACTCTGTTTCAAATTTTACGGAAGGGTCCAAAAGCCAAAACACCCGCTCAAATACCTTTAACCCTGCCAGAACGCCGTCCTGCTTTGCAATCAGCTGTGCACTGCCCTGGGATGGGCCCGTCACTACCGCATTGGTGGAAACATCCTCAGAGGTAATATCCTCCTTTAAGGCAGCACGCAGTATATCATCCACATTGAGAGCCATCGTGACACCATTGATCATAAAAACTCGCATCCCTTCTTTTGATTTCATTCAGCACCAAGGTTCTATACTTCTGTGCCAACGCTTGCGTATCCTCGTAAGCGCTGAGGTCTGTCGGCATTGGCATAAAATCGATTTGACCGATCGTTTTTTGCAGGCTCTTGGCAGCCCGTTTTGCAAACACCAGGCTTTCCAGCAGTGAATTGCTTGCCAGTCTATTTTTCCCATGTACGCCGTTACACGCAGTTTCTCCCACCGCGTATAGGTGCGGCATCGAAGTGCAGCTTTCAAGATCCACTGCTACGCCCCCCATAAAATAATGCTGCGCCGGCGTCACGGGGATGGGTTCCTTTGTGATGTCATATCCTTTTTCCAGACAGTGCTGGTATATATGCGGAAATCTTTTTTGTATCTTTTCCGCACCCAAATGCACTACGGACAGCCATACATAGTCCCTGTGATCCATCTCCATTTGTGCGTGAATCGCTTGGCTGACTACATCGCGGGGCAACAACTCATCCACAAAGCGTTCCCCCTTTGCATTGAGCAAAACGGCCCCCTCGCCCCTCACGGATTCCGAAATCAAAAAGCGCCGTCCCTTTTCCTTACTATATAGAGTCGTGGGGTGGATCTGGATGTAATTGATATCCTTGAGATGGATGCCGTGTAATAGGGACAGCGCCACAGCGTCTCCCGTGAGATGTGCAAAATTGGTAGAGCTGTCAAACAGACCGCCTACACCGCCCGTAGCCCATACCACAACCTTGGCCGCAATGGTGCAAAGAGAGCCATCTTGGCAGCGCACCACAGCGCCATGGCATCCTTCCTCATTACAGACGATATCCAGCATACATGTATATGGATACAGCGAAATATTCTTCCGCTTTTGTACCTGTGTCAGCAATTTTGACGTAATCTCACGTCCTGTTTCATCTTCATGATGCAGAATACGAAACGCGGAATGCGCCCCTTCACGCGTATAGCACATGCCCTGCTGATCGTGCTCAAACTCCACGCCGCAGCGAAGCAAATCGTCAATGATCTCCGGAGAGGAACGGATCATCATTTCCACCGCCAACGGGTCGTTTTCATAGTGCCCCGCCTTCATGGTATCCATGTAATAGCTGGCATAGTCCTGCTCATTTTTCAGCGTAGAGATACCGCCCTGCGCCAAGTAGGAATCGCTGTTTTCCAGGTCTTGTTTGGAGATCATACAAATCTCCAAATGCTCCGACAGCTGCAAAGCGCAAAACAGCCCTGCAGCCCCTGTGCCTACAATGAGTACATCCGCTTTTTGCTTCATGGCCATTTCACCTAGCTATCGTATGCATCGCTTCCAACGCCTTGAGCGCCTGGCGACCTAGATCTACGTTTACCTCTACCTCAGGCGCCATGGTTTCTAAGCACTGCTTGATTTTTTCCAGCGTAATCCGCTTCATATCCGGACAGATCTGATCCTGCTCAGCCGTGTAAAACCGTTTGTTCGGATTTTTTTGCTTTAATTCATACATCACGCCCATCTCTGTACATACGATGAATGCTTCGTTTTCGCTCTTGGTAGCAAACTCGATGATGCCGGAAGTACTGCCGATATAGTCTGCCAAGGCCAGTACCTCCTGCCTACATTCCGGATGCGCCAGCACCAGCGCCCTTGGGTGCTCTTCCTTGGCGTTTTTCACCATCTCGGCAGTCAGCCTGGCATGCACATGGCAGTAGCCCTGATTGAATATAAAATGTTTTTCCGGCAGCTCTGCCGCAATATGCCGCGCCAAATTTTCATCCGGGATAAAGTAGATTTCGCGATTTGGCAGCGCTTGTACGATACGCATGGCATTGGCGCTTGTTACGCAGACGTCGCTGGCAGCCTTGGCCTCCGCCGTGGAATTGATATAGCATACCACTGCCGCTTCGGGATGTTGGGCGCGTACCTGTTGGATACGCTCGGCATCCGTCATATGTGCCATAGGGCAATCCGCCACCTCATCCGGCATCAACACAGTTTTTTCTGGGTTCATGATCTTCGCACTTTCCCCCATGAATTTTACGCCGCAAAACACCAGGGTTTGTTGTGGGCATTCGCGGGCCACTTTACTCAAATAATAGGAATCCCCTACGTAATCTGCCAACGCCTGCACCTCATCCTGCGCATAGTAATGGGCTAAGATCACTGCATCCCGTTTGCGCTTTAGCGCCTGTATCTCGTTTGTTATGTCGGACATTGCATCCGCCTCCTCACCATAATCCTATGCAGTATGGCACATTCCCCCAAAAATGTCAATACAGCTGACAAGACAGTTGTATTTTCCTCTGTATTTCTATACGATATAAAAAAGGAGGCGTTATATATGAAT
>ENA-ORNQ01002914-ORNQ01002914.1-human-gut-metagenome-genome-assembly--contig:-NODE-2914-length-10783-cov-3.147931_pt1 | contig 10783 bp, 6 predicted proteins | sample MGYA00242116_ERZ509024 | MGnify/ENA primary metagenome ERZ509024 (study PRJEB26280, sample SAMEA2338697) | human gut metagenome | biome: human gut; feature: human-associated habitat; material: faeces... | reverse complement strand
GTGGCAGATACTTCTATGTTTTTTCAACTTTATGGAGGAAAGAATATATCACGATTATGCTCATAACTGTAAAACAGTTGGATGAAGCACTCTCCCATCCGTTATTGAGCTAAATAAATGCTCTCATTAAAGAGTAGTATTAATGAATATAAAGAATATTAGGCACCTTACGCTCCCCAGCATGGTCAAACCGCCCATTATCACAAGGATAATTAACGACTCCATCATCCGATGCACCGGACAGCCAAAGGGTAGTAGACCCGCCTCCATCCAAATTTAACGCATCCTCACCTCCTAAAATACGAATCAAATGTGCCAGTTCCGGAATATTCACTCCTTCGGCTTGCTCCGGGAAACGTCCGTCTACGGTTATCAACAATATTTTCCCCTCCTTAGTGGTGGCAACAGCACTACGAGGATGCTTGGTTCGGATAAAATTCGCACCACATGAATTCCAATCGCAAATCTGTCCGTCTTTCAGCATCAGCGGACCGGAAGCAAGTACCATACCTGTTTCCCCTTCATATTCCTTTTCTATCTGTTTGCTCCAAGGGATTAACTTTATCTTCCCTTTGCGCACATTAATAGCTCCTGTAACACGCAGTTTAAACTCACTCTGCATCGTTGTATCAATAATCTGGCGATCCGCCTTCAGGAAGCAGACCGAGTTTCCCCGTTTCATGTCAAAATAGGAGCCATTAATGGCTGCAATGGCGTTATATTCAGAAGCAATCTTACTTGTTTCTTTCATTTTATCCGAAACGGCAACACCGACTTTCAAACCTGCAACAGGATCAATTTCTATCAGGCTGATAGATTGGGGACCTTGATATAATTGAGGGATAGAAGCATACTTATATACAATTCCTTTTTGAAAATTTTCTATCTTCCAACAAGCAGATACAATTGCCAATGAATCCGCTACTGTCTGCCCTTTTACCATTTCAATGGAGCATACAGCCAGGATAACGACGATTAACAAGTTTTTCTTCATAAACTAACGAATAAATGTGTTAAGTATAATATATATTAGTCTTAATGACCAGTAATGTCCGTATTATAATCTTCCCGATTATATTGCCATAACAGAATAGGATATCCTTTCGCATTTACCTTGTAATACCATGAGTTTCCCCATCCTGCATCAAGGTAGTTCTGCATATTCGATAAGAACTCCTTCGACTTAGTTTCCCCATCGTGAGGTTGCTTCACACCGACTAATTCACCGGAAAATTCGGTTTTAGGTACTCCGGCATTCAAAATCTTCATATCGTCTGTTGCCCAACAATCAACAACCGTCATATTAGCTGCTCCCATGAAGGCGGCAATACGCCCCAAATTTACACCATTTTTCTTGTTTTCCACTAATTTATTCAAAGCAACGCATCTTTTAGGTGCAGTATCAAAATAAGCTCCGATACCTGCTGCTCCGGAATTCATTGAAATAACTTCACCTGCCGCATAGCAATTCTCCAATATACCACCAGCCCAGACAATACCTACTATCCCCCCGGCACGTGAATTTCCTGTTTCATTCTTCGCTGTAACCGTAGCAGTAGAATAACAATTCTTAATGGACGAATACACAGATCCGCTCGGTTTACCGATATTACCGGAAATACCGCCAATTATATCAAATCCCGATACCTTTCCGCTCGTATAACAATTTTCTACACTTCCGGTAAATACGTCCGAAGTCGGGATTTTTATCCCTACATAACCGGCTAATATTCCGCCTCCATTTTGTGCCACAATATCTGCATCCACAATTCCCAAATTCTTGCAGACTCCACATAACACCCCGAACAAGCTGGCATAGTTACCTTGCGATTTCAAGCCTTTTATAACATGCCCGTTTCCGTCAAAATGGACGAATCTGTCATAAGGCTCACTCACATTCAAAGCCTGCCAATCAATCCCTGACATATTCACATCGGCCTCCATTCTGAAATAAACCATTCCTTTAGAATAATTGACCTTATGCATATCCTGCATATGTCTCGCCGTTTTTATAATATAAGGATTATCCTCCGAACCGTCACCAGAGTCAAACAACTGCCCGTTGCTATGCTTCTTTACCAAGATGAAAGTCCTGACACTGCGTTGTCCGTAATGATCGAACTTTTTATTATCACACGGATAGTTGACTACATCTGTGACTGAAAGATTACTGTCGCGTATATACATCGTTGTAGACCCTCCCCCGTCTACGTTCAAGGCATGCTGTGGTTTAAAATACTGGTTTATAAAGGAGGTAAGCTCTTTGGCAGTCATTCCTGCCGCCAAATCCGCACGACCGTCCACTGTTACCAACAAAAGCTTATTCTGTTCTGTCAAAGCCACAGCGGTACGGGGATGACGTACTCCCTGATGTCTTCGGTAATCCTCTCCATCCAAGGAATTCAGGTTGATTCCGGTTATATCTCCAATAAATGTTTCCCCTACCGGTTGATAATCATCTATCAAGACTGGTGCTCCCGAGAATATGTTAGGCATTGAATTATAGGAATATGATTCCTTTGTTCCATATCCAATTTCAACCTTATAGCCGTCATAAGCTATGGCCCCTTCATGTTTCCAATATCTTAAATGCCCTTCGGGAAGAGTGATCGGTGAAATTATTGAGCCATTGACTTTTACGAAAGAGGCTTCAAGTTCATACGTACCATTAATTCCGGCTACCGCATCATGTTTCAGAGCAACGCTTGACAAAGAATCGAGTTGAGGAGCCGAAACAAACTCCAATTCGTAATCAGGACTCGACAGGTCGATTTCAAGCACATTTACTTGTTGTTGGGCATTGAAAGCCCCTTTATTATAGGAGTACCATATAAAACTCTTTCCGTCAATAGAATCTATTTTCCAGCCATCTTTGTCCTTCAATGTCGGTTCTTCAACCGGGATAGGAGGAGGAGTATAATTCTGTCCCTTTCCTATCATATCGCTGAAATCTTCATTGTCCAGTTGGCTGGAGCAGCTGATAGCTATTATAAAAAGCGTAGAAACTAGTAATATCATTATTCTATATTCTTTCATGACCGATCAAATTAAAAGTTTAAATTATCATTCCATCCCGGATTCTGTGTCAGAGCTCCATTTGTCAAAATACGGTCCTGCCTTGGAATCGGGTATAAATAGTCCCGTTCTTCATTCCACTGGCGAGGAACATCTTTATAGCAAATCACATTCCCGGATTCTCCTTCTGTCAGTTCTACCGTAACTCCAATCTCCAGATATTCAAGCGCATTGACACCACCAGGCTTTGCTCCTTTATACAGACAGACATCAATAGTCCCGTCATGATTCAGGTCATAATTACCCGGACCGGGGAAATACATTCCCAAAAACTCATCATCCATACAACTCCCCGCTTTCCAACGCATTAAATCATAATAACGGAAGCCTTCCATTAACAATTCTATGACTCTTTCACGACGGATTTCCAGTATGACTCCTTTATTCGTTTCAGAGACATTAGGATAGACATTCAGCAGATAAGGATCGGGGTCCGTATTAGCGTCACTCATATTCAGGTTCGGCATTCCTACCCTATCCCTTATTAATTTAATCGTCCTGTCAATATCATTCTGTTCCAACGTTCCCCTTTCCGCTTTGGCTTCCACATAATTCAAAAAAACCTCCGCCGTCCTGAAAATAGGAAAATCATTCTCAGACATGTCACCTACATCATATTTGGTGGCACCCGAATATTTAATTAAATGATACCCAGTCATTGCCGAAGAGAAATTAGGACCCGACTGTTTCGTTTCTCCCGGACGTATATATCCGGGAGTACGGATGGTCTGTGCCAAACGAGGATCTCTGTTCTGACATTCATCAAAAAATACCTTAGTGGCATATCCTTGCATGTCCGTAAAACGAGAACCGTTCTTATTCAAATACATATTTACAATCTTTTTCGATAATCCGGGTCTGCCTTTCGAAGCTGTATTTTCAAAACCTTGCACGTCGTGACGGATATTCAGTGTCCCATTATAGTCTCTAGCCAAAACAATTTCCTGCTGAATGGCATTCAAGGAAGAAAAAAGAGTCTGATAAGGAGTACTGCCTGTTTTATACAAGCTATATCCACTATTCTTCATAAAGTCATCGGAAGCAGTAATGCACGCATCCAAATATTTTTCGTAGTCTGCTATCCCATGATACTTACGGAAAGTGCCTTCAAACAAACAAACTCTTGACTTCAGTGCCAATGCAGCCCATTTACTGACTCTGTAAAGTTCTTTTTCTTTGGATAAAGTAGTAATAGCAAAATCCAAATCTTCAATGATTTTCTGCATCACAAACTCTCTGGAATCCCGGGGTTTATACAACAGTTCAGCATCAGATGAATCCAGTACTTTATCATACCAGGGGACATCTCCAAATCGCTGTACTTTCTTAAAGTAAAAATAAGCCCTGAAAAAACGGGTGATTGCATCGTACTTATTACGTACATCTTGATCTTCACAATTATGAGAATTCTCTAACAAGAAATTAAGACTTCTCAATGCCTCCCAATTCCATCCTCCACCCGTCGATGGAATGATCCGTTGCCCAGTTACCTCATCATCCAACGGAGAAACAATCAATACATCTGCATTATCTTTATAAATATCTGCTGCAGTAGGCAGTATATTATAGTAAAACTGATTACTATACAGTTGAAGTTCGTTTTCATTCTTGAAATAGGTGGTTGGAGACAAACTGTCTTCAGGATAAAGGTCCAGTTTATCACACGATATAAAAAGAATGGTAAACAACCACATAAATATGATACTAAACTTGGTTTTCATATATAGATATATTAGTTATTATCAGAATGTAATATCAATACCAAAAGAATAGGTCTTTGAGAACGGATAAGAGAGTGCATTAGTCTTACCTGTTTTCCAATTTGTTCCGGCAGCAGCCGCTTCCGGATCAATATAATCCGTATCCAGCCTGTCTAATGTGAGCAGATTCTCACCACTGAAATAGAGACGGGCTTTCTGCACATGTATCTTTGATAACCATTTAACAGGTAACGTATATCCTACGGTCAGGTTTTTCAGTCGGCAATAGGCAAGACTTTGCAAGTATCTGTTATTAACCGATGACAAGGAACGGCCATCAGTCCATGCGATATATCCTCTGGGACGGGGGAAATAAGCATCAGGATTGTCTACGCTCCATACGTCTGCCAGAAAATCCTTCGGAATGAAACTTGGTGCTGGTGAACTATACGGTCCCCAAAAGGCAAATGCATCACTGGATGGGTACCAGTCTTGTTTCCCCACTCCCTGAAAGAACACGGAAAAGTCAATGCCATTCCATTCTGCATTAAGTCTGATGCTGTACGTATAGCGCGGAAGAGAATTACCTATAATCCGTTGGTCCTTAATATCATTAGCACTGACAGTTTGTTCGATCTTATTATTGCCATCAAGATCGAGATATTTCATGTCTCCAGCATGCAGTCCTCTATCGACAACGGCATTATTGATGATATAGTTTACGACACTCTGGTCTACTCCATAATTAGCTGCCTCTTCATCTGTCGCAAAATAGCCATCAACCATATACCCCCATATATCTCCCAGTCTCTGACCGACATAAGGAGAGCTGATTTCTTTATTAGGGTTATCATATTTCGTAATCTTGGAGACATTATCCCCGATTCCAAACGAAACACCATAGTTAAAAGGTTTGTCCATCACATTAAAACGGTCATTCCAGGCAACGACCAATTCCCAACCTTTGGTCCTTAAGTCAGCAGCATTCATATTAGGAGATTTTGCGCCATAGACAGACGGTAATGCTTTGCCGGGCATTAGCATGTCTTTTGTATCCCTTATATAAGCATCTGCCGAAATATTCAATCTATTATTGAAGATACCGATATCAAGACCAATATTTTTAGTAACTACGGTTTCCCATGTCAAGTCGGAAGCATTAGGAGCGGTTTCATAGGCATACGAGGCTTTTTCTTTATCACCAAACGAATAATTAAGAACTTTTCCTGTTTCTATTTGCTGCAGATAATCATAATAACCAACTTGCTGATTGCCCAAAGTTCCATAAGACAGTCGTAACTTTAGGTTATCTACTGTATTTTTCAATGCTCCATAAAAAGGCTCTTCGCTAATGCGCCATCCGGCGGAGAACGATGGGAAGAAGCCGTACCGATGGCCTTTTTTAAACCGGGAACTGCCATCGTATCTTCCGCTCGCCTCAAACAGGTATCTTCCTTTATAATCATAGTTTGCCCTATAAAAGACACCAAATAAAGCATATTTATTCTTTCCTCCGGTGACTACTGTATTTTCTCCCTTAGCCAGATTAAAGTCATTCAATTCATCAGATAACAGTCCATCTTTGCTCACAGTCAGATCTTCATAAGATTTTGTCTCATAGTTGATACCGCCTGTCAGTTTCACATTATGAGAGCCGGCAAACAAGTTACCATAAGTTCCGTAAGCATTATATGCATAATACAGATTTTTTGTATTCAACACAGTCAGTTTATTCCCTCCGCTTGTACTCTCGGGCATGGTAATCGTAACACCCGGTACCTTGGAGTATTGCATGTCTACACTTCTATTGGTACATTTCTTGTCATATTTCGAATATGTGTAATTCCCTATGATTTCAACATGTTTTACCGGATTTATAACTACTTCAAATGTGGTCATAAACTCGTCTATCTCATCTTTATTATTATGTTTCTTATTAGATAATGCAACAGTGGTACCCGCCAAAGTATAGTTCATGATATTAGTTTCATACACCAGTGTACCATCAGGATGTACAGGCACTAATATAGGCAAGGCACGATAGCTTGCATTCTTAAATATTGTATTCACTCCACCAAGTCCCGGATAGGAGTAATTCGATTTGAAATAAGAGGTATTATTACTGACGGATAACCATGGAGTCACTTTGGCTTCCAGCCTTGATTTGAAGTTATAGCGTTCATACTTGTCCGGTTGTATTTTAAGAACTCCTTTCTGATTATAATATCCTCCGGAAAGCCTGAACTTCAAATGTTCACTTCCACCGGAAATGCTTACATTATGTTCATGCGTCGGACGTTTATGGTCATATAAATAATTATACCAATCAAAATTCCCATAGTATTTATACTGTCCGTTTTCAGTTACTACCCAGGGCCGTTCGGGTTGTTCCGTCTTATCATTTCTCCTGATCCACAACTCATGATAATCCTTTTCCGTATATGTGAGCAATGGTGTCCCTTGCCAGGTAGAGAAAAACATATCACTAATACCGGCCGCATAATATCCACGGGTTTCATAATCTGTCGACGTAGTTACATCACTAAAGCTATATCGTCCGTTATAATTAAGAGTGACTTTGCCTTTTTCTCCCGTTTTTGTAGTTACCAGAATAACTCCATAGGCGGCACGTGCTCCATAAATTGCCGCAGACGACGCATCTTTTAAGACCGAAACAGAGGCGACATCATTCGGATTGACACGATTCACATCTCCCTCCACTCCATCAATAAGGACCAACGGTTTGGCAGAACCACTAATGGAATTCACACCTCTGATATTAAACGAACCTCCATCTCCTGCACGACCGGAAGAAAAAGAGACAGTCATGTTAGGAACTGCTCCTTGCAGTAATTGAGACATAGTCGAAGCAGAACGCCCTGCCAATTGATCCCCCTCTACCACAGACACGGCACCTGTCAAATTGACTTTCTTCTGTGTTCCATAACCTACAACCACCACTTCTTCCAAAGATCTGGAGTCTTCTTGCATGGTTATATTGATAACCGAATTATTCTTGACGGGAGATTCAACGCTCTTATAACCTAAAAATGAGAAAACCAATATACTATTGTCCGGAACCTCGATAGTATATCTTCCATCCATATCGGTGATGGCTCCTATTTTCTCACCTTTAACAGCTACATTACAACCGACAATAACCTCTCCCAAATCATCTTTCACAGTTCCTGTTATCTTCCGACCGAGAGTTACGTTTTTCATTTTCTCCATACTTTTCACCAGAATAATATGGTTGCCTTCCATCGTATACGAGAAACCTGTTCCTTGCAAAACTCTATTAAGAATTTCGGCAACCGTGGTTTCCCGAGTAGATACTGCTATTTGTTTGTCCAAAGCAATCTCATGCTCATTATAGATAAACAAATAGTCTGTTTGTTTTTCAATCTGCCTGATGATTTCGGCGAATGTTGCGGTTCCTTTATTCATCGTAACTTTTTGATTCTGAGAATAGCCATCCAGGGCATACGTCTCAAAAATAATGAATAACAGGAAAAAGACAGTTAACCTCATAATTCTTAAAATTTGAGTAGAGTGTGTTTTTCTATGGACAATACGTCCACACCAAAGATTATTTTTCATATCTTTGCCTAGAGTTATTAAGTTAATACATAAAGATTTGGAATGAAAGTCGAGTCTTTTTTATTGACTTCTCACATATCGGTAAATGTTGCAGCATTTACCGATATTTTCGTTTTAAACAGACAGGTGCTCTTGTTCTCATGTTTTTCATTTTAGGATTCATACTTCTTTATCAATAGATGATAATCTGATTCTTCTCATCATCCTGCATATAGTTAAATTTAACGTACTTCTGCAATACCTTCATCACGTGTTCAATACCTTCTTTCTGCCGGAACTTACCTGTACACGGACGGGAAGCTATCTCTTGATTATTGTTGATAATCTTCACTTCATAATATTGCTCCAATTTCTTGAATACCGTTTCCAAAGGTTCATTCTTAAAGGAATAGATTCCCATCCGCCAGAGGAAATCGTTGTCCGAAGTGAATGCCTCTTTATAAAGTTTACCGTCTCTCGCTTCTACTTTCTCATACGGTTTCAGCACTATTTCGTTTTGCGTATCCGGCTGGTAGACGGTTACTTTTCCTTCTATCAGAGACGTTTCAAACATATCGGAATTCGGATAGGCGGACACATTGAAAGTGGTTCCCAATACCCGGATATCATATTTCTGCGTTTCAACAATGAAAGGGTGTTTCTCGTCGTGCGCCACTTCAAAGTATCCTTCTCCTTCTAAAGCCACTTTTCTGTTTTTAGAGTGGAAGCCGTTCGCGGGGTATTTCAATGTGGAGTTGGAGTTCAACCAAACTGTTGTCCCGTCAGCCAATATCAGATTGGCACGCTGTCCTGCTGGAACGGTCACAGTCTGCATGTCGGTAGAATGCTCCAACCGATAGCCCTGATATTCCTTATGGATGATGAAAGCGAGCATGGCAACTACCGCGGCTATCTTCATCGACGTCCAGAGATACCGCATTACAGGCTTCTTCTTTTCCGTATTCTTCGTATTCTGTCCGTCAACGTTTCCGTTCCAAAGGGTTGCGTTATAAATGCGATGTAACTGCATCAGTTGTTCACGATGTTCTTCGCTCTCTTTCATCCAGCGTATCACTTCCTTCTTTTCTTCGGGAAGTACGTCACCGGCAATATATTTATTAAGTAGTTTTATGTCCATATAACGTTCTATTATACAAAGCATTTATCCGCCTTGTACATAATAGACACACCAGGAAAGAAGTTCACTAGTTGAAAAGATGAAAAAGTGAGTTATTCTTCAATCAACAGGTTATTAATAGACTGGGAATAAAGCAGTACTTTATTAAATGAAGAAGAGATAAAGATAATCTTTCAGATTAACACGTAAGGCTTTCAACGCCTTACCTATATGATAATCGACACCTTTGACGCTGATATTCAACGTATCGGCTATTTCTTTTATAGATTTGTTCTCATAGCGGCTCATTCTAAAAACATTCCGGGTTTGCAGCGGCAATGTATCCAATGTCCGGTTGACAATCCTGTTAATCTCTTCCGAGAAAATATCCGTCGGATTGCAGGCGTCCAAAGAAGAGATGCGGAAATCGAGCTCATAGAGTTCGTCATTCAGGATATTCTCACGAGCTTCCATCCGCAGGTGTTCGTTTCGCAGATGATTCAACGATTGGTTCTTTACTACGGTCATCAAGAAAGCACGGATATTATCCACTTCTTCCGTTTTCATCGTAGTCCATAAGGTAATCATCGCTTCGGAAGCTATATCTTTCGACAGCATTTCATCATGGAGATAGGATTTGGCGAATAGAAAGCAACGTTGATAATACTCTGAATAGATATTATCAAATGTCATATTGAAGTCTGTGACGTTACCCGGCTTTCTCATTTATCAGATTCTTATTGGTGGAGCAAAGATAAACCAAAAAAGTTATCTTCCAAAAATCAACTATAAAAACTAAAAGACACCCCATATCAAACTTCCGGTTTTCCACTGCCCTTGAAATATTTTCGTCTTATCTACTATACACTTCCGCTTTTTTTCGTACTTTTACCCCTTGTTGGGAAGAAGTGCCTTTCCAACCCTTGAGAACAGAAAAAGAAAAAACAATATATAAAATGAATCACAAATGGAATTATCAACCCATTACACCCGAACAGGCAGAGACAAGCCAGACATTGGCCCAGGAATTAGGGATTAGCCCGATTCTTGGACAACTTTTGGTACAGCGGGGAATTACGAAGGCAGCAGATGCCAAGAAGTTTTTCCGCCCGCAGTTGCCCGACCTGCACGATCCGTTCCTGATGAAGGACATGGATATTGCAGTAGAACGTCTGAACAGGGCGATGGGAAAGAAAGAACGTATTCTAATTTATGGAGATTATGACGTAGACGGTACTACTGCTGTGGCATTGGTCTACAAGTTTATTCAACAGTTCTATTCGAACCTTGATTACTACATACCCGACCGATA
>ENA-ORNQ01002899-ORNQ01002899.1-human-gut-metagenome-genome-assembly--contig:-NODE-2899-length-10813-cov-2.308979_pt1 | contig 10813 bp, 10 predicted proteins | sample MGYA00242116_ERZ509024 | MGnify/ENA primary metagenome ERZ509024 (study PRJEB26280, sample SAMEA2338697) | human gut metagenome | biome: human gut; feature: human-associated habitat; material: faeces... | reverse complement strand
CATGCCGCGCATGCGAAGACGGAGAGATTGCCAAGGGTATCCTTGACAATATTATTGAGAATTTTGATATTGCAGATAACGAGAACGTGCCGATTTGCCAGGATACAGGAATGGCATGCGTATTCCTTGAAATAGGACAGGATGTACATTTTGTTGGCGGAGATCTCACCGATGCGATCAATGAAGGTGTACGCCGCGGATACGACAAAGGATATTTAAGAAAATCTGTAGTAAAAGACCCGGTACGCCGTGGAAACACAGGTGACAATACACCGGCTATGATCTATACAGAGATCGTTCCTGGAGATCAGGTGAAAGTAACTGTAGGACCAAAAGGCTTCGGAAGCGAGAATATGAGCCAGATCCGTATGTTCAAGCCATCTGCAGGCCTTCAGGGAATCAAGGATTTCATTCTTGAGGTTGTAGAAACTGCAGGTCCGAACCCATGTCCGCCTATGGTAGTTGGTGTTGGTATCGGTGGAACTTTTGACAAATGTGCACTTCTTGCAAAGAAAGCGCTGATGCGTCCTCTGAATACAGAGAACCCGGATCCTTACTATGCAGATCTTGAGAAAGAGATGCTGGAGAAGATCAACAAGCTTGGTATCGGACCTCAGGGCTTTGGCGGAAAGACCACAGCTATCGGTCTGAACATTGAGACTATGCCTACCCATATCGCAGGTATGCCATGTGCAGTTAACATCAACTGCCATGTAACACGTCATAAAACGGAGGTGCTTTAATATGGAAAGAAGAAAGATCACACTGCCTCTGACAAGAGAGCTGGCAAGAACTCTCCATGCGGGCGACCAGGTTTTACTGACAGGAACCATCTATACATCCCGTGATGCAGGTCACAAGAGAATGTGCGAGGCCCTTGCAAAAGGAGAAAAGATTCCTTTTGACCCTACAGATGCTACCATTTACTATGTAGGTCCGACTCCGGCAAAACCAGGCGAAGTCATCGGCTCCGCAGGCCCTACAACCAGCGGACGTATGGATGCCTATGCACCGACTATGATGTCCGTAGGCGCCAGAGGAATGATCGGAAAAGGTGCCCGCCTTCCAGAAGTCGTAGATGCAATGAAAAAATATGACGGCGTATATTTCGGAGCCATCGGCGGAGCCGGTGCACTTCTTGCAAAATGCATCAAAAAAGCAGAGCTTATCGCTTACGAAGACCTTGGAGCAGAAGCACTCCGCAAGCTTTATGTGGAAGACATGCCGCTTGTAGTCATCATTGACAGTGAGGGAAATAACCTCTACGAAGAGGGGCGTGCAGAGTACCTGAAAGACCACGCAGAATAATCTTTTGCTTAAAAATGTGATATTGTGATATATTTCAAAAAGGAATAAAAAAGGATAAAAGTCCGACAGTAAATGCGAAAATCCGTGCAGAAGCATTTATTGTTGGGCTTTTTAATTTAACCGAAACTGCTTCGGATGTAAAAGTGTAATTTGATTTCAAAATTGGAAATGGCTGAGCTAAAAACAAGAGATACTTTGCAGAGCGGGGAATTTTACCCAGATTTACGATAAATTTAACCATAAACACGGTTGACATACCCGGCCGGGGACGTTATAATGGCCGGGTTGAAAAAAATATTTTAAGAAAAAAGGCAGGTGAACAGAATGGACAGTTGTGATTCTCATGGGCGAAGTTGTAGCTCTCGGAATGGAAGATGGAAGGCGCAGAGAGGGACGGGATTGTTCCATTCTGTTTTAATAGTGTCATAATATACATTTTTTCATTCTTCTCATTCTGAGAATTCATACAGTAAAACGGACGTATATTATTTCTTTCCGTTTTACATTCAAATCCCAAGGAAACACAATCGAAAATCAAACAGCACATAGACATGCTTTAACATGTCTGTTTTTGGTGTGCGTGTTTTGTGCGAAACTATGTGAGGAGGATGAGAAAATGACAAAAAGAAATCAGGATTTTTCAAAAGATATTCTGAGTCTGATCCGAAGCAGTGTTTCTCCGGCAGTTTTAAGTGAAAGGCTGCAGGATTTCCACGAAAACGATCTGGCGGAAGTATTAAGAGAATTAAGCACTGCGGAGCGCAGCAGACTATACCGTATCCTGGAAAGCAGTATGCTGGCAGATGTTTTTGAATATCTGGAGGAAGAAGAAACTGTACAATATCTGGAAGAGATGGATGTAAAAAAAGCGGCAGCCATTCTTTCCAAAATGGAAACCGATGCCCTGGCAGATGTTTTAAAGCAGATCGATAAAGAAAAACGCAAGCTTCTGATCCAGCTTCTGGATGAACAGGTGCGGAAAGATATTGAAATGATCCGCTCCTTTGATGAGGATGAGATCGGAAGCAGAATGACAACGAACTGCATTGTGATCCGTGAAAATCTGACCGTAAAGCAGGCCATGAGTGAGCTGATTTCCCAGGCGGCAGATAATGATAATATTTCTACGATCTTTGCAGTGACGGACAGAGGGGAGTTTTATGGAGCCCTGGATCTGAAGGATCTGATCACAGCAAGACAGGACCACCCTATGGAAGAGCTGATCGTAACTTCCTATCCATATGTGTATGGTACTGAGCAGATCGACGACTGTATGGAACGGCTGAAGGATTATTCTGAAGATTCCATTCCTGTACTGGACGATGACAATCGTTTCCTTGGAGTGATCACATCCGCAGGGATCATCGATCTGGTAGACGATGAGATGGGAGAGGATTATGCAAAGCTGGCCGGTCTGACTGCAGAGGAAGATCTGAAAGAACCTCTTTTTGAAAGCATGAAAAAAAGAATGCCCTGGCTGATCGTTCTTCTGGGCCTTGGTATGGTGGTATCTTCTGTTGTGGGAATGTTTGAAAAAGTAGTTACCTGTCTGCCGATCATCATGTGCTTTCAGTCTCTGATCCTGGATATGGCAGGAAATGTTGGAACCCAGTCCCTGGCTGTAACCATCCGTGTACTGATGGATGAGTCACTGACCGGAAAGCAGAAGGCAGAACTGGTATTTAAAGAAATGAAGATTGCATTTTCGAATGGATCGATCCTTGGAATACTGTCGTTTGTAGTGATCGGACTTTATATTGCATTATTTAAAGGTAAGACATTCATATTTGCATATGCGGTATCCGGATGTATCGGAGTCTCACTGCTGTTGGCAATGGTAATCTCAGGAGCGGTTGGAACATTGATTCCGTTGTTCTTTAAGAAGATTCATGTAGACCCGGCGGTTGCTTCGGGACCACTTATTACAACGGTCAATGACCTTGTGGCAGTTGTATCTTATTACGGACTGAGCTGGATATTCCTGATCAATATGGTGCATCTGGTTGGCTAGTTTAAGTTACAGTTAGAATGATAGTTAGAATGAAGACAGATAGTCATGGACATTAAAGATTTAAAAGTATTTCATACAATAGCAAAAGAAGAAAGTATTGCAAAGGCATCCCGTATTCTCTATATGACGCCTCAGGGGATCAGTAAGATCGTAAAGAACCTGGAGGCAGAGATGGGATGCCGTCTCTTTACACGTAATAAATCCGGCATGCAGCTCACAGAAAGCGGAAGACGTTTTTTAGAATATGCGGATAAGGATATCGAAGATTATTATCAGGTGAAGAAGGATATCCTGCATATAGAACAACGACAGCGCAAAGTAGTGGATCTTTTGTCGGCATATGGAATCATCCGTATGGTGACGCCGGACTGCATTGCGGAATTTTGTAAGAAATATCCGGATATAGAATTCCATTACAGGGAGTACCCGGATCTGCAGGCAGAGCGTCTGTTTGCTGAAAATGAAGGAAATGTTGCGTTTTCCATCGGAGAATTTGATGAGGAGTTATATCATGTAGTTCCGTTGGAAACATTTCCGATCAAGCTTCTGGTAAATGAACAGGATCCGTTAAGTGAACAGGAAAGTGTGACAATTGAAGATCTGAAAAACAGGCCGCTATATATTGAAAGCAGTCAGTTTGCAATTTATCATCTGATCATGAAGAAATGTGAAGAAGCCGGGTTCCAACCGGATATCGCATTTCAGACCAGTGGATTCAGTTTGTGCCATAAGATGGTGAAGGAAAATAAAGGCATATCCGTGACGGTGGATTTTGTCTTTGATGACATGAAAGAACAAGGGCTGAGACTGATCCCATTTTCGGATGATGTGTATGAGTGGAAAGCATGTATGATTACCAGAAAAGAAGAAGCGGAGAATGAAGCAGTACAGTGCTTCCTGCAGTTTATACAGGAATGGATCGGGAAAATTAAGAGTGGAGAGATTATCCGGTAGGAACCTGAAACAGAACAGGATGGAGATAACGCATAAGAAAAAAGTTGATATAAAGTAACAAAAAGTTGCGGATAAGCCATAAATTCTACATTGTCAACAAATTGACAGTGGAAGATTTATGGCTTTTTGTATAGAAATTTTCTAAAATAGACGGATTGAATAAGTCAAAGAATCTATAGATAATCTCACTTTAACAAATAAATTTTATATAGCTATAATATAAATATATGGGCATTGGGGAATGCCCGGAGAAGATTTATTTTTAATTTATTTTAGGAGGTATTAATTTATGAACATCGGAGTAACAGAAATCAGCCCAAGAGCGGTGCAAAGAGCAGCAGAGAAGAATTTTAAAAGCGGGTATTACTGTTGTGAGGCATTGATGTGCACCATCCGTGATGAATTTAAACTGGATGTACCAAAAGAAGTCATTGCAATGTCATCCGGTATGGCTGTCGGAGCAGGCAAATCGGGATGTGTCTGTGGCGCATTCAACGGAGGTCTGCTTGCACTTGGAATGTTCTTCGGAAGAACAGAGCAGGACGGGCCAACCAATCCAAAGAGCGTAAAATGTATGGAACTGGTTCACGAACTGCATGACTGGTTCAAGAAAGCTAATGGGAAGAATGCAATCTGCTGCAGAGTTCTGACAAAAGAATTCAACATGGGACAGGGTGAGCACAAAGAACAGTGTATCTTTTTCACAGGACTGTGCGCATGGAAAGTAGCACAGATTGTCTGTCGTGAACTGGGAATCAAGAACCTGGATGAAATTGATGAACCGGCAGAACGTCGTGCAATTGCAGATATCTAGAATACATAGATCCAGACTAGAAAGGAAGACAAGATATTATGAAAGATGTAATCAAAAAAATACCGATTCCAATCTGCGGAGTCATGCTTGGAGCGGCAGCTTTAGGTAACCTGCTTCAGAGCTATTCAGAAGGAATCCGTTATGTGTGTGGAGTGTTCGCAGCATTTCTGCTGATCCTGGCACTTCTGAAGCTAATTATGTTTCCGGGAGCTGTGAAGGAAGATATGAAGAATCCGATCATGGCAAGCGTATCAGGAACATTTCCGATGGCACTTATGATCTTAAGTACCTATGTAAAACCATTTATCGGACAGGCGGCTTATTATATCTGGCTGTTTGCGATCGCATTACATATCGTGCTGATCATTTATTTTACGGTGAAATTTGTATTTAAATTGCAGATGCCAAAGGTATTCGCAAGTTATTATATCGTATATGTTGGAATTGTCGTTGCATCAGTCACGGCACCTGCTTATGAGAAACTTGCAATCGGAAGTGCAGCATTTTGGTTTGGATTTGTGACACTGATCCTGTTACTGATCCTGGTTACATACCGCTATGTGACGGTGAAAGAAGTACCAGATCCGGCAAAACCACTGATCTGTATCTATGCGGCACCGACAAGCCTCTGTATCGCAGGATATGTACAGTCTGTCATGCCGAAATCTTACGGATTTCTGATGGGAATGTTTGTAGTTGCAACGGTGATCTATATCTTTGCTCTGGTGAAAGCAATCGGTTATCTGAAGATGCCATTCTTCCCAAGTTATGCGGCATTCACTTTCCCATTCGTCATTAGTGCGATCGCTTCAAAACAGACGATGGCATGTGCAATGAATATGGGACATCCGATGCCGTTCCTGAAATATGTGGTATTGATCGAGACGATTATTGCGGTTGTTCTGGTTGTGTATACTTATATCCGATTTATGGGATTTATCTTTGGTGGAAAGAAATAAATAAAATAATAAAGAGTGGCTGGGTTGTTGTAGGGCAGCCGCTTTTTGTATTCTTGCATAGCCTTGAAAAAAAGGTTATACTTTATGATATGTTTTTTTGTTTGACATGACAGTTAATAATAAGATGTATATGGAAGCATTGCTAAACCAGAATTAGGGAATTGCAATTTGCGGGAAAGAAAATATTCGAGGTAGCAGGGTGAAATGGTAAAGATAGATCTGATCACAGGATTTTTAGGATCCGGAAAGACAACATTTATAAAAAAATATGCAAAATATCTGATAGACCAGGGAGAAAATATCGGAATACTGGAAAATGATTACGGTGCAGTCAATGTAGATATGATGCTGTTAAAAGATCTGGAAGGTGAGAACTGTGAACTGGAGATGATTGCCGGAGGATGTGATGCGGACTGTCACAGAAGACGTTTCCGCACAAAACTGATCGCAATGGGAATGTGCGGCTATGACCGTGTGATCGTAGAGCCGTCGGGTATCTATGATGTGGATGAATTTTTCGATGTATTACGGGATGATCCGATCGACAGATGGTATGAGATTGGGAATGTGATCACGGTCGTTGACGCAAAACTGGAGGAGAAACTGTCGGATGAAGCAGACTATCTGCTGGCATCCGAGGCTGCGAATGCAGGATGCATCGTACTCAGCAGAAGCCAGGAAGCGTCGGAGAAAGAGATTGAAAATACAGTCTCACACCTGAATGCTGCAATGGAGAAAGTACAGTGCAAAAGAAGATTTAAGGATGAGATTGTGGTAAAAGACTGGACGGCATTTGATGAGGCAGATTATGAGACATTTTTATCCTGTGGATATGTACCGGAGAATTACCGGAAGATGCATATCGAAGAGGGAGAGACATTTAAATCTCTGTATTTTATGAATCTGGATAAGACGACAGACGAGATCATAGAAGCATCAAAGAACATTCTGGAGGATAAAGAATGTGGACGAGTATTCCGTGTCAAAGGATTCTTGAAAGATGAAGTTGGCGAGTGGCTGGAATTAAATGCCACACATCAGGAGATGAGAATTTGTCCAATTCCGGAAGGACAGGAAGTTGTGATCGTGATCGGAGAAGAACTGAATGAAGAGAGGATACAGCAGTATTTTTCGATGCAGTAAGAAGATAGAGAGCAGAGAACAATTTAAAGAAATCGTTAGAAAATAACTATAAAAATAAATATCAAAAATAAGAATGCCATATGGTACTGTGCGATCACAGATGTGAACTGCACAGTCCATATGGTATATTTGATCTCCGACAGACTTCCATTGGGTGAGATCAATGAAGTATTCAAAATCCGTGGCAAAAATGGTAAAATGATGATATTCCCAAACGAGTAAAATATGACAATCAAAAGGAGGAAGAACAATATGAAAAATTACGCAACAGGAATCCAGCACATCGGAATTCCAACAAAGGACATGGAAGCAACAAAAGCATTTTTTGCAAAACTTGGTTTTGAACCGGCATTTGAGACGGTGAATGAGAGTGCAAAAGTAGCATTCTTAAAATTAGAAAACCTGGTGATCGAGACATATGAATCAGATGAGGCAACGATGAAAGCCGGAGCCATTGATCATGTCGCAATTGATGTAAAAGATATCGAAGAGACATACAAAGAAGTCTGTGCAATGGATCTGAATACGACAAATGACGAGATTCATTTCCTGCCATTCTGGGACAATGGAGTAAAATTTTTTACGATTAAAGGACCTAATGAAGAGAAGGTAGAGTTTAGTCAGTTTCTGTAATTCTTTGTGAAATATAGAGTTTGTTAGAAATGCATCAGGCATGTTGATGAAATAACTAAAAATATTTGTTGAAAAGGCAAAAAATGATGCATTTCAACAAAAGGAACTGGAAAGAGAATTGTATATAATAGATGAAAAACAAAAAAATGACAAATGCCATTGAGAAAAATTGTGCACTGTGATATAGTAAACGCAGTTGAACAAAAGAGTTGAGATAGGAGAGCGGATACAAGTAATCAAACGATTGCTTTTAGTCGCGCTCCTTTTTTTGAAAAATAATACAAAATGTAATAGAATAAATTGAAAATATAAAAGTTTGACAAAAGGATGAGAGATGGAAAAATGGATCAGATATTTTATGATGCAGTCGGGAGTAATCCGATCATTGCGGCTGTGAAAAGTATGGAAGATATAGAAAAATGTTGTGCAATAGAAGAGATACAGGTGATTTTTATATTATTTGGAGATGTCTGTTCGATAGACAGGATTGTAAAACGGGTGAAAGATGCCGGAAAGGTTGCGATGGTACATGTAGATCTGATCAGCGGACTCAGCCCGAAAGAAATTTCGGTAGAATATCTGCAAGAACATACAGAAGCAGATGGAATCATATCAACAAAGCCGTCACTGATCAAGAAAGCGAAAGAACTTGGAATGTATACGGTTCTCAGATATTTTCTGCTGGACTCCATGGCATTTGAAAATATCAGACAGCAACAACATATGGTGAGACCGGATTTTATAGAAGTACTTCCGGGTGTGATGCCAAGAGTGATCAAACGGATCTGTGGTTCAGTGAAGACACCGATCATAGCAGGAGGATTGATCACAGATAAAGAAGATGTGATGGCTGCATTATCAGCCGGAGCAATTGCAGTATCATCAACCAATCATCAGGTATGGAAGATGTAATAACTGTATAAGAGAAAACAGAGTATTTAATTGCTTGAGAGAGCAATTTAAATAGAACGTATGCGAAAAAGTAACAAGTAAAATGAAACGAAAAATCAGGAGGAAATGAATATGGCAAAATATGTAATGGCATTGGATGCAGGAACTACCAGTAACAGATGTATTCTGTTTAATGAGAAAGGTGAGATGTGCAGTGTGGCACAGAGAGAATTCACACAGTATTTCCCAAAACCGGGCTGGGTAGAGCATGATGCAGATGAGATCTGGGCAAGTATGCTTGGTGTTGCGGTAGAAGCAATGAATATGATCAATGCAGAGGCAGAAGATATTGCAGCGATCGGTATCACAAATCAGCGTGAAACAACAATCGTCTGGGATAAAGAAACAGGAGAACCGGTACATCATGCGATCGTATGGCAATGCCGCAGAACATCAGAATATTGTGATTCCTTAAAAGAAAAAGGATTAACAGATAAATTCCGTGAAAAAACCGGACTGGTCATCGATGCATACTTCTCAGGAACAAAGGTAAAATGGATTCTGGATAATGTGCCGGGAGCAAGAGAAAGGGCAGAAAGAGGAGAATTGTTATTCGGTACGGTTGAAACATGGCTGATCTGGAAACTGACCAAGGGTGCAGCACATGTGACAGATTATTCGAATGCTTCTCGTACAATGTTATTTAACATCAATACACTGGAGTGGGATGATGAGATCCTTAAAGAACTGGATATTCCGAAATGTATGTTACCGGAACCAAAACCATCCAGCTGCATCTACGGAGAGGCTGATCCGTCTTATCTTGGAGGACCGATCCCAATCGCAGGAGCAGCAGGAGACCAGCAGTCAGCATTATTCGGCCAGACATGTTTTAACGCAGGAGAAGCAAAGAATACATACGGAACAGGATGTTTCTTACTTATGAACACTGGCGAAAAACCAATCTTCTCTAAGAACGGATTAGTAACAACAATCGCTTGGGGACTTGACGGCAAAGTAAACTATGCATTAGAAGGTTCTGTATTCGTTGCAGGTGCTTCTATCCAGTGGTTACGCGACCAGTTAAGAGTTGTAGATACCGCTCCGGATTCAGAGTACATGGCAACAAGAGTAAAAGATACCGCTGGATGCTACGTAGTACCTGCTTTCACAGGTTTAGGAGCTCCATATTGGGATCAGTATGCTAGAGGAGTTATCGTTGGTTTAACACGTGGATGTAACAAATATCACATCGTTCGTGCAACAGTTGAATCTTTAGCATATCAGGTAAACGATGTATTACAGGCTATGAAAGCTGATTCAGGAATCGACCTTGCTGCATTAAACGTAGACGGTGGCGCAAGTGCTAACAACTTCTTAATGCAGACACAGGCAGACATCAGTGGATGCCCTGTAAACCGCCCATCATGTGTAGAGACAACAGCTATGGGTGCTGCTTACTTAGCAGGTATCGCTGTTGGCTACTGGAAAGACAAAGAAGACGTTATTGCTAACACATCTCTTGATCGTACTTTCACACCAGCAATCAGTGCTGAAGAGCGTGAGACAAGAATCAAAGGATGGAAGAAAGCAGTTAAATGCTCCTTTGGTTGGGCAAAAGAAGACTAGTAATAAAATAGGGTAAAGAGGAGGAAACATTTATGTTACCATATTTGGCAGAATTTTTAGGAACTATGATGTTAATTATGTTAGGTGATGGCGTTTGTGCAAACGTTAACCTTAGCAAATCAGGAATGAAGGGCGGCGGAACTGTTCAGATTACTATGGCATGGGCAGCAGCCGTTATGATTCCAGCATTTATCTTTGGTGCAGCTTCAGGTGCATCATTCAACCCAGCATTAACAATCGCTTTAGCAGCTGACGGAAGCTTCGCTTGGAACATGGTACCAGGTTATATCGTAGCTCAGATCGCTGGTGGATTCGTAGGTGCTTGGATTGTATGGCTTACATTTAAGAAACAGTTCGATGCAGAAGAAGATGCAGCAACAATCCTTGGAGTATTCTCCACAGGTCCTTCTATCCCAAGCACAGGATGGAACATTGTATCAGAGGCAGTTGCAACATTCGTATTAGTATTCG
>ENA-ORNQ01002898-ORNQ01002898.1-human-gut-metagenome-genome-assembly--contig:-NODE-2898-length-10813-cov-5.982339_pt1 | contig 10813 bp, 12 predicted proteins | sample MGYA00242116_ERZ509024 | MGnify/ENA primary metagenome ERZ509024 (study PRJEB26280, sample SAMEA2338697) | human gut metagenome | biome: human gut; feature: human-associated habitat; material: faeces... | reverse complement strand
CCCCTTAAATTCTTGGAGAGCAAATTCACCTAACCCCATCCAAATTTATTGCGCCAAGTTAATTGAAAGGGTTAGAGTCTTAACTTAATCAACACACTCATAGTATAACATGTTTTTATGGGAAAAGAAAGCACTTTGTTATCGAATGTATACTTTAAATAATTAGTTTAAATTTACTATGCAAGTACTTACAAACTGTTGCATTATACCTTTAGGAAGAGTAGGTAAAAAAATGAAAGTTCAAAAGTGTATTTGTTTAGGGAATAGTCTCATCTTGGTCGTGCAATTGTGGCTCATAAGAAACATGTGAGTGAAATTACAGAGTTGACGTCAGAAGAAAGGGCTGTTTATATAAAGAGCTTGTGCTATGCATAAAATCTTCAATCCAGATAAAGTCAATTATGGGGCTTATGGCGATACGGGTCATCATCTTCATTTCCATTTTGTTCCTAAATATAAGGATGGATATGAATGGGGCGATGTATTCGCTATGAATCCTGGTGAAAAAACATTGTCGGATGAAGAATATCAGGACATGGTTGAAAAATATCGTGCTGTATTTTTTCTATTGTTCACTATGATTTTTTCTAAATTGAATAGGTGAAATGCCCGTTGCTTTTTTGAAGGCTTGGGCAAAATAGGATTGGCTTGTAAATCCTATGATGAGGGATATTTCTGAAATTTGAAGATTGGTTGTAGAAAGTAGAACTTTAGCTTCTTGAATACGCTTTTGAATCATGTAGTTAATGGGAGAGATTCCCTTATATTGCTTAAAGGCATGTACAATGTGATATTTATTTAAGAAAGTGAGTTCACTTAAAGTGTCTAGTGTAATATCTTCTTTAAAGTGACCATCTATATATTTTTCAATATAGACACAGTCTTTGTTGGCTTTATTAACGGGTGAAGATTTTAAACTAATGTTGGCCCTACGCATCAGGTTGATCAGTAATACTTCTAATAAGTTTTGGCATAAGGATTGATATTCAGCATCTCTAGCCTTAACTTCCATTAGAATGGTTTTTAGATAGAATAATACTTCGTGTTTGTATTCATAATAGTTGGCAATACTACATCCTTTTTCTTCGTCCTCTTCTTTTGAAAAGAAGGTGACGCCTTCAATTCCCATAACAATGTATTCGAAGTTGATATTTTCAATACCACGCTCGGTATGTGAGATAAGTGGATTGACAATAACGAGATCGTCTTCTTTTACGGGATAGTTTTTGTTGTCTAAACTTAAAAGTCCATGGCCTTTTGTCACATAGAATATTTCTGTATATAAATGGGTATGTAAGGTGGAATTCCATTCGTGATCGAACTTGGATTCAGTTATATATAGTAGTTTTGGTCGGGCTTTATTGAAGTCAACTTGGTCAATTTGAAAGCGTTGTGTACTCATAAAAACACCTCTTTTTGCATTATTATATATTGTTTTCTATTGTTTATCAATTTTGTTGTCAAAATTACTAAATCACAATATATCTAAAATATAGAGCTATATTTTTATGATAAAGCGCTTTCAAATAAGCTATACTAGGCATGTCAAAAGAGGTTCATACGAATTAATGAGGAGGTAAAGTATGAAAAAAATTATAACTGCTGGGTTATCATTTGCGATGGCAGCATCTATGTTAGCAGGATGTTCTAGCAAACCAGCTGAAAATTCTGATTCTGGGGATAAGCGAGTATTAAAATTTGATTCTTTCTCTGGTGGTAATGGTGAAGAAGTATTCACAAAATTGGCTAAGGCTTTTGAAAAGGCAAATCCGGATGTAGATGTTCAATTGCGCTTTGAAAAAGAATTGCCTGATGTATTGAATAAAGAAAATGCGAAGGGTGAATATTCGGATGTTGTTTACTATAACTTAGGTCAGCCTTCTGGATATACTGAAACTCAATTAAATACTCATGAAGTATTGGATATTTCAGATGTAGTTGAAGAAGTTGGTATGGATGAAAACTACGCAAATAGTAGTATCGTACAATATTATGGTGATGGAAAATCTTATTTGATGCCACTTAAGACAACTCCAGCTGGATTCTTCTATAATACTGAATTGGTTGGAGAAGGAAAGAAATATGAACTTCCAACAACTTGGGAAGAATTCTGGGCTTTAGGTGATCAAGCTAAGAAAGATGGTATCGCATTATTTACTTATCCAACAAATGGTTATTTTGACAACACATTAAATGCATTGTTGAAAGAAACTGGTGGAGAAGAATTATTAACGAATGTATTAAATTATGACAAGGATGCTTGGAATACAGATGGTGCTAAACAAACTATCGATATTTTAGCTAAATTAGTAAGTCCTGATTATTTATATTCTGATACAGTCTCAAATGCGAATGCGAAAGATGGTTTCACAATGAACCAACAGGCTGTCATTGATGGAAAAGCATTATTCATGCCTAATGGTGACTGGGTAGTGAATGAAATGGCAGATACAACGCCTGAAGATTTTCACTGGGGATTACTTCCTTTGCCTGCATTAGAAAAAGATGGTGAACGTTTCGTTGGTTCTATGACTGAACAAGTATGGATTCCTGCTCAAGCTAAAAACGTAGATGATGCGAAAGCATTCTTGAAGTTTATCTATTCGGATGAAGGAATTAAGATCATGGCTGAAGGTGGAAATATTGTTCCAAGTGCAAATATGTCAGACACAATTGCAGCTATGGAAGATGGATATACAAAAGAATTCTTCTCTGTATATGACACTGCTTCTGCTGCATTAGGTGCATTTGCTCCTTACAACACAGATAACTTACCAGACTTTGACCGTGCTGCAACCGTATTTGGTTCAATTGACTCTTTAGCTACTGGTGAATTAACTGCAAATGATTACCAAAGCAAATTAGCAGATGCTTGGGTTAAATTATCTAAAAACAAAGCTGTAACTGAATAATTAAACTGAAAGCGATGAGCAAATTGTTGCTCGTCGCTTTTTAAGAGATGGGAGGTAAACTCATGAATAAAAAGAAAGCACAAAATCGTTTCGTATTTGCGTGTCTTGCACCAGCCGTTATTCTAGTTTTCATTTTTATGGTGATTCCAACGATTGATGTATTTAAGACAGCATTCTTTAAAAAGAGCAATTTCGTTAGTGATGCCACTTTTGCCGGGTTCTTCAACTTTAAGGTTCTTTTTAATGACATGCGTTTTATTGAGGCTATGCAAAATACAATCTTGTATGTTGTATTGATCACGATCATCACTTTGGTGTTGGCCGTATTGTTTGCGACATTATTAACTCGTGAAGAGTTTGTTGGAAAAAACTTCTTCCGTGTTATTTTCTACATTCCAAATATTTTGAGTATTGTTGTTATTGCGGGTATTTTCTCAGCTATTTATCAACCTACGAATGGTATTTTAAATACATTCTTCGGAATGATTGGACTTTCGTCTTTACAACAACAATGGATGGGAAATCCAGATGTTATTAACTATTCTATAATTGGTGCCCTTGTATGGCAGGCCATTGGTTATTATATGGTTATGTATATGTCGAGTATGTCGAGTATTCCAGAAAACCTATATGAGGCAGCAAGCCTTGAGGGAGCTAGTAAAGTCAGACAGTTCTTTATGATTACTTTACCTTTGATTTGGGATAACATTCGTACAACTTTAACTTTCTTCGTAATTTCTACAATCAACTTATCATTTATGTTCGTTCAATTGACAAGTGAGGGAAATCTAGGAAGTGAAGTGGCATTGAACTATATGTACAACAATGCGTTCGCTGGTAAATACGGATTTGGTATGGCCGTTGGAGTATGTATCTTCGTATTCTCATTTGCCTTATCCGCCATCATAAATAAGGTCACTGAACGTGATATATTACAGTATTAGGAGGATGAGATATGAAGAAACGTAATTTTCCTTTATACAAGATCTTTGTTTACGTGGCACTGATCACATTAGCTATTTCGATTATTGTACCCATCGCATGGGTATTCCTTGCTTCTTTAAAATCGCAATTGGAATTGGTGAGTGGAAATCCATTTGATCTTCCAAAACAAATATTGTGGTCAAACTTTGCGGATGCCTTTGTGAAGGCAAGAATGGGTGATTATTTAATTAATACAATCATTGTAACAGCACTATCATTAGTCATTCTATTGGTGGTGGCTCTTCCTGCATCGTATGTTTTGGCACGATTTGATTTTGCGGGAAAGAAATTCTTTAATGGACTATTCATGGCTGGACTTTTCGTAAATGTGAACTATATTGTTTTGCCAATTTTCTTAATGTTATTTAATGCGGATATTAAGCTTGGATTTGACTTTTTCTTAAATAATAAGTTCTGGCTTTCTGTCGTGTATGCGGCAACAGCCTTACCTTTCACAATCTATTTGTTGACGGGTTATTTCAAAACATTGCCTAAGGCGTATGAAGAGGCGGCTCGCATTGATGGTTGTGGCTATTTTAAGACCATGACAAAGATTATGATTCCCATGGCAAGACCAAGTATTATTACGGTTGTCCTATTTCAATTCTTAGCTTTCTGGAATGAATATATTATCGCATTTACTTTTATGGATAAAGAAAATGCTACGTTGGCCGTTGGTGTTAAATACTTAATGGCGGATGCGAAGTCACAGGCAAACTTTGGTGTCATGTATGCTGGGTTGGTAATTGTTATGATTCCAACGTTAGTTCTTTATATTTGTGTTCAAAAGAAGATTACACAGGGCATGAGTATTGGTGGAATGAAAGAGTAAGGTGTCTAATATGAGAGATGAAAATAAAGGAATGAACATAATTATGATCGTATTATTCTTTGTGTTCTTAGGTATGATCATTTGGGCACAGAAGACAGTAAGTGTTCGTAATCTAATGATTGAAATCGTTGGATTGACAGGCTTACTAACATTATTGTTTCTATACAATCGAAAACATAAATAGGAGGAAGAAGTATGGCAGAATTATCATTGCAGCATGTTGATAAAATATATGACAACAATGTTCAGGCTGTATTTGACTTTAATTTAGAAGTGAAAGATAAAGAGTTTATTGTGTTTGTAGGACCAAGTGGATGTGGTAAATCTACAACACTTCGTATGATTGCTGGTTTGGAAGAGATTAGTGCCGGTGATTTCTATATTGATGGAAAAAGAATGAATGATGTGGAACCAAAAGATCGTGATATTGCGATGGTATTCCAGTCTTATGCATTATACCCTCATATGAGTGTATATGAGAATATGGCCTTTGGCTTGAAATTACGTAAGTATAGTAAGGAAGAAATTGATAAGCGCGTACATGAAGCGGCTCGTATTTTAGAGATTGAACCTTATTTGGATCGTAAGCCAAAAGCTTTATCAGGCGGTCAAAGACAGCGTGTTGCCTTGGGTCGTGCTATCGTTCGTAATGCGAAGGTATTCTTAATGGATGAGCCACTATCAAACTTGGATGCGAAATTGCGTGTACAAATGCGTTCGGAAATCATTCAGCTTCACGAACGTATTGGAGCTACTACCATTTATGTAACACACGATCAAACCGAAGCCATGACTATGGCTGATCGTATTGTTGTGATGAAGGGTGGATATATCCAGCAGATTGGTACACCAAAAGAAATATATAATAATCCGGCAAACTTATTCGTAGCTGGATTCTTGGGTGCGCCTGCAACGAACTTTGTGAAGGGTACGTATACAAATGGTTTCTTCCATGTAAAGGACATGAAGATTGAAATTCCTTTGATGTATAGAGAAAAACTTTCTAGCTATGAAGGAAAAGAAGTTATCATGGGTATTCGTCCAGAAGATTTACATGGTGAGGGAATTGTAGCTGATACATATCCGAGTGCTAACTTTGATTTTGAAATTGAAGTGGCCGAATTATTGGGCCATGAATATATTTTGCATGGTGATTTAAATGGACAAAAAATGTGTGCCAAAGTAAATTCTCGTTTGGAACCAGAAGCACATTCAAAAATTAAATTAACAATGGACTTATCAAAAGTACATTTCTTTGATATGGAAACTGAAAATAGAATTGACTAGTTTGGGAGAAAATAAAATGATTGAAACAGGCAGAGTAACTGTACCGACAGATGTTGATGTAATTGATGCAACAATTGAGATTATTAATCGATGGAAAGCCGATGCCATCCGTGACTGTGACGGAACGGATATGCCAGAAGAATTGCGTAAGATGGATATTAAGCAATATGCGACTTACTATACGACAAGAAAAGATAATGAGTGGGCAAAGGCAAATCCAGATGAAATCCAACAGATGTATTTGATGAGCGATTTTGTGACCGCAAAGTCAACCGAATTAAAAATTCAAATCATGCAGCATTTTTATAAAGATCAATTAAAGCCAAACACAAAAGACAATCACAGATGGTGGGAAGTTATTGATCGTACGACGGATGAAGTCATCACAAATTGGGATTATGATGAAGAAACGGGTGAAGTGATTATTCATGATACAATTCCGTATCATGCGTATACAGTAAGCTTCTTGGCATTTGTGATTTGGGATCCTGTACATATGTATAATGCTTTAACGAATGATTGGCAGGGTGAAGAACATCAAATGACTTTTGACGTTCGACAACCTAAAACACAAAAGTATGTATTGGATAAATTTAGAAAATTCTGTGAAGAAAGAGATGATGTAGACGTTGTTCGTTTTACAACGTTCTTCCACCAATTCACTCTTCAATTTGATGAATTTGCACGCGAAAAATTTGTAGACTGGTTTGGATATAGTGCTTCTGTATCTCCATATATTTTGGAACAGTTTGAAAAAGAAGTGGGCTATCCATTTAGAGCGGAATATATTATCAACAAAGGATTTAATAACTCAACTTTCTGTGTTCCAACTAAGGAATATCGTGATTTCATGGATTTCCAACAGCGTGAAGTAAGTAAATTAGCGAAGAAATTTGTGGATATTTGTCATGAATATGGAAAAGAAGCCATGATGTTTTTAGGGGATCACTGGATTGGTACAGAGCCATTTGGTAAATATTTTGAATCCATTGGATTGGATGCGGTTGTAGGATCGGTTGGTTCTGGTACAACACTTCGTTTAATTTCCGATATTAAGGGTGTTAAGTATACAGAAGGAAGATTTTTACCATACTTCTTCCCAGATGTTTTCCATGAAAATGGAGATCCATTAAAAGAAGCTAAGGTCAACTGGGTAACAGCTCGTAGAGCTATTTTACGTAGTCCAGTCGATCGTATTGGTTATGGTGGATATTTAAAATTGGCATTGGATTTCCCTGAATTCATTGACTATATTGAAAAGGTATGTGACGAATTCCGTACGCTATATTCTCATGTAAATCAACAAGTTCCATTAAACTTATTAAAAGTGGGTGTAATTAATAGTTGGGGAGAACTTCGTCGTTGGGGAACACACTTGGTTCACCATGCCATTTGGTACAAACAAATCTATTCATATACAGGTGTAATGGAGGCGTTGAGTGGTTTCCCATTTGATGTTCATTTCATTAGTTTTGATGATATTCGTAAAGATCCAACCATCTTAGATGATATGGACGTTGTGATGAACATTGGTTCTGCATACACAAGCTTTAGTGGTGGAGCTGAATTTGATGAACCAGTGATTACAGCTCTTCGTCGTTATGTAGACCAGGGCGGTGGATTTATCGGTGTTGGTGAGCCAACAGCAATCAACCGCAACGGTAAATTCTTCACTTTATACGATGTATTAGGTGTGGATAAAGAATTAGGTTTCACAATGCACACAGACAAATACAATTGGAAAGTACATCCAAACCACTTCATAACAGAACAATTGGAACATGAAGATTGGGGAGAATGTGTAAATGATGTATATGCTCTTCCTGAAACCGAAATCTTGGCTGAAAAAGATCTACATGTCAATTTAGCTGTAAATGAGTATGGAAAAGGTCGCGGTGTGTATATGAATGGTCTTCCATTTAGTTTTGAAAACGTAAGACTGTTGTATCGTGCAATCTTCTTTGCAGCGCACAAAGAAGAAGAAATGAAACGCTGGTATTCCGAAAACTACAATGTGGATATCAACGTATATCCTTCTACAAATAGTTTCTGTGTTGTCAATAATACATATGAACCGCAGACAACTACCGTTTATAAGGGTGATGGAACAAGTTTCGAAGTTGAATTGGATGCTTGTGAAATCAAATGGTTTGAAATTTAAGAATCAGTCAATCAAAATCAGAACGAGCCAGCTGGTTTTGAATAGCTTTGGAGCAGAATATATCTGCTCCATTTTCTTATTTATGACTTGCATCATATAATTTTTGAATGTCACTTGGAAGCTTGTCTGGAAGCATAGCTTGAAGGTATTCTTCTGTACCATCCTCCATAGCTTTTGAGTAGTACCAACATTTAAATTCTAATAAAGATAGTGTTTCTTGAAGACTTTTGATTTCAGCTTCTACAGCCTCTTTTCGAGCCTCAAACAACTCTTTTCTCTTTTCAAAACTTGCACTTCCTTCAGAAACCCAACTAAAGAATTGATTGATTTCTTTAATGCCAAGACCAGATTTTTTAGGCACTCGATGAGATGTAAAGCTTCAATTTCATGATTGCTGAAATAGCGAATATTGCCCTTGCGAACTAAATGAGGGAAAAATCCTTCTTTATCATAATATCGAAGGGTAGAAATGGGTAAATCAAACATTTCAGATACTTGTCCAATTGTATACATAACGATTCCTTTCTTGACCTAAAGTCAGCTTTAGGTATTATACTAATGCCACAAGGTAATTGTGTCAATAAGGTTAAGATGTCAAAGAGGTGTCATCGATGCACAATTCAGTATTGTATTGGTTGTGGTGTATTAAAGATGTAGAAATTATCGTGTATGCAAGTGAATATATATTTCGAGATATCTACATGATCGCAAGGGCAACAGAAGATGAAATAAGCGTATATGCTTGGTAAGAACTTATAATGTTCCGATAAACGGCTTTGGATTATTCCGATAGATGTCTATTGTTCCGATAAAATGATATAATACTTCTAGATTAGGAGTGATGATCCATGTTTATGACTGTAAAACAGGCTTCTGAAAAATGGGGTATTTCAGATCGAAGAATTCGAGTTCTTTGTGCTCAGGGAAAAATTTTAGGTGCTTATCATGAGGGGCGAAGTTGGAAAATTCCTGTGGATGCAAAGAAACCGGCAGATGGTCGTTTAAAGTCAAAAGAGAATCTTTTGCGGCAGATTGATCGAAAAAAGATGGAATTAGATTCTAGAAGACCATTAACAGAAGGTGAAGTTGCTAGGTTGAATGAAGAATTTATTGTGGAGTATACCTACAATTCAAATGCGATTGAAGGAAATACACTGACTTTGCGTGAAACGGATTTAGTTCTTCGTGGTCTCACAATTGATAAAAAGCCTCTAAAAGATCATATAGAAGCTTTTGGACATAAGGAAGCTTTCGATTTTGTAAGAGAACTAGTCAAAAATAATGTTCCCATTAGTGAGAGTGTCATCAAACAAATTCATTATCTTGTTCTTGCGGATAAGAAAGAAGACCGAGGCGTATATCGTAGAATTCCTGTTTATATTATGGGCGCGCAGAATGAGCCAGTACAACCTTATTTGATTGCACCGAAAATGGAACAATTATTAATGGATTTTGCGAATAGTAAGGAGCATATTGTAACGAAATTAGCTCGTTTCCATATTGAGTTTGAATCGATTCATCCTTTTATTGATGGAAATGGTAGAACGGGAAGATTATTAGTGAATTTAGAATTGATGAAGGCTGGTTATCCGCCTATTGATATTAAATTTACGGATCGACTTGCCTATTATAATGCGTTTGATGAATATCATGTAAAACATAATCTTTTTGCAATGGAAAATTTGTTTGCGGGATATATAAATGAAAGATTGGATATGTATTTAAATATGTTGCAAGATTAGAAGGAAAATTAAAATGAAAGCTTATATCAAGGTCAAAAAAGACTATAATTCAGGATTAGTAGTTGGACATAGTCAGAATATGCAAAAAGCCATTTCTGGTTTTAATGAATTGGCAAGTTATGCCTTATTTTTCTCTTGATGATGTATATAATCAAATCACAAAAGAAGATATAATCGTTGATTACATTCAACAATGCGAAAATGTTTTCGCCAAATTTAATGTTTTAAACCCACATGTAGATGATTATCCAGAATGTCTTCGAAAGTTTCTTGGCAGAAAAATATGGAGAGATACCATAAATGCTATTTCTACAGATGAGGGTAAATGGTCTGCAGGTTGCTTTGTATACTATGATCAAATTATAGATGTTCGACCATATAAGGGAGATTGGCACTATAATTATGATGCAGAAGTATTGGATGAAATTATGGATCAATTTATCGAATGGGATAAAAGACCAATGGCATGTTCTATTGATATTGGTGTTACCAAAGATGGTAGAACATTATTGATTGAATGTAATGATGCATATTCTTTAGGGGCTTATGGATTAGTAGATTATAAATACGCCAAATTATTATCTGCAAGATGGTCTCAATTGTTAGAAAGAGAAGATGTTTTTGATTATCGTAAATATCAATAAAAGAATTATGAATATTGAATATGCACGATTGGCTAACAAGGCTTCAATTATATGTTGAGCCTTTTAGATGACTTCTGGTATAATACAAATGAGCGATGGCTCTTGAATGGCGAGAAGCTAAATTCAATTTAAACTAAAATGCAGGGTGAGGAGCCCAAACTGAGGATGACTTAGAAATCATCCTCATTTTTTTTGATTTAAGAAATCAGGTGGGAATTCTCGGTTACTTGTAGCCGAGATGAAAGCCCGTC
>ENA-ORNQ01002888-ORNQ01002888.1-human-gut-metagenome-genome-assembly--contig:-NODE-2888-length-10861-cov-2.623265_pt1 | contig 10861 bp, 6 predicted proteins | sample MGYA00242116_ERZ509024 | MGnify/ENA primary metagenome ERZ509024 (study PRJEB26280, sample SAMEA2338697) | human gut metagenome | biome: human gut; feature: human-associated habitat; material: faeces... | reverse complement strand
ATTCCTGCCGGATCAGCCGTTCCCGAAGCAGCAGCAATGCAGTTTCCCGATATTTTGCCACACTTTCTTCTGCCTTCTGCTTCACATTTCTAACCCCCTGCGCTGCCTCGTTCCAAGGCAGAGAAAGTATCTGCGAAATCTCCCCTAAACACTTCTGCCGGGCCTGAAATTCCGCCAAAGCGCGAAAGCCGCATTTCATATGTAGTCTGATACCGCCTTTGTAATGCTGCGCATCTGTCAGCTTGAGGATTCCTATCTGCCCGGTACGTGCTACGTGCGGTGCACAGCAGGCGCAAACGTCTATCCCCTTGATCTCTACCAGCCGGATCTTCTCTTTCAGCGCAAGTTTACTTCTGTAAGGGATTTCCTCCGGCTTTTCAGGATACCACGCTTTTACAGCAATATCACGCACAACGGCCTGATTGGCCATCAGTTCTATTTTCTGCAAAGCCTGTGCATCCAAAAAGATATCATAATCCATCGTAACCTCTTCATCATTTAAATGAAACCCCACATTACGGCCGCCGTACAAGCGGTGTACCAAGCCGGAAACGATATGCTCTCCCGTATGATTCTGCATGCGCGAAAAACGCTGTTCCCAATCGATCCTTCCGTGCACAGTACTGTTTTTCACAAGCGGCGCCTGCATATAATGATAAATAACACCGTTTTCTTCCCTGGTATCCCATACGCGTTTTCCTTCTAAAAAACCGGTATCGCCTTTCTGGCCGCCGCCCTCAGGAAAGAACGCCGTCTGATCCAATACCGCTGCAAAACAGCCCTCTTTTACAAAAAAGCAGTCAAGCACCTCTGCCTCAAATTCCTGCAGAAAGCTATCCTGATCAAATAACCTTTGCGTCATCTCTTCGTATCTCCTGTGTTTTAAAAATCTTTGTACGGCACAATCGCTCCTATGCCTTTAAGCGCCTGCCGGATCTTTTCCACAGAAATCTCTTTCACCGGCAGCTTCTGTTTTGCCGCAATTGCCGCCGCCGCGCCTGCCGCCTGACCGGAAGCCATACAGGTCGCCTGCACCCGAATAGCGCTGTTAGCGTCGGTATCCGAGGAAATACAGCGTCCCGCAGCTAAAATATGCTGAGCATTTTTGGGAATCATTGCCCGGTAAGGCAGCGTAGGCACCCGTCCTTCTTGTAAAAAAATCTGTTTGATTCCCGTGGGCTGATGCAGATCGATCGGATAAAAACAATAACACAGTGCATCCTCGTATATCTTACCGGCCAGATAATCCTCCGCGGTAACCGTATCCTCGCCTATGATCCGGCAAGTCTCCCGCACCCCGCATTCTACGGCGCAGGAGGATACAAAAATTCCCTCAAGTCCATGGAATTTTTTTAAGCAGCCGATAATTCTGGCCAGCGTACGCCGAGCGGAAATCTCCAGTTCTGTTTTGCCCTCACTGGTTTCCGCGTTTTTGCAGGATACATGCATAGAGATCCGTCCGCTGCTAAGCTGATGATAAAAGCTGCCGCCCTGCGTATCTTCCGCAAAAAGCCATCCTTGTTCCACTGCTTTCCGCACATATTCCTCAAAAGCCTCCGGTTCCACCGCGCGGATATCATAACCGGCAATATCGTTAATCAGTGTGGCCGGCTGCAGGACCGGACTTTTAATGCATGCATATCCCGCCAAACGCACACCATCGGCATCACCGGTAGCATCAATCAACACCTGTGCCTTTACTTTAAACAGACCTTCTTTTGCAGCTACGGTCACCTCGATACAATCGTTCTTTTCCTCCACCTGCGCGGCCATGGCATGCAGCAGCATCTTTACGCCGCTTTCTGCACACAGTTCATCCAGCACGCACGCATACGTAAAAATATCCAGCAGGATCTGCTCCTCCCAATGGTTGCGTGGACAATACGCTATCGGTGGTATTTTTGCGCCGCCGCGGCGCTCACACCGAAGAACCGCTTCCCAGCACGGACCGGAAATAATCTGCTTTCCCCAAGCAAAAAACAGGCCTGGAAAATTCACTCTTCCCGCTGTCATCGTACCGCCAAGAATTCCGTTCTTTTCAATTATTAACGTTTCGGCACCATTTTTAGCCGCAGCAACCGCCGCAAAGCATCCGGCCGTTCCGCCCCCTAAAACAAGGACATCCGTCTGTATTTCTTTCATAATTCTCCCACTTTTCATCAATTTTATGCACAAATGCACATATATAAATAATTAAATTTTTTCCTTAGTAACGATAATTCGCTTTTCTTTCTCAAAAAGCTCTTTTCGATACTGCGTAGGCGACACGCCGTGATATTTTGCAAAAATTCTTGAAAACTGCAATACATCATCATACCCCACAGCGCAGGAAATCTCGGTAATGCTGTAACTGCCGCTAAGTAAGAATTCTGCACGTTCCATACGCAGCTTCATCAAATATGCCTGCGGCGAGAGTTTCTCCTGCGCATAAAACAGATTCCGCAAATAGGCCCGGGAAAGATGCAGCGCGGCAGCAGTCTCTTTAATCGTCACGCCCCGGGCATAATGTGTTTGTAAAAAGAGCTTGGCCTGCTCCACGTAATCGCATCTGGACAAACTCGATTCTCCCTTTTTTGCAAGCATCCCCGCCGCAAGACGGTAAAGCAGGGCAAGACACCGATACTCCTCTGCAGCACTGCGCCGGTAAAAGGAGCTTCCGCAAACTTCCTGCAAGGAAGAAAGATCGTGCACGATATCCCAGAAAAAGACACCATCTCTGTCAATAGGCAAAGTCTCAAGCAGCTGCTGCATATCACTGCCGAAAGGATTAATCCAGCTATAGGTCCACGGATCGTCTTTATCAGGCATATAATCACACAAGCGGTCTCGGCGGCAGATAAACCCCTGCCCTGCAGACAGTTTCCGATGATTGAATGTTCCGCATCCGCTTTCAATAAAATGTATCATATCTACATCCGAAATCAGCCGTGTGCGTCTTTTGTTTTTATCACATTCCTCACGTCCGTAATGTAAAATCTTCAATATAATCCGCTCCCGCCGCAGCTTATGTAGTATGATTTTACCATATTTTGATGCGCAAAAGCAATATGTTTTTTGCCCTTTCTGTGATACAGTAAAGAAAAAATTGATAAAATGAGGAAGCAAGCCATGCGTTTACAAAAAAATCAACCATTCCCTTCTGATCTTTCCCTGCCGCTTTGCGCTCCCCGGGAGCTCTGCGATCCTTCCCTTCTTCATATCCATCGTCTGCCCCCGCGCGCTACCGTGATCCCTGCGCAAAAAAGTGGAATCTATTATCAAAACAAAGAAGAATCCGATCGGATATTTTCCCTTAACGGGGACTACCGCTTTGCACTTTTCAGTCAGGATGCACCCCAGGGCTTTGAACTGCCGGATTTTGACGATTCCTCCTGGGACATTTTAGATGTTCCTTCTATGTGGCAGTTCCGCGGCTACGGTGAACCTGCCTATCCGAATGTAGAATATCCGTTTCCCTTTCAGCCGCCTTACATCTGCCGTCTGAATCCGGTGGGCTGTTACCGACGCCGCTTTCTTTTAAAGGAAATAAGCGCGCGCACACTGCTGCACTTTGAAGGAGTAGATAACGCATTTTATGTATTTATTAACGGAAGCTTTGCCGGCTTTTCCAAAGGCAGCCGGCTTCCGGCCGAATTTGATATTACTCCCTTCCTAAAAAAGGGAGAAAATACTTTAGCCGTAAAAGTATACACCTATTCTGACGCCTCTTATTTAGAAAATCAAGATATGCTGCTTGCCAGCGGTATCTTCCGCGACGTATATCTGCTGTTTACCCCTCAAAGCGCCCTCTGGGACTATGAAATAATCACCGATACACGAACGCTCGCCTGTACAGCTGTCCTTTTTGCACAACATGAGGACACCAGCGCCCGCTTCACATTAAACGGACAAAGCATCACGGTCCCCTTTGAAAATAAAACAGCTGTTTGCTCCTTTACGCCTGATGCCCCCGTCCTTTGGAACGCCGAACAGCCTTTCTTATATAATTTTACCCTTGAAATTCTCTGCCGCGGTCAAGTAACGGAAATCCACAGCAAACGCGTAGGCTTCTGCAAAAGCGAAATCAAAAACCAGGCCTTCTGCATCAATGACACGCCAGTCTTACTAAAGGGGATCAATCGGCACGAAAACGACTGCCAAAATGGGCGTGCTATAACCAAAGAACAGATTCTTGCTGACCTGAAACTGCTGAAAGCCTCTAATATCAACGCCATCCGCTGCTCGCACTACCCCAACAATCCCGCCTTTTATGAATACGCCTCGGAGCTGGGCTTTTACGTAATGGATGAAGGGGATTTAGAAAGCCACGGCTGCGGTATTACCGGAGATCAAGGTTTTTTAAACAAAAGTCCTGAATGGCTGCAGGCTTTTATGGATCGCACGATCCGCATGGCCGAAAGAGATAAAAACGAAACCTGCATCGTGATCTGGTCGGTGGGCAATGAAATCGGCGCAGGACAAAATGCCGAGGCCTGTGCTGAATATCTGCGTTCCCGCCGCGATCCAAAGCCGGTACAGTACCACGCCCTAAACAGTGCAGATCAAGCGTTTATCGGCTGCGGTTATCCGAATCTTTTCCGTATGGAAAAAACACTTGCCGCCAGCAAAGGAAAACAGCAGCCCATCTTATTGATAGAATACGCTCATGCCATGGGCAACGGTCCGGGAAATTTAGAGCACATGTGGAATTTTGTTCTCAAAAATCCCGAATTTTCCGGTGGCTATGTGTGGGAATTCCGCAGCCATGGTATGCGCCGTGAGAACGAGGATGGCACGGTTGATTATCTCTACGGCGGTGATTTCCATGACGATAACCATTGGTCCAACTTTACAATTGACGGTTTTTTAACCTCCAACGGCACGCCCAAGCCCACATTTACCGAATTAAAATATGTATACGCACCCATCTGTTTTTTCTACGAAAAGGGCCGTCTTACGCTGTATAATACCCGTGATTTTACCGATACCTCTGAAATGCTGCTGGAAGCAGAAGTACTTTGCGATGCACAGCTTCACCAAAAAATCACTATCCCTATGCCTGCGATCGCTCCCCGCAGCCAAAAGACGATCGAACTTCCCCTTACCTATTCAGGGCATGACTGCGCTTTGACCCTGCGCATTATAGAAAATCAGAATACCGTAGCATTAAAACAATTTCCCCTGCCGGGCAACAGACAAAAGACGCCTCTGCCGTCTGTAAAGCAAACCGCCGTCTGCACGTGGGAGCAGGATGCAGTAAGCGTAACCGGTGAACAGTTTGTAATCCGCTGGAAAAACGGTGTACCCGTATTCTATCAAAAAGACGGTATCACTTACTTTGACCGTCCCATGCAATTTGTCACCTATCGTGCGGAAACCGATAACGACGGCATCGTGGGTCTGTATCCTCGCTGGATCAAAAGCTGGGAACAGCAGCGGCTGCATAAAATGCGATTCTTTACCCAAAAGACTTCGGTAGTACAGGAGGAAACACAAGTAACCGTAAAAACAAACGGCATTCTTACCGCCGATCACTGCTTTACCGGATTCACCGTGGACGCTCACTATACCGTTTCACACAACGGCCTGCTGCGGGTATGCCTTACGGTAAAACCCTACGGAGAGATGCCCATGATGTGGGAATACGGTTCCATCGGAAAAGATGAAACCCTAACTCCCCGCCTGCCGCGTTTTGGCGTATGTTTTGCTCTAAACAAGAACTTTGACACTGTGCGTTGGTTCGGCCGCGGTCCAGAGCAAAATTACACCGATTCCATAGCTGCAGCGCCGGTAGGGCTTTATGAAAAACCGCTGCAGCAGCTGAATTTTGCCTATGACGTTCCTCAGGAAACCGGCACGCGTACCGATATACGCTTTTTGCAGGCCGCCGCTGCTGTGCACGCCTTTACCGTTTACGGAAATGATACGTTTTCCTTCTCCTATCACCCATGGAAGCTGGACGCTCTTCGGGCGGCACGCCATCCCAGTGAATTAAAAGAAGACCCGGAGCGAAACTACCTCTACATTGATTACCGTATGCGTGCCCTGGGAAGTTTTTCCTGCGGGCCGAACCCTGAAAAAGAATACGACTTTGAACCGCATGACTTTCAGTTTGTATTCGCCCTGAACGGTGAAACAGGAAAGAAAGCAACCTACAAAGATATGGATTTGGGCCCAAAAACAAAAAAGCTGACGGAAGTTTATATTCGCCCCCGAATAGAAGAGGAGCGCGAGGAAATCGAATGCCGCAGCGTAGAAGGCCGCCGGGAGGAAATACTCTAAGCCGATCCTATCAAAGCCCCCAGCAAAGGTCGAGTAAAGAGTCTAACACGCTAAGGAGAGAACAAAACCCGTTTTCTCCTTTTTTCTAAAATTCCTTCTTGCTTGCAGTATAAAAATGTGTTAAAATAAAATTAATTTTTTCCGCAAGGTACCGGAAAGGAGACTGACATGAAGCATAATCTTCCCCTTCTCTGTGCGCTGGGCGGCCTGCTGGCAGCAGCCGTGATAGCGGCTTACGCTTTGGATTCCCCTGCGCTTGTCCTTCCTCCGTTTACCTTGATTTGGCTGTTTTTTGTGCTGCTGCTGATTGCCTGCACAAAAACGCTAATTGACAAAACCGCATCAGCCAAACCTGTTTTTCTTTTCCTAAATGCCGGTCTTACCGCAATATTGTTTCAAGCTGCCCTTTTCGGCTGCATCTATTATACGCTTTGGGCGCTGGATATAGGGATGTCCTTTTAGCGCTTTGGGTCAGATTTCCTTTACTTTCTTATAAAAACATATTATAATAAAAACATAAAAGCCGTTTTCTATACAAAATACAGAATCGGCTTCTTGATTTTACTCCCTAAAAAGGTGACACCATGAAAAAGAATTCCCTGCTAAAACGCTTTTTACCCTATTATAAACCCTATATTGGCATCTTAATTTTTGATTTGCTCTGTGCCTGTGCTACCACCATATGTGAGCTGGTGTTTCCGCTGATCGTAAAAGAGATCACCGGGCGGGCTACCGATACTCCTGAGCTTTTGACCGTATCCTTTGTTCTTTATGCAGGAGCGTTCTATCTCTTCCTGCGGCTGATCGATACCCTGGCAAACTATTACATGGCGTCGGTAGGGCATATTATGGGGGCCCGGTTAGAAGCTGATATGCGCTCCGATTTCTTTTCTCATTTGGAAAAGCTCTCCTTTAACTTTTATGATAATACCAAAATCGGCCAATTGATGTCGCGTATCACCAGCGATATGTTCGATATCACCGAATTTGCCCATCACTGCCCGGAGGAATTCTTTATTGCAGGAATCAAGATTGCTGCCTCCTTTATTATTTTATGTACCTTCAGTATTCCCCTGACCTTGATTCTGTTCGCGGTTCTGCCCATTATGCTGATCGTTCTGCTTTTTTTCAACAAACGGATGAAGGCAGGGTTTCGGGAATCCAGAAAAACCGTAGGGGAATTAAACTCCCAGGTAGAAGACAGTCTGTTGGGAATGCGCGTAGTTAAATCCTTTGCCAACGAAGAAAAAGAAATTGAGAAATTTGAACGCGGCAACAAAACTTTTTTAAAAGTAAAAACAAAAGTTTATCATTACATGGCCGGCTTTCAATCCTCCACAAGATTCTTTGAGGGCTTTATGTATATCGTAATTATTGTTGCCGGCGCGCTTTTCCTTATAAACGGAAAAATCGATGTATCAGTACTGATCGCCTATCTGCTCTATGTTTCCACTCTTTTGGCCTCTATTCGCAAAATCGTGGAATTTGCCGAGCAATTCCAGCGCGGTATGACCGGGATTGAACGCTTTGCCGAAATCATGGACACGGAACCGGATATTAAAGATACGCCCCATGCAAAAAAATTGGACGGTGTAAAAGGTGAAATCACCTTTACCAATGTTTCCTTTGCCTACGGCAAGCATTTGGAAAATATTTTAACGGATATTAATCTTACGATCAAAAGCGGCGAAAACGTAGCTATCGTAGGACCTTCCGGTTCAGGAAAGACTACCATCTGCAACCTGATTCCTCGGTTTTATGAATTGACAGCCGGCACCATTACCATTGACGGACAAAATATCACCGACGTTACTATGCGTTCGCTGCGCCGCAATATCGGCATCGTACAGCAGGACGTCTATCTGTTTTCCGGCTCCGTAAAGGAAAATATCGAATACGGACTGCCAGGTGCAACAGAGGAAGATATCATTCGTGCCGCGAAATTAGCTGGCGCACATGATTTTATCCTGAGCCTTCCCCATGGCTACGACACCTATGTAGGCGAGCGCGGCGTTAAGCTCTCCGGCGGACAAAAGCAGCGGATTTCCATTGCACGCGTTTTTTTGAAAAACCCGCCGATTTTGATTTTAGATGAAGCAACCAGCGCGCTGGATAATGAAAGTGAGCAGTTGGTACAGCAATCTCTGGAAGAACTGTCCAAAGGTCGCACCACACTAACCATCGCCCACCGGCTGACAACCGTGCGCAATGCCGACCGAATCCTGGTACTTACCGAAGAAGGGATCGCCGAAGAAGGTACCCATGAACAGCTGCTGCAAAAAGGCGGCGTCTACGCCTCGCTTTATCGCCTATAGACAGTCTGCATCGCAAAACCTTCTCCCTTTGCAGCAATAAATAAGATTGCTTGCAGGGAGATCTTTTTATTCCTATGAAGTTCTATTTTTAAAGTAAACGTTTCTTTTTATGATGCTGCAGATATGGGTTTATATTCTGCTGCTGTTTATACCTATTATACCGCAGATGCAGGAATCGCTTTGCTTTTGCTGTATTTCAGCTGCAGAATGCCGGCTGCCGCATACGGTCTTTTTTACAGTAAAAACTATTGTAAAATGGACAAAGATAGTATATAATAAAGATATCATTAATAAATACGGTGAATTCTGCCATATTTTCAGGAGATTTTGAATGAAACGAAAATTGTTCTATGCTATTGCCATCCTAACGGCGGCCGCGCTTTTAACAGGGTGTGCGCGTTTTAAGAAAAATACCGGGGAAAATGATGCGTCGGATATCCAATACTTGTCCGGTATGCTGCTTTACGGTATCAGCGAAGCTCCCTACGGCGTAGGCGACATTCTTTTTAAAGCACAAAACCCGGGAACTTACCGCTATATGGCTTACGGAGCAGATCAGGAAATGCCCCAGATTACAGCAGGATTCAATGCAAAAAGCTGGCCGGAAATTGCTGATGGCCAGGTGATCTCCGGTACCGACTGCCGGAATATTACCGTCGTTTGCACAGATAAAAACGGTATTGTAGAGCGGGCGGCCTATTTTGAATATGTTCCTGGGGTGCTCTATGGGCAAAGCAATCCCGACCAATACGACGATCCGGTTTTTTATAATGCAGAACAGCCCAACTTAGAGGATCCACGGGCAATAGCGCTGGCCTCACATCTGTTTAAAACCGCCGATGCTTCTTACTACGGCCGCCCCTACGGATACGTTATCCAAGGCTTTTTAACCAAATATTCCTCCGCGGCCGGCGTATTTGCAGGCTATTATCATACCGGTATTGATTTCACCACGCAGGAAGGACGTCCTTTTTATGCACCAATCGACGGAGAAATTATCTACGCCGGACAGAGTGACGACTATCATATGATTATTCTCTATAATGCCCAGCACGATATCTCTGTCCTGCTGCTGCACGGAGAGGACGTTTCCCCGGCACAGGTGCTTTACAGCGCCGGCGGACGGGTTTCGGCCGGCACGCTTTTAGGCTACGGCGGCGGTGCAGGAAAACCCGCCGGCGATACACAGCTGCATATTGAAGTACGAAGCGGACAGGCCACCCGATATCAGAATTTTTCCACCACACCTGAATATACCCGTATGGGAAATTATGATCCTTTGATTTTATCCGATATGTTCCAGCTTACCCCCTATGAAGCCAATGCGTTTGACGCCTTTACTGCGGTGGAAACCACAGGATATAACGCACAGGGCGGTGCAGTAGCGGCACTGGTAGGCAACTGGCTGTATTATATCAACGTCAGCGACGGCAGGTCTCGTCCCGACGGCAGCCAGGCATCGGCAATTACGGAAGCAGCTGCAGCAAACTTAAATCATTCCGATGGCTGGCTGTACTACAGCAATCTGAGCGATAACGGTAAGCTGTATAAAACTGCCTGTGACGGCAGCGAATCGATTAAATTATCAGATATCAACTGCCAGGAATATGTACTTTGCGCGGGTGATTGGGTATATTTCTGCAACGCGGCATCGCGCAACGCCCTATGCCGCATCCAAAAAGACGGCAGTGAATATTCCTTACTTTTAAACCGTGAAATCGCAGATCCGTTTTACAGCAAAGGATCCATTTATTATACACAAAATGCCTCCATAAAAGCAGAACGCATCTGCCGGTATGATACCTCCACAGGTGAAAATACACAGATATTGGATTTCAGAGCGGATATCCCTTTTATCGCAGACGGCATGATGGGATACCGCAAATATTACGGCAATAAGCTGGGGTATGCGATCCCGCTGGGCGCTACTACCGAAGACGAAGCGATTACCATAATCGACCGTGCCTATAATCAGGTACAGCAATATAACCGTCTGATGATCTTCGCCAATGAAAGTGATGCAAGTTCTCTATACCTTAAAATGCTTGACGGTGAAAGCTCCTTTCAGCTTTCTTCAGATATTCTTTGCCGCAATTTGACCATAGAGGGCAACTGGCTGTATTATACCACTCCGCTTGACACGGGAGAGACTATCTGCCGCATCAACCTTTCTACCCTGCAAAAACAACAACTTTCCGGCCAAACTTGGCAGGATATTGCACTGAACTACGATCCGGCTATTGATGACCTAATCCATGAAAATATGCAAAATTCCACTACACCTA
>ENA-ORNQ01002885-ORNQ01002885.1-human-gut-metagenome-genome-assembly--contig:-NODE-2885-length-10863-cov-4.070041_pt1 | contig 10863 bp, 8 predicted proteins | sample MGYA00242116_ERZ509024 | MGnify/ENA primary metagenome ERZ509024 (study PRJEB26280, sample SAMEA2338697) | human gut metagenome | biome: human gut; feature: human-associated habitat; material: faeces... | reverse complement strand
CTCAATTTTCACGATAGCGATTTCTGGGCAGACCCGGGCAAACAGATCAAGCCGAAGGCATGGGCAGATTACGGTGTGAAGGAGCTGGAGCAGGCGGTCTATGATTACACCCTGGAATCCATGCAGACATTCCTGGATGCCGGCGTCAATATTACCATGGTGCAGGTGGGAAATGAACTTTCCAACGGTCTGCTCTGGCCGGAGGGAAAAGTCCCGAACTATGACAATATTGCGACGTTCGTCAATGCGGGAATTCGTGCGGTGCGGAAAGCGGATGCGGCGATTCCGGTGATGATTCATCTGGATAACGGCGGAAACAATGCGCTGTACCGCGAGTGGTTCGACAATTTTACAAAGCGGGGGGAAGATTTCGAGATTATCGGACTTTCCTATTATCCGTTCTGGCACGGATCACTGCAGATGTTAAACGACAACATGAATGACATTGCAGAGCGCTACGGCAAGGATCTGGTGATTGCCGAGGTTTCCATGGGCTATACGATGGAAGACTACAAGAATTACGAGAAGCTTTCCGATGAAGAGCGCAAGGGATATGCGACCAGACCGGCGCTTGTGGAGAAGATCGAATATCCGATGACAAAGCAGGGGCAGTACGATTTCATGGAGGATTTCTTGAACCGCATCAGCCACATCAAAGGCGGAAAAGGAAAGGGATTCTTCTACTGGGAGCCGGCATGGATTCCGGTACCGGGCTCCGGATGGGCAACATCTGCATCCTTAAAATACATGAATGATCCGGGACCATGTGGAAATGAGTGGGCAAATCAGGCATTGTTTGATTACGAAGGAAATGCATTGCCGACGCTTGAGGTGATCCGGGATTTTCATAAATGAGGGGCAAAATACCTTTTGACCCTCATATCATAATATGTAACTTTGTTGCATTTTTTCTCTGGAATGTTGCAACATGACAAAAGCGTATTGCAAACATTTTCTTACCATGTATAATGAATTTATAAGGTAATGAACGGTTGTGCGATACGCTTTTTTTATCAGAAAACAAATATTGCACAAAAAGAAAAAATGTTTCGAAAAGGAGAAGAAAAATGATTGCAAATGAGGTATTGGCAAAGTTCAAAGAGATCTATGGAGAGGACGGAGACATCCGTGTATATTTTGCACCGGGACGTGTGAATTTGATCGGAGAGCACACCGATTACAATGGTGGTCATGTATTTCCATGTGCATTGACCATCGGTACATACATGGCTGCAAGAAAAAGAAATGACAGAAAGCTTCGTTTCTATTCCATGAACTTTGAGGACTTAGGTGTCGTTGAGAGTTCTCTTGATGCATTTACTCCGGATCCGGACGGACTCTGGATCAACTATCCAATGGGCGTTATGTGGGCATTTGAAGGTCGAGGTATGAAATTAGAGCAGGGACTTGATATTGCATTGTTTGGTAATATTCCAAATGGTTCCGGACTTTCTTCTTCCGCATCATTGGAAGTAGTAACGGGATATATGTTAAAGGATCTCTACGGATTCGATGTGACAAATCAGGATCTCGCTTTGATCGGACAGTATTCCGAGAATAATTACAATGGATGTAACTGTGGAATTATGGATCAGTTCGCATCTGCTATGGGGAAGAAAGATCATGCGATCTTTTTGGATACTGCAACACTTTCTTTCGAGTATGCACCAGTCATTTTGGATAGCGCAAAGATTGTGGTTACCAACAGTATGGTAAAGCACAGCCTGGTAACTTCTGCTTACAATGACAGAAGAAATGAAAGCGCACAGGCATTGAAAGATTTACAGACGGTTGTAGATATCAAGACACTTGGGGATCTCACCGAAGAAGAATTCGAAGCACACAAAGATGCAATCAAAGATGAGGTTGCCCGCAAGAGAGGAAAGCACGCAGTTTATGAGAACCAACGTACCATCAAGGCAGTAAAGGCGCTCAAGGACAACGACCTTGCAACATTTGGCAAACTGATGAATGCATCTCATATATCGTTGCGTGATGATTATGAGACATCCTGCCCGGAAGTGGATGTACTTGTTGATGAGGCATGGAAGATTTCCGGCGTGATCGGTTCCCGTATTACCGGAGGAGGATTCGGCGGATGTACCGTCAGCATCGTAAAGGATGAGGCAGTGGAAGAATTCAAGGAGAAGCTTACTGCAGCATATCAGGAAAAAGTCGGAAAGACACCGGAGTTCTATGTAGTTTCTATCGGTGATGGACCTAGTATAGCGTTTTTAAATTAACTAAACCATATTACTTGCCTATTTTCCCGATAGCACATGCCAAAAATCCTCAGCGTAGCCCGCTACGCCTACGTTTTTTGACATGCACTTTCTGAAAAATATTCTGCGTAAATGGTTCAGTTATTTAGAAAACGCTATACTAGTAGAATAATGTGTTAAGCGCCAGCTTATAAAGAAAGAAGGAGTATAACATGATTCAGGAGAGAATTTTAGAATTAGTAAAATATGGTCTTACAACCGGTCTGGTAAATCCGGAGGATAAAGTATATACAATCAATCGTCTGCTGGAGCTTTTTGCAGTGGATGACATTGAGGATGAAACATTTGCAAAGGTAGAAAATCTTCCGGACTGGACACAGGAAGAGGCAGAAGATGCGTTGGAGGGAATCCTTTCTGACATGATGGACTATGCATACGAGCAGGGAATCATGAAAGAAAACAGCATTGTTTACAAGGATCTCTTTGATACCAAAATCATGGGATGTCTTGTGGCACGTCCAAGCGAAGTGCGCAAAACATTCTGGAATCTGTACAATAATACATCGGCACAGGCAGCTACTGATTATTTCTACAAATTAAGCTGCGACAGCAATTATATCCGCAGACAGCGTATCAAAAAAGATCAGAAGTGGACAACAGATACAAAGTTTGGAACACTCGATATTACGATCAATCTTTCTAAGCCTGAGAAAGATCCAAAGGCAATTGCAGCAGCAAAGAATGCAAAGCAGAGTGCATATCCAAAATGCCAGCTTTGCAAAGAAAATGAAGGTTATGCGGGTCGTGTAAATCATCCGGCAAGACAGAACCACAGAATCATTCCGGTGACGATCAACAACAGTGAGTGGTATTTCCAGTATTCTCCATATGTGTATTACAACGAGCACTGCATCGTGTTCAATTCCTGTCATACACCAATGAAGATTGAGCGTGCAACGTTTGGAAAACTTTTGGATTTCGTGACACAGTTTCCACACTATTTTGTTGGTTCGAATGCGGACCTGCCAATCGTAGGAGGATCGATTTTAAGTCATGATCACTTCCAGGGCGGTCATTACACATTTGCCATGGCAAAGGCACCGATTGAAAAAGAATTACATTTTGACGGATTCGAAGATATCAAAGCAGGTATCGTAAAGTGGCCAATGTCCGTTATCCGTATCACCGGAGCTGACAAGGAGCGCCTGATTGAACTTGCCGATAAGATTCTTCTTGCGTGGAGAGGCTACACCGATGAAGCTTCATTTGTATTTGCAGAGACAGACGGAGAACCACACAATACGATCACACCAATCGCCCGCAGACGTGGAGAGGATTTCGAGTTGGATCTGGTATTGCGTAACAATATCACAACCGAGGAGCATCCGCTTGGCGTATATCATCCGCATGCAAAACTGCATCACATCAAGAAAGAGAACATTGGTCTTATTGAGGTAATGGGACTGGCAGTACTTCCGGCGCGTCTCAAAGATGAGATGGCAGAACTTGCCGATGCACTGGTCAATGGAAAAGATCTTCGTGCAACCGAAACACTTGCTTCCCATGCAGAGTGGGCAGAAGGTTTCCTTCCAAAGTATGATAAGATCACAGAGGAAAATGTAATGGATATTCTTCATGAGGAGATCGGACTTGTGTTCAATGAAGTTCTTCAGGATGCCGGTGTGTATAAATGCACAGCAGAAGGAAGAGAGGCATTTGAACGTTTTATTAATAAAGTAAATGCATAAATACATAGAAAAAGTGGGGGGTGCCGCGAGGCAGCCCTGCTTTTGTTTTATGGTAGGCGTGTAAGTGTACGGCAAGTGCACACTTATTTACAAGCCGGGAAAAAATGTTATAATCGAAAAGAAAAACAGTAAGAGAGGAATACAACATGCGATTATATATTATACGACACGGAGAAACTTCATGGAACAAAGCGAAACGATTACAGGGAAGAAAAGATATTATGCTCGACGCCGACGGAATTCGCCTTGCGGAAAAGACGGGAGAGGGAATGCAGGATATCGATTTTGATCTTGTGATTTCAAGTCCTTTGATCCGTGCAAAGCAGACGGCAGAACTGGTTCTGGCAGGCAGACAGATTCCAATGATCACGGACAAGCGCATCATTGAGATGTCATTTGGTAAATGGGAAGGGGAATCTGTGCGGGAAAGTACAGTTCTTCCGGCCGATTATGTGGATAAGTTCTATCATGATCCGTACCATTGTCCAAAAGCTCCGGGTGGAGAAAGTTTTCAGGATGTATTAAATAGAACTGCTGATTTCTATCAGTCGCTGATTAAAAATGAGGCGTACAGGGATGCAAATATTTTAATCTCGACACACGGTGCAGCGAGTCGTTGTCTGCTTGCTAATTTTTATGAGGATAAAGAAGATATCTGGCGTGGCGGTGTACCAAAGAACTGTTCGGTCTGCATTGCAGATGTAGTGGATGGTGTGGGAACGCTCGTGGAAAAGGACAAAATATATTATACGGAGTAGGGAATGACTAAAGAATTTCCGCTCATTGGTCGATATAGTATTTAAAAGTAACTATTTCAGAAGCACTTGGAATAGGAAAAGAAACAGGCCCATGGTAAGATCAAGGAGGATGGAAATGAGCACGATTAACACAAGCTATGCAGCGATGCAGTATACGATGAATGCTACGCAGCAGAGCAACAAGCAGACAAAGCAGCAGGGAAGCAGCAAAGTAGCACAGAGCAGTCAGACAGAGGCTGCCGGACAGAAGACACTGTCAAAGGATGCACAGGCAGTACTTGAAAAGTTAAAAAGCAAATATGGCAACATGGATTTCTTCGTTGCGGATCCTGACAGTGAAGATGAGGCAAAAGAAATCATGTCCCGCGGAACCAAAGAGTACTCGGTTATGATTTCCAGCGATGAACTCGAAAAGATGGCAGCGGATGAGGATTACTACAACAAAAACATCAACACCATCGATGATGCAGTGAAAAAGTCAAAGGAGATCAATGAGAAGTTCGGCGCAGAAAGTGATTATGGAAAAGAGAATGGTGTAGGAATTTCACAGATTGGAATTAAAGTCAATGCTGATGGAACGACTTCCTATTTTGTTGAACTTGAAAAACTTTCTGATAAGCAGAAAGAACGCATTGAAAATGCAAAAGAAAAGCGCGTAGAGGAGAAGAAAGAGCAGGCAGCAAAAGCCCGGAAGAAAACCTATGTGCAGGCAAACTCACTGGAAGAGCTTGAAAAGAAAATCAAAGAGATTGACTGGGATAGCGTAAAGGAAACAAAACAGGAGACCGAAGGAAGCCGGTTTGATTATAGCGTGTAAAAGAGAAAAGACATGCAGCATTGGTTATACGGATGTTGCATGTCTTTTTATTAATGTTGGTTAGAACCAATGTTATAATTGGAATAAAAAACAGATGACACAACGAATGGTAAAGTGACAGCAAAGAAAGCTGGTACAGTAACCATCAAGGCAAAAGTTGCACTAAAAATGGCATCTGCTCCTTAAAGGAGGGACCTTTTAGGGATAGCCTTATGACCTGCATGCTACTCCTTTAGTATAATTTGTTTAAATTTTACCTAAAAAATAAAAAATTAGTAAAATTTCGTAATGCATAATTTGTTGTATTTTTTCGCATTTTAGGTTATGATAAAACTATGTATAAACCTATCATATTTTGACGGATTTTATGACATGAGAGTATTTACGGGATAAATAACCAAGGAGGGACAACATGCCATTTTCAGTAGATGAAATATGCAGGCTGGCGACAGTCATGCCGGGAGATCTGATTATATACAAGCTCAATCAGAATCATTCCGGACGTATCCTTTATTATTCAAAAGGCATGCCGGATTTTGTGGGTGTCACACCGGAAGTGTATGCGGCCGCAGTGTCTGTGGACATACCACTTCAGCCGGAAGTGGGGGAGGAAATTGTTATCAATCAGGGGATTGGTGACTGGAAGCTTTCTCCGGTAGAAGAAAACCGGACATATCGTATGCAGCATCCAAAGAAGGGGGATGTCTGGTTTCGTGCGCACACAAAGAAAGTGGGAGAGGTGGATGGAGCACCGGTAATGTTTTCTACTTTGACTGATATTTCGAGCGAGACACTGGCATACCGACAGTTTCTGGATCAATCAGGAGATTTATCTGTTATTTTTTCTGAAAAGAATTATGATATTTATTTCGCAAGTGATGCATTTGCATCTTTCCTTGATCTTCCTGTACATGAAATTTTAAAAAAGAAAATATACGAAGTGTTTGGATGTAAGGACTGGATAGAGTTTGAGCAGCTGATGCAGAATGCAGGTGCGGAAGAAAATTCTTATTTTGATGAGAAATCAGGAAGAAGTTTCATGACGGAAATGTTCTCTGTTACATGGGAAGAATACCATGCCAGGGCGCTTTTGTTACATGACATGACGAGTGCCGTGGAACGGCAGAAGAGTGCAGAAAAGTTGTATCGTGGTCGGATGAACTTTTTAATGTCCAGCAATGAAAATGCGGTATATGCGTTGTACATTGACATGACAGAAAGCAAGATTATCAGTGGAAGATGTTCGCAGTATAAGCTGTCTATAAATGAGAAGGGCGGTGTGCGTAAGTGGCTTGAAGAGTGCATTTTCCCGCATTTTCCGTTTCTGGATGACCAGGAAAAATTTATGAAAAACTTTGAGAGAGAACATCTTCTTAAGTGCTTTTCGGAAGGGCAGACCCAGGTAGAGTTTGAGTATTTTTTATATAAGGGTGAACAGATCTGTCGTTATAACTTATCGGTAGATATGTTCCAAAATCCTGTCACGGCACATGTAGAATGTTATGTACTGGGCAGAGATATTACTATGAAATATGTAGACCGAATAATTGATCGTGTATTATTTTACGATGATTATAAGGCCATTGGCATCATTGATGTAGATCGCAATATATTGTTTTTGCGCTCGAATTCATGGGAAAATATAGGGCTTGAGGCAGAAAAGGAACAGGACTATTCGGTAGCAATAAAGAAAATGAAAGAAGCAAGAGTCTATACCGAAGATCAGGATATGTTCGAGCGCTATGCGTCGATGCAGAATATCATTGATAAGCTGGAAGGTACGAATCAGTATTTCTTTACGGTACATAATTATAAGCAGGAAGTGGAGCGTTATGTATATTTCTGGATGAACAAGGAGGAGAGGATTATTCTCTTTGTGAATGAAGACATGACAAAAGAGATGGAGACAGATCCTCTTACCGGAGCGCCGAATCGAAAAGGTTTTTATCGTCTTGCCTCAAAAGTCCTTGCGGAGAATAAAGATCGCAATTATGCAGTACTGTTCTTCAACATTCGCCGTTTCAAAGCAATCAATGATCTGTTCGGATATGAGACAGGAGACCGTGTGATCAGAGAGGCGGTTATCAATATGCAGAATTGTTCGCTGAAGCCGGTGGTTTTGGCGAGAACGGAAGCGGATCATTTTGCTGCATTGGTGGATGTAGAGAATCTTGACTTATCGAAGATTCCGGATATTTTACATACAACACTGGTACGTGGTAATATAAAAACGGACATATATGGCCGGTGCGGTATCTACTATGTGTCGGATCAGGATACTTCAAGCATTTCGGAAATGTGTGATATGGCAAAACTTGCCAAGGCGTATATTACAAATGAATATGTACAGCCTTACGCAGTATTTAATGAGAGCATGCGTAAGGATTATTCCGGTAAGAGTGTATCACTTGTTAATTTAGACAGTGCTTTGCAGAAAAATGAATTTAAAGTCTACTATCAGCCAATCTACGATGCGAAGACCGGAAAGATTGCATCAGCGGAGGCTTTGATTCGCTGGAACAGTCCGCAGCATGGTATGATATTGCCAGGGATGTTTATTCCACCATTAGAAGATAGTGGACATATTTCCAAGCTGGATATGTTTGTAAACCGGAGTGTGCATGACTTTATTGAAAAACGCGATAAAGCAGGAAAACTTGTGGTTCCGGTTTCTGTCAATCTGTCGCGTATGGATTTGATGGATTCGCATATGATTGGAAATATCAGTCAGGAGATTGAAGATTCGCAGTTGCCACGCACGGTATTTCGATATGAGCTGACAGAGTCGGCATATGCCGAGATTGGTCTGAATGGTCAGAAATTCCTGTCTGGACTTCGTGAAGATGGTGTGAAGATTCTTGTAGATGATTTTGGAAGCGGATTGTCATCATTCAGTACGATCAGAGACTATGATTTTGATATTTTAAAGCTGGATATGGGCTTTGTCCGTAAGATTGACAGCAGCAGTAAAGCAAACAACATCATTATTTCCATTATTGATCTGGCAAAGCGTCTGGATATGAAAGTAATTGCTGAGGGTGTGGAGACAAAAGAACATGCGGATTTCCTCCGGACTCACGGATGTGATTACTTCCAGGGATATTATTTTGCAAAACCTCTGCCACAGGCAGAATTTGAAAAGCTTCTGGATGCACAGCAGCAGGAGCAGTAAGGAGAATAAGATGACAAAGACAACATTGGAAGTTGACGGTATGATGTGTGGCATGTGCGAAAGCCATGTCAATGAGGCCATAAGAAAGGCACTTGATGTAAAGAAAGTAAGTTCTTCACACAGCAAAGGAAGAACGGAGATCATTTCGGAGAATCCTTTGGATGAAGAAAAGGTTAAAGAAGCAGTGAATGCTACCGGATATCAGGTTCTTTCCGTGAAATCAGAACCATACGAGAAGAAGGGATTTTCTCTTTTTCACAAAAAGTGAAATTGAGTTATAAGAAAGGGAGTCGCACTTCGATGAAGTGTGGCTCCCTTTTGTCTATTTGGCATCTGCGACAATGCGAAGGAATTCTTTGTGAAGCAGATTGGATTCATCCAGTTCCGGATGGAATGCCAGTGCAAGCTGGTTGTTGTAACGTACAGCAACGATACGATCTTCCACAGTTGCCAGAATCTCTACGTCATCGGCTGCGGATACGACATAAGGTGCGCGGATGAAAGTCATCGGAATATTGCCGATTCCTTTTAATTCAGCCGTAGTATGGAAGCTTCCAAGCTGACGGCCATAAGCGTTACGCTTTACGGTCATTGGAAGTGTAGCCAGATGTGTACGATCATCGCCGTCGATCTTATCGGCAAGAAGAATCATTCCGGCACAGGTTGCAAGAACCGGCATACCATTTTTGATCTGTGACTGAATCGTATCAAACATTCCGAGCTCACGGAGCAGTTTTCCCTGAACGGTGCTTTCGCCGCCCGGAAGAACAATTCCGTCATAAGGTTGATTTAAGTCTTCGGCCTTGCGAAGCTCGATACAGTCTGCACCGAGTTTCTGCAATGCCATCTCATGTTCAATGAATGCGCCCTGAACAGCTAATACAGCAATGGTCATTATTTGCCCCTTTCTGCCATGAGAAGTTCAATTTCCTGCTCGTTGATTCCTACCATGGCCTCTCCTAAATCTGCAGAAAGTTCTGCAATCATCTTGGCATCTGTGTAGTTGGTAACTGCTTTTACGATTGCAGCGGCACGTTTTGCAGGATTTCCAGACTTGAAGATTCCGGATCCTACGAACACACCTTCTGCACCGAGCTGCATCATAAGAGCTGCATCAGCAGGAGTAGCAACACCACCGGCTGCGAAGTTTACAACTGGAAGTTTTCCGTTCTCATGTACATAAGCAACGAGATCAAATGGAACCTGCAGCTGCTTTGCAATTTCAAAAAGCTCGTCCTCACGCATACCTTTGATCTGTGCGATTGCGCTGTTCATCTTGCGCATATGGCGTACGGCCTGTACGATATCACCGGTACCAGGCTCACCTTTGGTACGGATCATGGAAGCACCTTCGTTGATTCGTCTTAATGCTTCTCCTAAATCTTTGGCACCACATACAAATGGTACTTCGAATTCTCTTTTATTGACATGATAAACATCATCTGCTGGTGATAAAACTTCACTTTCATCGATATAATCAATTTCAATTGCTTGTAAAAGCTGTGCTTCTACAAAATGTCCAATACGACATTTTGCCATAACTGGAATGCTTACCGCTGCTTGAATTTCTTGAATCATTTTTGGATCAGACATTCTTGCAACTCCCCCTGCTGCACGAATATCTGCAGGAATTCTTTCAAGCGCCATAACAGCACATGCTCCAGCTTCTTCAGCAATTTTTGCTTGTTCAGGTGTTGTTACATCCATAATAACACCACCTTTTAACATTTGTGCTAATTGTTTATTTAATGCATATCTTTCATTTGACATTTTTTAATCCCCCTGTTTACTTTTGTTATGGCTTTTATTATACTTAAATGTGAACATATTAAAATATTCAAATTAAATATATTCATTAAGGTCAGTTTGAGGAGGAATCATTTATGTTAACATATAATCTTACAAATATAGGGTCAGATTCCCTTTATGAATATCTTTATAAATGTATAAAAAAAGACATTATTTTAGGAAACATAAAACCAGGAGAAAGATTACCGTCAAAGAGACCTTTTTCAAAAAATCTTGGAGTAAGTATTATTACTGTTGAAAATGCTTATAGTTTACTTATGTCTGAAGGTTTTATTTATTCATTACCAAAGAAAGGATTTTATGTTGTTGATTTAAAAAATATTCCTTCTAAAAAACA
>ENA-ORNQ01002881-ORNQ01002881.1-human-gut-metagenome-genome-assembly--contig:-NODE-2881-length-10879-cov-2.587583_pt1 | contig 10879 bp, 4 predicted proteins | sample MGYA00242116_ERZ509024 | MGnify/ENA primary metagenome ERZ509024 (study PRJEB26280, sample SAMEA2338697) | human gut metagenome | biome: human gut; feature: human-associated habitat; material: faeces... | reverse complement strand
GCCGATTCCCTGACGATGAACGGTCACCCGCAATGGCGTCGCCACTTCTACGATATCGGTGTCAATGCCAAAGAAATCATCGACGAGGCTCACGAAGCACAAGCGTGGAATCTGGAACTCATCGGCCGTACCCTTCGGTTAATGTCCACCCAAATGACAACCGACCTGTTCGGAGACATGCCTCGTTCGGAAGCCTATGAATCGAACAGTCCGCACTACGATACGCAAGAAAGCATCTACGAGTGGATGAATCAAGAAATAGAAGAGCTGATAGGCATGTATGAAGATCCCACTTATACCGAAGCCGCGACCAATATACCTATCGATCAATCGATCGACCGTGTCTTCGCCGGAGATCTAAATAAATGGAAACACTATACCTACGCCTTAAAAGCCCGGTTATTGCTTCGCAAATTGCCGAATTGGGAAAACAATGCGGCGACATGCCAAGCCATCATTACAGCTGTCAACCGGGCACTCGAAGGTTGGGAAGATGTACTTTATCGTTTCGACGGCGGTAACGGAGCCCAAAATTCTCCGTGGGGCGAAGCCTTCGGATCGACCGAACAAGGAGGTCTCGGCTGGGAAGGACGTGGCAACATGTTGAATTCGGCTGTTCCTACCAAATATTTCATGGAAAATATATTGGGCGTATTCGAATCGCATAACAACCTGAAAGGCTGGGCGGAAGATCCTCGTATCCTCGCTTTCATGAGTGCACGGCCGGGACCCTCGGGAACAAGCGATTCCGGTACTGAAATGCGTTATCTCGATACCAATATCGGTATGGACGTTTCCTACAAAGTGGATAACTACCCCACCTTGTTCCCCGAAGTCGACGGCAAGAAAGTTTCGGTCTATACGCAAAACACAGGTTATGTTCCCCTCTTCCTCGAAGAAGAACTCCTGCTTATCAAAGCCGAAGCTACTTATTGGAGCGGCGACAAGCCGACGGCCCGTTCATTGACCATGCAAGCTGCCGAAATTAATTTCGACCGATTCAATCTTTCCTCGATTTATGGAAGCAGTTATACCCGCTATCGCAATAACTATCTGGGAAATGAAACCGGAACAGGAAACTACGTAACTACCTACTTCCCTGCCGACGGATTCAACATCGGGCACATCATGCGTCAGAAATATGTTTGCCTCTATCTGCAACCCGAACAATGGACCGATATGCGTCGCTACAATTACAGTTGCGAGGAGAACGGAATACAATATGACAACACCTATGTATATCCCGGATTAAAACGGCCCAATAATATTTATGAAGCTCATTGGGGAGACGATCCCAAAGCATGGATCAACCGTATCAACTACGACCCCGAAACAGAAGAAAAATACAACAAAGCCGAATTGGAAAGACTGGGCGCATACAAAAACTATCAATGGTTGCGCAAACCTATGATCTGGCAATAAATAGAAAAGAATCGAAGTATTACAACAAATAATAACACTCGATATGAAAAACAAAGTAAAAATAGCGTCTCTTCTGCTGGCAATCGCCGGATTATCGGGTTGCGAAATCAACGACCCTGTAAACGATTGGGCAGACTTGGGACAACAAACCGCATACGTTTATTGGGAGCTGAAAGATGCCGTGAACGCCGGTAGCGACCTCGATTTCAGAGTTTACTATTATGCCGACGGCAGTACGATAGAGAAAGCCCAAGTTTGGTATGGAGTGAGCAGTACGATCAATCGTGCCGTTACATGCCCATACATCAGTTACACCTATACCGAAAGCGAGACCGACGAAGTAGTCGCCTCGCATTTGGTGAAAGAGTTCGATCCTCAAACCGTGTCGTGGGACGATGCCAAGTCGTCCTACATTCTCGACGCCACTTTCCCGGTCTCCTCTTCATGGGCTAGCGTGACATGGGCCAGTGTAGGAAGTTCCGATTTTACCGAAACTTTATTCAAGACCTATTATCCCAGCGATTACGAGACCAACTTCCGGGAGGCTCTAACCACTCAAATAGAGACCGATTACCACGGGAACATGAAAAAAATCGTTGTCGATGGATTCATGAAAATGACCGAAGAGGAATATGAGGCTCTCTTCACGAAAACGACCAACGAAGCCAACGAAGAAGTATATGAAATCACCGACGAGAATAAAGCCCGGCTCGATGGCATCGTTGCAGCTCTAACCACGCCCGAACTCATCTTCGACGGCAAAGAATACGGAGTAAACTACAATTGCACCTATACGTTGAGCGCAAAATTCCAAGTAAGCGACTCCAACGGTGTGATAAGCAATACCGATATTAAAAATATTACTGTCAACTAATAGAAACGGAAAGAACAATGAAAGCATTAAGAAATATAAGTTTGACGGTTGTCTTGTTGGCTTCGTTATCTGCTTGTGTGGAAAACGATCCCACTTACAATGTATATCCCAGTGACGATGTAGCGTTTACCTACCACATCACGAACGAAGGATACGAACTCGACTATCTGGTAGGTTCCACCATACAGTTTACCAATACATCGGCCATCTCGGGTACATGTACTTGGGACTTCGGCGACGGGGAAACTTCGACCGACGTTAATCCTACCCATACATACAGTTTACCCGGACAGTACGAGGTAAAATTGACCGTAGGCGACGACTATACGACTCATCCTTTGCTTATCAACGACATTAAACCTACGATCGTCGCCAAAACGGAAGATGATAGAATATGTGTCATCAACGACGTCGAAGTGACTTTGGAAGTGACCTTACGAAATCCGGCCGCATCGGAAGAACCGGAATATACATGGGTATTGCCCGAAGGAACAACCTTGCTCGATCACCCGGAAATAACAGGTAATACCTATACCGGCGAAAATCCGGGCCGATTAGTCTTCAAAAACATAGGTTCGCAAACCATCACGTTGAAAACCACTCTCGGCGGACGTGCGCTCCAAGATGTAAAAGCCAATGTACAAGTAGGTACGCCCAATGCATCGAAAACGCTCTACTATGCGGTAAAAAGTGGAAACGTAATGGCCTATAAGCTGGATTATAATGTTCCTGAGGGAAGTAATAACTCTCCCTTCGACTTAGGCGTAAAAGCGGGAGCTCACCCTCTGAATATGCTGTTCCATAATGAAGTTCTATTCGTGCTCGACTGCGGTACACAATTCTCGTATGTCAACGATGAAGATGGAACCCGGGGTGACGGAAAAATTACAGCGGTAGCCAAAGACGGGAGCAGTATGGAAACCGTTCTCTCCAACGTCGGCAACGCCGCCTTCAACGATCCTTTCTACGGTTGGATAGACAACGAACAAATCTATTTCGCCGACCGGAATACAGGTATCCGACGCATCGGTGTCAACGAACGTAACTTGGCACTCAGCACCAGCGATGCCAAATACGATTATTTCGTTCAGAACAATCGGCTCGAATATTACGGTAACCCGTGGCAATACGGTGCAATGAATGCCTGCTTCGCCAAAGCGGACGGATTGTGGTATTGGGGCAAAACATACGGCGGAGGCGGTATCTTCCGTTTCGCAGAAAGCGATATCAGCCCTGTGGACATCAGTCGAGGAACCAACCCTCCCTATGCTACGATTTTCCCCGATGAATTCGTGAAATCGTTCGTGATAGATGCCACCAATCAAATTTTATATGCCGTCATTCGAGACAAAGGGCTCTATGCCGTTCCTTTAACAGATATTACGGCCAACGACGCGACAAAGACCAACACGAAAGCCGAGAGCAAATATCTCGTAGCGAGCTTCAAATCGGACAGCGAAGGAAGCGTAGGAGAATATGTCGATGTCTGTCAAATGGTACTCGACAGCACCGACGGTTCGGTTTACTTCGGACTCCGTGCCGAAGAAGGCAGCTCGGAGACATCGGGAGTAAAACGCTGGAATCCCACGACGAAAAAGCTGGAAACTATCGTATCGGGGGTCAATGTCTATGGTATAGCACTGAACAACGAGTTATCGAACCTATTCTAAAAACAAAAGCCTGATAATTTTCCGCCGGTCTAACCGACCGGCGGGGAAAAATATCTTAACTAATTAGATATGAAATACATCGCAAAAATAGCAATCGTACTGTTTACCTTTTGGTTAGCTATCCCGACAATCGCTCAAACTCCCAAAAAAGAGGTCAGAGCATTCTGGTTATCGACCGTATGGAGATTGACGTGGCCGAAAACTACCGTTATCTCGAACACCGGAAATGCGCAAGAAATCCAAGAACAAAAAGACGAGTTAATCATGTTGCTCGACTCGGTAAAAGCAGCTAATGCCAATACCGTTTATTTCCAAGTGCGCGGCCGTTGCGATGCGATGTATAAATCCTCTTACGAACCGTGGTCGAGCGACCTCGTAGCGACACGAGGCATGGACCCGGGGTACGACCCCTTGCTGTTTGCTGTCGAAGAGGCTCACAAACGGGGTATCGAAATTCACGCATGGTTCAACCCCTACCGGTATGAAAGCGTACTGCACCAATGGGACGGAACGCCTCAAAATTATCGGGAATCTCACCCGGAATGGCTCTTAGACTATTCGGACGGTTCTATCTTGAATCCGGCAATGCCGGAAGTGAGAGACCATATCACCGCCATTATTCAAGAAGTCGTACAAAACTACGACATCGACGGTGTTGTCTTCGACGACTATTTCTACACGTCGGGGACGACCGACGACATGGACGACGAGTTATACCAGCAATCCAATCCCGACAACCTCTCTCGGGCCGATTGGCGGCGTCAGAATGTAAATAAACTGATCGCTCAGGTTTACCGAATGATTCAATCGGAAAAGCCTTATGTGCGATTCGGTATCTCTCCCGCCGGTGTATGGTGCACCGATGCCACGATAGCCGAGCGATACGGCGTTACTCCTACCCCGGTAGGTTCCGACTGGGCGTACGACGATATCTTCTGCGATCCTATGGCATGGATACAAGAACACTCTATCGATTACATATCGCCGCAAATCTATTGGACGATAGGATCGAGCAGCGACTACACGCTTATCGCCGAATGGTGGAGCCAAATCGTAAGGCAATTCGGTTGTCATTTTTATTCGAGCCATTCGGCATCCGATTTGAGCTCGGCCAAAATGCCATCAAAATACGGAAAAACGACAACCGGGACACTATCGTTCGATCTAAACGGAGAAAAAGTTTCTTCCAAAGCGCTCTCTCCCATCGAACGGAAAACAGCCGAAGAAAACGAATACATCGTCGATGGCGCAACCGCTTCGTTCAAAGGCTCCGAACTGGTCAATCAAATTAAAGTAAACCGCACATATGACGAAACGGGAGCCCCGGGAAGCGTATTCTACAACATGCGCAAGGTAACCCATACTTCGGGAATGCTCTCCTTGTTGCGGTCGGACGTTTACAAATACCCGGCTCTAATACCAGCCATCAGCTGGAAAGCTACCTCCGATCCCGGATTAGTATCGAATATCGCTTTCACTAACGGTCAATTATCATGGACGGGAGCAGAGGGTATGCGATACGCCGTATATGCCGTACCGGAAAATGCGGCACAAACGACCGCTTGCCGGGATGCCCGCTATCTGTTGGGGCTCTCATACAGCACCAACTATTCCATACCGACAATTTATCGCACGGGGTATACATACGCTGTTTCCATCGTCGACCGTTACGGAAACGAGTATGCACCCTTGTTCATGGGAGCCACGGCAGGTACAAGCGAAGCCGTGACATTAAACACTCCGATAAACAACGGAACGGCCATAGGCAACTACGAGTTTACGTGGAGCAGTGTCGCCGATGCTTCCTATTATATAGACATTGCCCGCGACGATTTATTCACCGACCTCATACTCTCGCGGGAAACTACCGGTACTTCTTTCCCTTCGAGCTATCTGCCCGACTTGGAAAAAGGGACTTATTACTGGCGGATTCGTACACGAAAAGCCAACTGTTCGGACGGTATCTCTGCCGTATATGCATTCCAGTCCGGTCCGTTCGAAATAGAATCTCCGACCAAAGGAGCCACCGAAGTGTCCGTCACGCCTTCTATCACTTGGACCGAATATCCAGACGCTACGGAATACCGACTCGAAATAAACAAATACGACGACTTCCGCTCTATGGGTAAAGTTCTCGACCAACGATATAGCGAACACTCCATTACCCTCCCCGAAGGCGTATTGGTGGGAAATACGAAATATTACGCACGCGTAACCGCATACGCAGGCTCGACAGAAAGTATCAGTAAAACGACGAATTTCACGACAGAATCGAAAGTACCGTCCATACCGGTCATTCTGTATCCCACGCAGGGAGCGACGGTCGAAGCCACGTCCTTACAAGTACGCTGGGCAGAAGAACCGTTCGCCAGCACCTTCCGTATCGAATTACACACCAACGACCAGTTTACCCCGATACGAAACGTAAAAAGACAGACCGTAAACGCATTCACTTACGAAACGGAATTCGACAACTTGACCGACGGTACATGGTATCTGCGGGCCCGCTCGGAATACGTAGGAGGCGAAACGGAATATTGCGATACAATATCCTTCACTTTCAAAAATTCATCGGGTATGGAAACTCTCGAAAAGAGGGGTAAATGTTACGTCATACAGGGTGAGAATCCCGCTCTCGTCGTAGGAAACGACGCACGCCACATAACGGTCGATGTAGCCAACTTATCCGGACAAATTATCGGGCGTTTCGCCGATATGGAAAATCCGGCAGCAGGAGACCGTATCGAATTGAGCGGGCTTGTACGTGGAGTCTATGCGGTCATCGTCCACATCGACGGGAAAAGAGAGATATTGAAATTTATTCACTAACAATCTGATATATTGAATTATGCAATATAATTTTTCATTTATTTATTCATTTAATTTATTTTTATCATGAAAAGATTATTACTTGGGATGGTTGCTGCATGTATGGCAACATCGATGGTCGCTCAAGATCCGGCGACGTATGAAAAAGCAGGTGAATTGGAAAACTTGTGGATGAAAGCTGCCACTACCGGGAATAATATGGGAGTAGCCGATCAGTTAGGTGGAGCTAACGACTCCCGTGGTATGACAGTTAAAGGAGACGAAATGTTGTTTGCGTACAGAGCTGCTTTTACGGGTATCAAAATCTATGATTTGAAAACCGGAGATAAGAAACGTGATGTTCAATTCAACGCAGAAAAGTTTAAAATCACCTACACTTATACCAAAATCGATACGATCGTAAACACTCCCGGCGACACGACATTCCAACAGACACCAATGGAAGAACAAAAAACGCCCGGATTCCTTTGCAACGATATTCAGGTAGACGATGCCGGAAACGTAGTTGTATTCAACATGTCCACTGCATTGAACGGCGAAGCTATCGGCGTTTGGAAAATCGACATGACGAGCGGAGAGCCCACCAAAGTAATGGAATTGGCCAACAAAGATGGTCTGCTCGACGGCTATCGTGTCGACTATTTTGCCGTGAAAGGCGATGTTACGAAAGATGCTATCCTCATGTTCCCGGTCAGCAGCGGGAAATATGTGATTCGTTGCGATATTAAAGACGGACAATTAGCCGGACAAACAGGTGACTATGAAGGCTATAATTTCAAAGTTATCGAAATCAAATCCTATTACCCCGCAGAAGCTGTCGATAACGGAACCGGACCTCGTGTTTCAATCATCGATAACGACTACTTCTATTTGGACGGCTTCAATAGTGCAGCATCTCTCTACGACATGAGCGGTTCTTTGATCGAAAGCGTAGGTGATGCCCCCGAAGAATGCGCTATCAAAAACGTAGGAAACAACGGTATCTCTGAATTTACATTGAACGACAAACCTTTCTGCGCATACGTAATTTCCAATACGGCCACGACTCCTGCCCAAGCATGGAATATTATCGAAATGGGCGAAGGTCCTACATTTGCCGGTGCAACTTATTACTGGACATTCCCGCAAGGTGGTATGGGCGATATTTCGAACCCTGTTCGTACCGCATTGCCCCGTATCGCCAAAGTAGCCGACAAAAACGGTAAAGAAGCTGCTTATATCGCTGTCTACGCATCGGGTAGCGGAGCTGCCGTTTACAAAATGACTCCCGACGGATATGACAATGAATCTGAATCGGGTATCGCTAATGTAGCTACCGACAACGTGAAGATATTCGTAAGCGGCGATGCCATTTATTTCTCTGGCATGGCAAACGCTGTCGTTTACAACTTCGCCGGACAAAAAGTAATGGAAGCCGCCGGTGTACAATCTATGGCCGCTCCTGCCGCCAAAGGCATTTACATTGTAAAAGCGGTTATCGACGGTGTTGAAAAAGTTCAAAAAGTCGTTGTGAAATAAGCCCTTCGCACTGAGCGACATTTAAATCTATTTCTTAGAGGAAGGGCGGTATATGGCTATATATCGCCCTTCCCTTTACCCTTCCCTATATAAAAGTTCAAAAAATATTCAATCTGCCTATCGTATCTCAAAAGTAAATGAAACTCCGAAAAACGGGAGATTCGAGGATAGGATTTGAAAAAGAAACTGAAATTCATTCTATCTATATCGATTAAAACATTTCTAAACCAATCCATTTGTATTAAACGGTTGCCCCTATGAAAAAGATTTTTACACTTTTCGCAATTTTTGCTTGTTTACCCATACTGCTCAGTGCCAAAGGCCCGGCAGTTATCGGTGGCAGCACCTACACGGCCGATACCCTCTCTCATTACAAAGTAGGCCCCGGAACCTATTACACCGCCATTCATTTCTATGGTCCCAAAGACATGAGAGCCTTTTATTTGGAAATCGACGCTACCAATCCTTATCTCTCTTTCCAATCGGTCTTGGGTCGGGATTCGTTGGTTACGTGCGAAGGCATTACCAACATGGCCGCCCGAAAAAGCAAAGAAGGCAGCCGTTATTTCGCCGGTACGAATGCCGACTTTTTCGCTACTTCGGGAGCTATCGGAACTCCGGTACACGGATGTGCGGTAGAAGGCCAATTGGCGAAAGTTCCCGTATCTTCGGGCCCTCAAACATCTTTCACGACAAACGACGAATGCTTCATCTCGTTCGTCACTTATGCCGGTGAACTCACCCATAACGAAACCACATATACCATACACAACGTAAACGGAAGCCGAAGTACCGATCAATTAGTACTCTACAACCGTTATGTCGGGAATTATACCCATACCAATGCTTACGGATATGAAATACCGGTAAGTCTCGCCGACGGAGAGAAATGGGGTCTGAACAAGACCATGAAGCTGAAAGTGGCAGGTACAGGTTCGGCTGCCGGAAACATGGCTATCGCCGAAAACGGAGCCGTATTATCGGGGCATGGAACGTCTGCCGACTTTTTGCAAACCTTGCAACCCGGCGACGAACTGGAAATAAAAATAATGCTCCAACTCGAAGACGGCAGTTACCCCGACATTAATTGCATGGTAGGCGGGGACCGTAAAATATTGGAAAACGGAGAAGTTCTCGAAACCGATTGGGCGGAACTTCACCCGAGAACGGCAATCGGTTACTCGGCAGACCGTAGCAAAGTGTACATGCTGGTAGTCGACGGACGTCAAGGCGGATATTCCGACGGCGCTACGACCAAACAAATGGCCGACATGATGAAATTCGCCGGAGCCGCCAATGCCATGAATCTCGACGGTGGCGGATCGAGCGGTATGTATATCGAAAAATACGGACAGGTGAACAGTCCCAGCGACGGACACGAACGCGCTGTCAGCAACGGTATCTTCGTGGTATCGAATGCCCCGGACGACAATACCGTAGCCGAAATCCTATGCACTTCGGCCTACTACTCTCTCCCCAAAAACGGCATATTCACACCCCATTTCATGGGATACAACCAATACGGGTATCTGATAGATACCGATTTACAAGGCGTTACATTGCGTTGCGACGAGTCTCTGGGATATATAAAAGGGACCGACACATTCGTAGCTTCGGGTGACGGCAAAGGAAAACTATATGCGACTTACAATGGCATAGAAACCTCCATCGATATAGTCATCAACGAGCCGCAAGGTCTTACGCTTCGACTCGATTCGGTCATTAACGACGGGCTTTATGAATATCCCATCGAAGTAACAGCCATCGTTAACGGAGAGAGTATGCTCATTTCTCCCGATGCATTTTCATGGACCGTTCAAGACCCGACGATATGTACCGTCACCGAGGGACTTTTAAAGGGCATAGCGAACGGTAAGACCGATATATATTGCCGTCAAGACGACTTTACCGACACGCTATCGGTAACCGTACAAATTCCCGACCGACGCAACAGAGCGATAGACGATTTCTCGGATGCCTCGTCATGGGACATCACCAACTCAGCATTGAAAGATATTTCGATCGTACCGACAGCACAGGGAACAGAATTGCGATATACATTCAGTTCAGGCCGCGCTCCCTATCTGCAAATCGCCAAAGACATTTACCTGTACAGTCTCCCCGACTCCATGCGAATCACGCTCAACACCGGAGCGACCCAAGTGAGTAAAATAGCACTGTCGATGAAAAACAATGCATCGAGTACTTCCACATTGACCGAATTCGAAAATATACCCCAAAATACCGACCATGTTATCTCGATTCCCATGAACGGATATTTCGAAAACTACCGCGACATGTCGTTATATCCCGTGAAATTCCAAAGTCTGAAATTATTTATCCTCGGTTCGTCTCAAACGGCAGGGAACCCATATACTATCGCACTCAAAGAATTTTCGCTCATTTATGACGGTATCACGGTAAACGTATCGAATCCCGAAATAGCTTCCTTGCTGCGGGTTTACCCCAACCCTGTCGAAGCAGGCGAATCTCAAATACATTTCGTTTTACACCAAAATGCCGAGGAGTTCGCGGAAAGCGTCTGCGATGAGTTCTTCGCCCTGCC
>ENA-ORNQ01002862-ORNQ01002862.1-human-gut-metagenome-genome-assembly--contig:-NODE-2862-length-10949-cov-9.653479_pt1 | contig 10949 bp, 10 predicted proteins | sample MGYA00242116_ERZ509024 | MGnify/ENA primary metagenome ERZ509024 (study PRJEB26280, sample SAMEA2338697) | human gut metagenome | biome: human gut; feature: human-associated habitat; material: faeces... | reverse complement strand
CCTTGTCGGCGCGGGCCTTTTCGACGTTCAGCATCTTGCCCCAGAGGGGAAGGATTGCCTGGAACCTCGAGTCACGTCCCTGAGTCGCCGAGCCGCCTGCGGAGTCACCCTCGACGATATAAATTTCCGTTAATGTGGGGTCAGTGTCGTTGCAGTCTCGCAACTTATCGGGCATCTGGCCGGACTCCAGACCGGTTTTTCTCCGGATGGCTTCCTTTGCCTTTCTGGCCGCCTCTCTGGCGCGGTTTGCCATCATGGCTTTATCCAGAATCGCGCGGGCGACGGCCGGATTTTCTTCAAAGAACGTCGAAAGCTGATCGGTCACGATGGAACTCACAAGTGCGCGGACGGAGGCGTTTCCGAGCTTGGCCTTTGTCTGGCCTTCAAACTGCGCGTCCGTTAATTTTACGGAGATGATCGCAGTCAGGCCCTCGCGCACGTCCTCGCCGGAGACCTTGTCGTCTCCCTTGATGATACCTTTTTTCTGGCCGTAGGCGTTGAGCACTGAGGTAAGCGCCCGCTTGAAGCCCTCTTCGTGCATGCCGCCCTCAGGAGTATGGATATCGTTGGCGAAGGAGACGATCGTCTCGCTAAAAGAGTCGTTATACTGGAGCGCGACCTCCGCCGTCTGGTCGCCCTTCTTGCCTGCCATGTAGATGACGGTCGGATGGATTGGCGTTTTGTGCCGGTTGTACCACTGGACGAACTCGCGAATGCCGCCCTCGTAGCACATGGAATCGAAGCGTTCCTTTTCTGGCTTGTCGGCGGATTCGATGCGCTCGTCGGAAATGGTGATGTGAAGGCCGGCGTTCAGGAAGGCCTGCTCGCGCATTCTTGTATGCAGCGTCTCGTAGTCGTACTCCGTGGTGTCGAACATCTCGGGGTCCGGCTTGAAGGTGACCTTTGTGCCGTGCTGGTCGGTCGTGCCGACAATTTGCATTTCCTTTGTGATATTACCGCGGGAGAACTGCATCTCATAGATTTTCCCGTCGCGGTACACGTCGACGACCAGCCACTCGGAAAGTGCGTTGACGACCGACGCACCCACGCCGTGAAGGCCGCCGGAGACCTTATAGCCCCCGCCGCCGAACTTGCCGCCCGCGTGCAGAACGGTATAGACAACCTCCAGCGCAGGCTTTCCGGTCTGCGCCTGAATGTCGACGGGAATGCCGCGGCCATCGTCTAAAACGGTGATCGTATTTCCCTCGTTGATCGTCACCTGCACATGGTGGCAATAACCGGCCAGGGCCTCGTCGATCGCGTTGTCGACGATCTCATAGACCAGGTGGTGAAGACCCGACACGCTCGTCGAGCCGATGTACATGCCGGGGCGCTTCCGGACGGCTTCCAGACCCTCAAGAACCTGGATCTGACTAGCGTCGTACTGCGTTTCCACGACTTCGTTTTTCAAAATTTCTTCTCTCATGAAAAAACTCCTTAAAAGGTCTTCTCTGAAGAAGACGGGGTAGTATAGCTATTTATTTCCGGCAAACCGGCGCGCCAAGATGGAGGCGTTGTATTTTGTCAGGTACACGCGCGTCTGGCCGTATTCCTGCGTGAGGACGAAGGACTTGGGAAGCTCATCGGTTGCCTCGATGAGACTGCCATCCTCCTGCGCACGCTGCAAAAACTCCCGTGTGCGCTTGGACCACGACGTATTATCGAGGTCAAATACGCCGAGCACCTGACTGGCCCGCACGGCGAGGTCCATGCCGATATCTACGTACATACAAGCCCTCCCGCGCGAATTTCAAATGTTTTTCCGATTTCGGTCACGCGCCCGACCTCGCAGCAGGTGATAAAGACCTGACCGGAGGTGATCTGATTGAGGACGAAGTCCTGCCTTGCCGCGTCGAGCTCGGAAAGAACGTCGTCTAACAGCAGAACCGGCTCTTCACCTGTGTCCCGGCGCAATAATTCGCGCTCGGCAAGCTTCAGACTGATGGCCGCCGTGCGGGTCTGTCCCTGCGAGCCGAAAGCTTTGACGGGGATACCGTCCAGCAGCGCGTCAAAATCATCCTTATGTGGGCCGGTCAAGCATTGGCCGGAATCCAATTCTGCGCGGTAGTGCGATTCCTGATGGGAAAGCAGCTGCTCGAAGATGATTTTCTTGTCGGCGAACGGGTTCTCTACGGTCGAAACCGTGTGATATTGCAGCGTCAAATTCTCGCGGCCGGCGGAAAAGGCGCTGTGATAAGAATTTGCCGCAGCTCCCAACGCTTCCAAATATCTTGCCCGGTGGGCAATGACGATGGCCCCGACCTGCGCGAGGCGGTAGTTATATTCCGGCAGCGGCTCCAGTAAATCCGGCTTTTCGCGGTAGTCCTTTAAAATGCGGCTTTTACTGTCAAGCAGGCGGTTATATTCCGCAAGCGCGTTTGCGTAGCCCGGCCGCAGCTGGCAGAGTGCGGTATCGATGAGCCTTCTTCGCGGCTGGCTTCCGCCCTTTAGAACCAGAAGATCTTCGGGGCAAAAGAGAACCGTTGTCAAAACACCGGGGAGCTTTGCCGCGCTTTTCTGCTTCACGCCGCCAAGATAGAGCTGCCGCGGTCTTCTTCCCGCAAATAATACGGCGCGAACGGACTGCTCCCGTCCCTGCGAAAATACGTCGGCAGTTAAGTCCGCAAAGCTTGCTCCGAATCGGATAAGTTCCTGCGTTTTCGCTGTGCGGAAGCTGCGGCCGGTTGACAGGTAGGATACAGCCTCGAGTAAATTTGTCTTCCCCTGCGCGTTTTCGCCTAAGATCAGGTTCACGCCGGGGTCTAACTCCAATTGCAGCTGCTTGTAGTTTCGAAAGTCATACAGCCGCAGGCGCGAGAGCTTCATGCTTCCTCCTGCGAGACCGCCCAGACATTTCCTAGGAAGCCGACGGTATCGCCCGGGCGAAGCTTTTTGCCGCGCTGGGTGCAGACCTCGCCGTTAACAGTGACCTGCTCGTTCTGGATAAAGGTCTTGGCCATGCCGCCGGACTCACAGACGTTGGCAAATTTCATGAAATCCTGCAGCTTAATAAACTCCGTACGGATAGGAATGACAATGGGGTCCTGCGAGAGCTTTTTTGTGACACGTACCTTCATGACTTATTCTCCTGCCTTCAGGCGGACGGGGAGTACCATGTAGCTGTACCGGTTTCCCTCGGTCGGATTCAAGACGATGGGGCTCAGGCCGTTGATCATCTCGAGCGTACACTCGCTGTCCGGCACGGCGCGCAGCGCATCGAGTAAATATTTGCAGTTAAAGCCGATCTCCAGATCCTTGCCGTCTCCGGCGGTCGAGCACATATCATGTGCTTCGCCGATGGTCGAGGTCGTGCGGAAGTCCGCCGTGTTGTGCCCGAAGGTGCAGCGCACCGGGCTTTTGATCTTTTCCGAGATGACGAGGCTCACGCGCTCGATGGAATCCGTCACCTCGCGGACGTTTGCCGCGACCTTAATGGGATTGTTCTGCGGCAGAACGCGCCGCCAATCGAGGAATTCGCCCTCCAGAATGCGGCAAACGAGCGTTGCGTCGCCGATCATGAAGAGGATATGCTTTGTTCCGAGGTAGATCACGGCGGGATCGTCGGTATCGTCGAGAATTTTCTCGACCTCCTTCAGCGCCGCCGCCGGCGCGACGAATTTGACCGTCCGCTCGAGCGGCTGCTCGGGAATGTAGCGCCGGAGCGCCAGACGGTAGCCGTCCACGGCCACGACCGTCACGGATTCGTCCGCGATCTCGAACAGACAGCCGGTATGGATCGGACGCGCCATATTTTCGCTTGCAGAGAAGATCGTTCCGGAGATCATTTCCCGCAGCTCCCGCTGCGGCACAGGGATGCCCTTTTCCGATTCGACGTCCGGCAGCTCCGGATAGTCCTCCGCCGTCATGGCGGTGATCGTAAACGAGGAAATGCCGCCGCGGATGGAAACGCGGAAGCTCTCGTCCACGCTGACCGTCACCTCGTCGTCCGGCAGCTTCCGGATGATGTCGAAGAACAGACGTGCGGGCATGATGCACTCGCCCGGCTCGGCAATGTCGGCGGGAACGCCGACGGTAATGCCCGTCTCCAGATTATATCCCGTCAGCATCACTTTCACACCGGCTTTCACCAGCAGGCCCTCGAGTGAGGGAATGGCGCTCTTCGGCGCGACGGTACGGGAGGCCACGGAGATGGCCGAAACGAGCAGCGCTTTTTCACAGGTAAATTTCATTCAGGCACCCTCTTTATCTTAAGATAGATCCTTTCTCTCTAGAGAGATAGGAAGAAAAGGCAGTAGCAGTTGTTAGTAGGGGAATTTTATGTGGAAAACCGGGTTTTGCCCAGTGTTTTCAACGGTTATTTGTCCACAGGCAAATGTGCGCGGAGATCAGATCTGTCCACAGGCAATTTTGTGAAACATCTGTTGCGCAGTTGTGAACAAAAGATTTGTAAACAGTCCACATCCACATGTGGATAACTTTGCGCGTAAAAGAAGCCCCAGAATGGGGGAGTTTTTTTGCGCCGGATGGCGTGGGATGCCTCCGGAGGTGCAGTTCGAATGCGCCGGAGGCGCGGTGCAATTTGCGAAGCCGCATCCGCCGCTCCGCGGGCTATATCTTTTCTGTCTTGGCAGAAAAGATATGGAAGAAAAGACCGCTGGAACGATTTTATAGCGCTGTCGCGCCTGAGCCTCCAACCTTTGGCCTTTTTTGCTTGGCTCGTTTCTCTTCCGCAGCCAATAGAGACTGCCGAGCAGAAACGGGCAAAACCTGAAAGCCTCTGCACGGATTCAGGGCAGATACTTTTCAATTTTGCAGGCACAAATATTTGCCGCAGCAAGATTTTAGACGGCAGAAATTCTGCGGACCGCCCGAAGGGCGTTCGGACTACGGACGGTGTAACGACAAAACGCAGAACGGAACGACAAGTTTTTTCTGCGCGTAAGCGCTATTCGCGTCCCCGGCATCTCTTTTTTGCATACTTTTTTCTGACAAGCCAGAAAAAAGTATGTCCGCGAAGCGATCCCGCACCGCTTCGGTGCAGCATCAGAGCTTACTATTGACGTTCGCCGTAATATCGCGGATATTATCCTGAATGCCGGAGGTCGTATCCTGAAGCATCTTTTCGACCTTATTGAGCGCGTGAATGACGGTAGAGTGGTCTCTTCCGAACTCGCGGCCGATATCCGGCAGGCTCAGATTGGTCATTTTGCGGATCAGGTACATGGCGACCTGCCGCGCCTCGGCGGTACTCTTATTTTTGAGCGTGCCGCGGAGCGTCTCCTCCTCGATGGAATAGAAGCGGCAGACCTCACTGATGATGAGGCTCGGCGTGGGCAGCGTCTCTGCCTTGCCCTTATACATGTCCTTGATGGCGCGCGAAACGTGCGGCACATCCATGACCATATTGGCAAGCTCCTTATAGGCAAGGATCTTCTTGACCGTGCCCTCGATCTGACGGATATTCGTCGTGATATTCTCTGCGATGTAGGAGCAGACGTCGTCCGGCAGCTCCATGCCGTAGCTCATGGCCTTTTCCTTGATGATGGCCATGCGCGTCTCGTAATCCGGCGGCTGGATATCCGCGATCAGGCCCCATTCGAAGCGGGTCTTGAGGCGGTCCTCCAGACGGAGCATCTCATTGGGCGGCCGGTCGGCCGTCAGGACGATCTGCCGGTGGCTTTCGTAGAGATTATTGAAGGTATGGAAAAATTCCTCCTGCGTGGAGTTCTTGCCGGCGATGAACTGGATATCGTCCACGAGAAAGAGGTCGGCGCCGCGGTATTTGCTGCGGAACTCGATGTTCTTGCCCTCCTGGACGGCGGCAATCAGCTCGTTGGTAAACTGGTCGCCCTTGATATAGACGATGTTGTAGTCCGGGTGCCGGTCGTGGATCACGTTGGCGATGGCGTACAGCAGATGTGTTTTTCCGAGGCCCGACGGGCCGTAGATGAACAGCGGGTTATACGTCTCCGCCGGATTGTTTGCCACGGCGAGGGCCGCCGCGTGCGCGAAGCGGTTGGACGAGCCGACAACAAAGCGGTCGAAGGTAAACTGGGGGTTAAACTCGATGAATTCCGGCTTTTTGCGGGCCGGCTGGCGGTAGGCCGCCATCTCGTCCTCGCCCAGAACGACCAGCTCGACGTCCATCTCGAAAAGTTCGCGCATGGCGTCCTTGATATAATCCGCGCACCGGCGAAGGATGATCTCCTTCCGGTAGTCGGAGGGAGAGTACAGAACAAGGCGTGTATCCGTCAGCTCAACGACCTCCACGTCGTCGAACCAGGTGGATACGACGGCGGCGGTCAGACGGTTTTCCATATGGCCAAGCACTTTGGCCCAAACATAGGCGGAGGAGTACATGTACCGGCTCCCTTCTCTTCCGTATCGCGCGGCAGGGCTGCGCGCGCGTATAATTCAGCACCCTAATCTTAGCACACCCTGCCCGCGTTTTCAAGGTTAGATACAATTAAATAGAAAAACGGTGCCCATTTTTGGGCACCGTTTGCATGAAATTCCGCTTCTGCCGTATAAACCGGCAGCCATTCAGGCATTTTGACGGAAGATGCAGCGCGAGGGGGCGTGCTTCTGGCCCGTGAGCCAGTCCACGTCGTCGGTCAGCCAGTCCATGATCTCCAGCTGACGGGTCTCCCATGCGATCGTATCCGCCTTTTCCTCCTCCGGCGTTTTCTGCGGCAGGGAGGGATCGGGCCGGTAGGCCGTGTCAATCTCGTCATAGCCGAAGATATAGCCGTTTGCGTTCCAGATCGTGAAATTGCTGTCCGGGCCGGGGGATGGAACGCCGTGCCGCGCCTCGATCAGCGTGTCGTGGCGGCGCTTGTATTCCGCCGCGCAGCCCTCCTTCAGCCTCGTGGAGAATACGCGGTGACGGATGTGCGACTTGTCCGCGCGGACAAGTCCAATGCAGTGATACATGAGCGGGAGCGTTCCCGGCGCGGCGAAAAGCTCCGCCCCGGCGACGGCGCACAGCGCCTGCGCGGCCGCTTCGGCGCCGCGAAGCTCTGAATACTCTCCGTAGCAGAACCAGAAATCCTCGATCTGCCAGATCGAGAAGTTTTCCGCTCCGGCAGCGGCAAGCGTCTGCAAAAGCGTCTCACGCTCCGCGTCCGAGAGCGGCTTTTGGGCGGTCTCCTGTCCGAAGCGCAGGACGAACGGCAGTCTTTCCATAGAAAAAGTCCTTTCCTTGTTTTTCTGAGAAGCTTATCATGCTTCTGCGTTTTTCTGCTTCTGATTTTATCGCCTTCCCGCCGTTTTTGCAAGAAAAATGCGGAAAGTTCGGCGCTTCGCCTTTACAGGCCAATTTTCCTCCGGTATACTTCGAAGCAGAGGGAGATGGTGGAAAATGAGAAAACCGCACTATGCCTGGGCAATCTGTGCCGGGTGCACGCTGCTGCTTCTGGTCTCCGGCGGTCTGGCCGTCAACGCATTTTCCGTCGCGCAGCCGTATATCCTCGCGCAGAACGGCTTTACCAATACGCAGACCTCAATGATCACGACCGTCCGCGCGGCGGCCTATCTCGGGTGCATGGCGCTGATGCCGCGCTTTTACGGAAGGCTTGGCTACCGCTGGGGGACGGCGGCCGCCGCACTTTTCGGCGTGCTGGCGTTCGTGCTGTTCGGCGCGGCAAAGCAGCTCTGGACGTATTATCTGGCCGGTCTTGTCGCGGGGCTTTCCTACGGCTTCGGGTCGATGGTGCCGGTCTCCATTCTCATCACGCGCTGGTTCCGGGAGAAGCACGGGCTGGCGCTCGGCATCTGCGCGGCGGGAACGGGCCTTGCGGCCGTGCTGTTTTCGCCGCTTATGACGGCGCTGATCGAGAAATATTCCCTCGCCGTCTGTTTTTACGTCATGGCGGGCGTGAGCCTGCTGCTGACGCTGCTCGTATTCCTTCTCGTGCGCGAAAGCCCGGAGGGCTGCGGAAAAACGGCCTACGGCGCAGCGGTGCAGGCAGAAAATACAGAAGCCGCCTCCGGCGGCGCGAAGCTTTCGTGCGGACGCTGGACGGCGCTGTTCGTGTCGATGTGCTTTCTCGGAGCCATCGCGTCGCCGGGGTTCACGCATATGATGATCCTTTTCACGACCGACGGCATCCCGGAGAGCACGGCGGCGCTCTGCGTCTCGATCTTCGGCCTCGCACTGATGCTCGGAAAGTGCGTCTACGGCGAGGCGTGCGACCTGCTCGGCGCAAAGCGCGCAAACTGGATCTTCGGCGCGATCCTTTCGGCGGGGCTGATCCTGTGCACGCTCTCCGGCCTTGCGAGCAGGCCGCTGGCGCTGACCGCCGCCGTGCTCTACGGCTTCGGCGTTCCGATGTCCACGGTCGGGCTGTCCGTCTGGGCGGAGGCGTTTTCCGGCGCGAAGCGCTATGACGAGGTGATCCGCCTGTTCCAGACCGGCTACGGCCTCGGCGCGCTGGTCTTTTCGTTCATGCCGGGCCTGTTCGCGGACGCCTGCGGGAGCTACGCGCCGTCGTATCTGGTGTTTCTGGCGTTCGGCGTTTTTTCGCTGCTCGTCGTCCAGAGCACCTACCGCAGGACGGCGCGGAGCCGCTCTGTTTTGTAAATCGCAAGAACGCGGGACAATTTTCCCGCTTTACTTTCCAAAAACCGCATGATACGATAAAATCAGAGCTCGGTTACTTGAGAGGAGGACTCCACATGGCTAACTGTGTTCGCTGCGGCCGTCCGGCCAAAGAAGGAGAGAAGCTGTGCGCGGCGTGCAGCCGTCAGGAGCAGGGGCCGCGCCTGCCGAAAAGCATTCTGGTCACGTTGATCGTGCTCAGTCTTGTGACGATCGGGGCGCTGGCTGTGATCGTTGCGCAGCTGCTCAATGCGCATTCCCAGCGGGTGAGCCTTCGCCTGCGCGAGGAGGCGCTGGACGCGCGCGAAAAGGAATATGCCGCCGTTCAGGCAGAGCTGGAGGAGACGGAGGACGCACTCTCGGAGGCAAAGCAGACGCTTATTGCGCGGGAGGAGGAGATATCCTCGCTGCAAAGCAGCCTCTCCAAGGCGGAAAGCGAAAGCTCGCAGACCCAGTATGATCTGAATGCTCAGAAATCGGAGCTGGAACGCCTGCAGCAGGAAAACGACGCGCTGACGGAGCAGCTCTCCCAGATGGAGGAGGACGCAAAGACCGCCGGGGAAGAAAAGGACGCGCTGACCGAGAAGTTGGATTCGCTTCAGAAGGAAAACGAAAAGCTGAAGGAAAATCAAAATTCGCTCGAGGAAAAGTCCAAATTCCTTGACGCCTATGTCGTTTTCGTCGAGAAGGATAAAAGCAACGTCTATCACCGTTACGCTTGTTCCGCGTTCGCAAAGAAGAGCTTTTGGGCCTACAGCCGGAAGCTGGCGGAATCGCTGGGCTATAAGCCCTGTCCTAACTGCTTTGGCTGAATTATTAAAACCGGAGGCCCCATGTCATGAATATCCCCGCGCTTTTTGAAAAAATGATGATTCTGTTTGCCGTCCTAATCGCGGGCTTTGTCTGCGGCAAGACCGGCGTGATGGATCAGGACAGCAACCGCGCTGTGTCGCGTCTGGTCGCAAAGCTCACAAATCCGATGCTGGCGCTCTCGTCGGTCATGACGGGGCAGCGCCTTATGACCAATTTGCAGGTGCTGGAGCTGACACTCGTTGCGGTCGGCTGCTATGTGTTTCTGATCGGGACGAGCTTCCTGATCCCGAAGCTTCTGCGCGTCCCGCGCGAGAGCGGGGGACTGTACCGCTTCATGTATATCTTCTCAAACATCGGCTTCATCGGCTATCCGATCGTCGGCGCGCTGTTCGGCGATGGAGCGCTGTTCCATGTCACGATCTTCGTCCTGTTTTTTAATCTGCTCTGCTGGAGCTACGGCGCGCAGACCATCACGGGCGAAAACCGCTTCCATTTCCATTGGGGGCTTTTCAAAATTCCCTGCGTCGCAGGCTCTCTGCTTGCCTACGTGATCTATCTCAGCGGGCTGCGCGTGCCGCAGCCGGTCAGCGAGATCTGTTCCATGATCGGCGGGCTGACCTCACCGCTGGCCATGCTCATCATTGGCTGCTCGCTGGCGATGTACCCGGTCAAAACGGTGTTTACCAACTGGCGGGTCTATGTGCTGGCGGTGATCAAAATGGTACTGCTGCCGGTCATTGCGTTTTTCGTGCTTCGGCTGTTTCTCAAGGACGAGCTGATGCTCGGCGTCGCGGTCGTGACGCTCTGCATGCCCGTCGCCACCAGTACGACCATCCTCAGCTATGAATGCCATGCTGACAGCCAGACCGCCTCGGCGGGCGTGTTTCTCACGACGCTGCTGTCGGTCGTGAGCGTCCCGGCGATGATGCTGCTTCTGTTTGGAAAATAGAAAAATTCCGCACCGGATGGCGCGGGATGCCTCCGGCGGCATACTTTTTTCTGTCTTGGCAGAAAAGGGACGGTTTCAACCCCGCTTTCTTTCTCATATGAGAAAGAAAGCGCCGTTGACGGTCGAAAGAAAGCATAGTCAAGGGGGAGTTTCGATTCTCCCCCTTGACAATCCCCCTTAAAACGACCAAGAAGGGGGCTGCGGCCCCCTTCCTTGGATTTTCCCCGGAGTTTGGTTTGTGCGGCGATAGACTAAGACTTGCAAAACGTGCTACAGATGCGTCTTTGATAGACCGGCGTGGTAGTCGAAATACTCTGCGTCTGTTTCGAATGTACCTTGCGCGGAAGTCCGTTTGCGCGCGATATGTGTGGCTGCCCTTGCAAAAAAGACGGCTTTTCGACTTCCATACGTCAAATATTCAACGGGCGCGAACAAAACGACTCGCACTGTGTATTGTGCGCTTGGGAAACCCGATTGGACGGCCGCCCGAAGGGCGTTTTGATGACGGCAATATAACGACAAAACGCAGAATGTAACGAATTGTTTTTCAGGCGCGTAAGCGCTATTTCGTACCCCAGCGCCTCTTTTCTCCCCATTCTTTTCTGGCAAGACAGAAAAGAATGGGCC
>ENA-ORNQ01002861-ORNQ01002861.1-human-gut-metagenome-genome-assembly--contig:-NODE-2861-length-10949-cov-14.437030_pt1 | contig 10949 bp, 8 predicted proteins | sample MGYA00242116_ERZ509024 | MGnify/ENA primary metagenome ERZ509024 (study PRJEB26280, sample SAMEA2338697) | human gut metagenome | biome: human gut; feature: human-associated habitat; material: faeces... | reverse complement strand
GACCCTTCAGGTCGCTTAATAAATATTTTGTCTAACTTTTGGGGTTCACTTCATTCGTTTGAACCGTGAGTTTTTTGCTTCAGCAGTGCTTTTTGCAAAGCTTTTCGAAGCACTCGCCCATGCGCCGCTTGGTTTTTTCAAGGTGGCGGTAGGGGTCGTGACCTGCGAGCTTGTCGCCGCCGAAGCCGCGGACAAAGCCGCTCTCGACAAAGGGCAGCAGCTTCTTGATGTCCTTGCTGTGGCGGATCTCCGACAGATCGACCACCGATTGGAACCCTAACTTCGTCAGTCTCAGCTTATCCTCATCGCTGAGAGAGTCGGCGTCGGATGCCATGAGCCTGTCACCGAAATAATCGTGCAGAGCCTTGAGCTCCTCGTCACTCGGGAGCTTGCCGCCGAAGTCGACGAGCAGCACGGGAGTTTCCTTCAGAAGCTCCACACCGTCGGTGTCGAGTATCTGCTTATCGTACTTGAACTCCGTACCGAGCACAAGCTCCGGCATATCCTCGCCGACCAATCCGCGCACGGAGGCGAACGCCTCGTCACGCATTTCGATGAACTGCCTCAGATCGGTTCCCGCCTCGTAAAACGGCATTGCGACCAGCTTGTCAACGCCTGCTCTTTTTGCGTAGATCATGAGCTGGATGGCCTTGACATGGCTGTCGCATTTTCTGTCGAGACCGGGCAGGATGTGCGCTTTCCAGTCAATTATCATAGCATGATTTCACTCCTGTTCTTGCTTTTTGAGATCATTTTATTAAGCTTAAGGCAGGGATAATAAAGCGCAATACCGAGGATGACCGAGCCCAGCGTTATGCCGAGCAGCACGAGTATGTTTTCCCAATAGACATTGGCATACATGCCGCCGATGGTCTCACGCATTGCATTCATGGCGTAGCGGAAGGGCATGAACTTATAGAGATCCCGGAATATCTCCGGCAGCACCTCAACGGGATAAGTGCCGCCCGAACCTGCGACCTGCACGACCATGACGATGACCGAAACGGCCATACCGATATTATCCAGCGCAAATACCAGCGCATAGTTGATCATTGAAAAGCACAGACCCGTTACCACTGCCGTCAGCACGAATTTGAACGGGTACAGGCATTGAACCTTCACATACCACAAGTCGCCGAGCGAGACGATTATCGCCTGCGCCATGCCGACAAGGAAGAACAGGGCGTAGCGCCCGAAGAAGCGCTCAAACACATTGGGCTTTTCGATAGGGCAGCTGCGGCCGACCTGCGTTTTGAGCATAACTGCGCACAGCAGCGCACCGACCCACTGCGCAAGCACGGTGTAAAACGGTGCGGTGCACGAGCCGTTGGAGGTGACATCGTACTCACGCACGGTCTCGCACTGAATGGGCGAGGCGAGGTAGCTGCCTATTTTGTCGCCGTTGCCGTCAACGGTTTCGGCTACCTGCTTGAACTGGTCGGAGTTTTTGAACGCCGTCAGAAACTCGGAAATGCTCTTAAGCTCGGTCACTGCGCTCTGGGCGGCCGATCTTGCGCCGCCGAGACCGTTTTTGAGCGAAAGCACGGTGTTTATATAGCCGTCGAGCGTTTTGGATATAGAGTTGAGGCCGGTCTTGGAATTTGAAAGTATCTTGCCCAGACCGTCGGACGCCGTGTGTACGGCATCGACCGTCTTGTTGACGGCGGGGGTCAGATCCTCGTTGACAGCCTTTTGCACGGTCTTGAGGATGCTGCGAACGGAGCTTATCTCGTTGAGAACGCCGTTCTGCGCCGACTTTATTTCGGCGAGATTATCGTCATTTGCGGTCTTGAGGCGCTCAAGCTTCGTGCACAGCTCGCCGAGCCGGTCGCACAGCTTCTGCACCTGATTTGCAAGCGTGGTGAAGCCTGCGTTATTAAGCGCTGTCGCCATCTCGGAGTAGCTTGCCTGCATGCTCTTTACAAGGGCGATGCGGGAGGCGAGGTCTGCCGAGACAAACTCGTTGTACTTGTTAAGATCCTTAAACAGCGACTTCATGCTCGTCTGCATGGAAGAAAGCTCTGCGTCCGTCTGCTTTATCGCCGCCGTGACGGCTTCGGCCGTGTCGGAATATCTTGCGTTTGCGCCGTCGGCGGAGTTATCTATCTTATTAAGATAATCCTTTGTCGAATCGAGCGTGTTGCCGGTCGTGCCCATGAGGGTGATGGTGGCCCGCATGAGGCTCACCGACGAGTCGGAAAGCTGCGTGCAGCAGTCGATGGTCGAGATGGCAAAGCCGAGCTTATCGGCAAGGGAGTTAACGCCGCTTATTATCTTATCAAGGCCGCTTGCGGCGCTGATGCCGTTTGCCTCGGCAACGGAGATGAGCTTGGTGGCGGAGTCTGCGATAGTCTCAAGAAACACTGAGTTCACCTGCTCCTGCACCGAGGTCTGCGCCTTGCCGGTTATCTTGGGTGCGATGGCGTTTTTCTTTTCGTTTTCGTAGTATTTAAGCTCCGGGTTCTTCGGGTCGCCACGGAGAATGCTCAGAACGCCGGTGGTGAAATCCTCGGGCACGACGAGCGCCGCATAGCAGTCGCCGCTGCGCACCTCGGCGAGCGCATCCTCGGTGTCGTCAAAGAACACCCAGCCTATCTGATCGTTGCTCTTGAGAGCGGAAATGACCTGATCGCCCACGCAGATATCAAGACCCAGAATGGTCTCGCCCTTGTCCTCGGAGGCGACGGCGACCTTTATCCTTGAGGTCGATTCCGTACCGTAGGGGTCCCAGTTGGAGAAGATGTTGAACCATGCATACAGGCACGGCACAACGCACAGGCCGAGCACGACGACGATTGCGACGACGCTGCTGAACACACGGTTGAGGTCGTTTTTGCAGATACGAAGTACATTTTTCATTTCTCATCCGCCTTTCCGTCAGCCTGTTCGGGCGCATTTTCCTCGGTTTTCTCGGTCGCCTGCTGTGCCTGACCGGTCGCCTGAGCGACGGCCTTTTCGACAGCCTGTGCAACCGCTTTCTCCACCGCCTGTGCAACGGCCTTTTCGACCACCTGCTCCACGGCCTTTTCAACAGCCGATGCAACGGGCTTTTCGACCGCCTTTTCTATCGCCTTTTCGATGGGCTTCGGCTCGGGCTTTTCCTCCGGCTTCGGCTGCTCGACCTTTTCGACCGCCTTTTCGGCGGGCTTTCTGCGGGGCTTTGCAACGGATCTGCCTCTGATCTCAAGCAGACTGTCAAACTCCTTTTTCTCGCTTTCGGCAAGCTCGTTGAGCGTATCCTGCAATTGCCTGTCAACATAGGCAACGAAGATGAGAAACGCCGCTGCAACGAACATCGTGAGTATCCAGATGAGCAGGAACACGACACGGGAGCTGTCGGTCAGAAGTCTTATTATAATGAGCAGCACCGGCAGCACCGCAAGACTGATAAAGCCGTTGCGGATGCGGCGCTTGTTACCCATGTGCAGCTCTTCGGCGAATATGAGCAGCTTTGCGTAGAGCTTGTCGGTGTTGGACTTTCTTGCCATCACAGCACCTCCGTTTCTTCAAGCTCATGCTCGACAAATGCGTTGACCTTGATAAACGGCTTGCGCACCATGCGGCCGACCAGAACGCCGACAACGCCGAAGATGAGAAGCTCGCCTATGTAGATCCAGTAATCCATGCCGTAGAAGCCGCACAGCGCCTCACGCATGGCATTGATGCCGTACGGGAACGGGAAGAACACATAGATGTTGCCGAAAACATCGGGCAGAAGCTCGATGGGGTAAGAGCCGCTCGAGCCGGCGATCTGCACGACCATGATGACGACGACTATCGCCTTGCCGATGTCGCCGAAGGCCAGCGTCAGCGAATAGATGAGCGTTATGAACACCAGCGAGGTGAACGCACCGGCGCCCCAGAACGCAAGCAGATTGTCACAGCTGCAGCCTAAAAGATACACATCGCCGAACACGATGACCGCCGCCTGGATCTGGCTCAGTATCGCAAACAGCAGCCAGCGGCTCCAGTATTTCTGCCCCTCGGTGACATAGATGAGGTTCTTGGGCTCAGCCTCGACCTTGACGATGGCAACGAGGATGACGCAGCCGACCCAGATCGCAAGGCAGGTGTAGAACGGCGCCATTGCCGTGCCGTAGCTGCCCACGGGGTACACGGCGCTTTCGACGACCGTGACGGGCGCTGCGAGAAACTCCGCATAGCTTTCCGTGTCGCCGCCGAGCAGCGTGATAAGTGCGTTGAGCCTGTCGTCGCCCTCGAGCTTGTCTATCTTTGCGAGCGCCTCGTCGAGCGCATCTGCGCCCTTGTCGGTGACGACCTTGAGGCGGTTGAGTACGGCGGCAATGTCCTTGACGGTGTCGCCGGTGGCGCTCAAAACGGGTGCGATGCCGTCAATGGTGACGGAAAGACTGTCGAGCACCGGACTCATGGACTTGAGCAGCGTCTGCATGGAATCGGTCATGGCCTTGACGGCGGGCTGCAAATTATTTACGAGCAGGTCATCCATGGTGCTCACGATGCTTGAGCAGGAGTCTATAATCGCGGCAGCGTCGGAAATGGGCGTGCCGGTCTTGAGCATTTTAAGCTGCGACTGCAGCTGCTCGGTGCGCAGGATGAGCCCGTCGAGCGTCGAGCGGACATATGTAGTCGCCGAGGTCTCGGGCAGAGCGTCCTTGAGTGCCGCAAGCTGGTCGTGCAGCTTTCCTGCGGCGTCCTCGGCATCCTCGAGCATCGCATCCCACTTTTCGCCTGCCTCGATGAGCTTCTTGTTCTCGGCAAGGCGCTTTAATGCAGTCGACAGCTCGTCGAGCTGCTTGTTTATCTCGGTCAGCTTGCCGTCAAGCCCCTTTTCAAGCACGCTGAGGGCGTTGGCGGCGGAATCGATGCTCTGCTGCACCTGCGAGACGCCGGTCTGACCGTTTTCGACCAAGCTGCCGACCGTGCCGGCGGTGTCGCCGATGCCGTTTAAGAGACTGTCGATATTCTCGCTTTTTGCCGTGAAGCTGTCGATGGCCGTGCCTGCCTGACGCAGACTGTCACGCAGCGTGGTCAGCTGCGAGATGACCGAATTTACCGTGCTCTCAGGGTCGGTCTCGTCGGCGACCTGCTGGGCATTTTTAAGCACCGTCTTGAACAGCTCGTCAAGATACTGCACCTGCACCGAGTGCTGCACGGTCTCCGCCGCCGTCTCGACTATCTTGTTGGCAACGGGGTTTTTCTTCGTGTTCTCGATGAAGCTCATGGCGGCGCCGCTGTTTTCAAGGGCGTAGTTGATGTCGAGCATACGGCGGCTGAAATCGTCGGCAAAGACGATGGCGGCGTAGTATCTGCCGCTGCGCACGGCCTGTCTGGCCTCGTCGCCGCTGTTCATCACGACCCACTTGATGCTTTTGGACTCCGTAATGGTCTCTATGGCCTCTTGGCTGAGGTCTCGTTCACTGTATCCCTTGTCATCGGACGCAATGGCTATGGCGACATTACCGGTGTTCCCGTACGGGTCCCAGTTGGCGTAGATGTTGAACCACGCATAAAGTGCGGGTATTATCATGATGGCGATAATGATGACGAAGGCGAAAAAGTGTCTCGTTATCGCCCGTACATCACCTGCGAACAATTTAAAAGTATTTTTCAAGTGATCACCCTGACAAAATATTTTTACATTGTATTCTATCAAACTTTTCACAAGATTGCACGCACAAATCTCTCCAAATGCACAAAAGGCGCAAAAAATCACCGACCGAGCCCTGCTCAGCCGGTGATTTTCCTCTGTTAAGCTGCCGTCGGCGCCGGTGCGGGGATAAGCTTTTATTTCAAAAGCTTATCCCATGTTTTTGCGCCGCAGATGCCGTCGGCGCCGCCGAGGCGGTTTTTCTGGAATTTGCGCACGGCATAGTCCGTTGCGGGGCCGAAGCGGCCGTCTATCGACAGGACACGCCCGCTTTCGTCCTTGTAGCCTAACTGCTTCAAAAGCCGCTGGAGCGTTTTGACCTGCACTCCGGCGCTTCCGCGGCGCAGCACCTCAAGTGCGACCTCGGTAGTGCGCACCTGGGGCTTTTCCTCGGTTTTTGCGCCGTCAAAGCTCACGCCGAAGCAGCGGCACACGCCCTTTGCTATCGCCTCGCCGATGGCGGTCGTGTTGTTCACTATCCATTTTGCTATCTCGGCGTTGTCGTGGAAATCGACCTCGAGATACACGCACATACCCGTGGTGTAGCGCAGCTCGTAGTAGCGGGCGGTTTTCACGCCCCTCGACGAGCCGTAGGGCGCTATCGCCCTGACCTCGTCGTAGATCGGCTGCGCTGCGGCAAGGCGGCGTTCGCTCTTATCGAGGACATACGCCTCTGCGCCCTTGCCGCCGCCTGCGTTGGTGTGGATGCACAGGTGCAGATCCGCACCCCAGGTGTTCGATTCCGCCACTCGGGTGTACATGGCATTTGTGCCGTCGTCAAAATTCGTGCGCACGGCAAAGCCGTTTCGCTCGAGCGCCGCCTTGCAGGCAGACGCTATTTTGCGGCACTGCGCCGCTTCGTTCGTGTCGCCGTAGGCATAGATGTTGCGCACCTGATCCGACGGCGAAAGATATATCTTCTTCATTATTTCACCTCTCCGACATTATCATATTAAGCAAACCAGAAGCCCGTGATAAATACATCGTAGCCGTTTATGCCCGATTCAAGCGGGCGTATCTGAATGGCGCTGCCGCTGGACGAGGTCTTTGCCAGCGCCATTGCGTTCTTGCCGCATTTGACCGAGAGTGCGGCGTTGGAATCTGGCACTCTGCTGCCGACGGTAAAAAGATCGTAATCGTAACCGACATTGAGGTCTGCGCAGATCTTGCCGTAGATCCTCACGAATACCATTCCGAGCAGCGGAAAGTATTTTGCCGTGCAGGAAACATTGCTTATCCTTGCGGTGTTTGCCGTCAGCGTGACATTTTCTTTGTTCTCGATTGCGGTAAGGCGGTTTTTCACCGCCGTGTCGTTGTACACGGTGTCGGTGTACTTGGGGCTTGCCGGTATCGCATCGACCTTGGCTTTGGCGGCGTTTGTGTAGTCGTTTGTCGAAAGCCCCTTGCCTGCAACCTTGTCAACCTTGCCGCTTATGTCCTGATGGCCGGTCAAAAAGCCGCTGTCGTTAGTCAATTGACTTGTTTTCTCGGGGATGTCATCCGTCCTTGCAAGCGAGGTCGAGTAGAAAACCCACTCGCCGCCGAGGCTTCCCGCCAGCTCGGCAAGAACATAGCTGCCTCTATAATATACTATGGTCTGCGAGACTATCATCATAAACTCATTGGCAACATTGAAGTTCGTGAAAGACAGTTCGCCGTAGGTGCCATCCATATATTTGACCACGACCGGCGTTCCGGCGAGAATGGCTTGATACACCTGCCTCGGCGTGACACCGGCTGTCGTGCCGGTCAGCGGAGTGATCCCGCCTGCCACGGAGACGGTCTTGCCATCGGCGGCTATAGTGATGTTGGTGCCGGCGATAAGCTTGTCCTGCTTGGCGTTCCACGCCGTGCGCTCTTCGTCGGTGATGTGCCTTGTTTGGTTTCTGGTGTGCGCCTCCGCTTCGGCGGCCTGCTCAAGTGCATACAGCACCGGATATGCAAGGTCATCCTTGGGAATGCCGCCCGTGGGCTTTGAGTATGTGCCCGTATTCTTCGTAAAGCCCCAGCCGGAGACGGTGCCTTCTGTCACGGCGTCGGGTATCGTGGGCTTGTCGGTGAGGTCGTTGTAGCTGCCGCTGAAGCCTGAGCCTGAGCCTGCTTCGATGCCCGCAACTTCGTTTTCCACTGCCGTCAGACGGTTTTTGACCGCCGTATCGTCGTACACGGTGTCGGTGTACTTGGGGCTTGCCGGTATCGCATCGACCTTGGCTTTGTCAGCATAAGTATAGTCATTCGTTGACAGTCCCTTGCCGGTTTCTTTATCGACCTTATCGCTAAGCTCGAAGACCAATTTGTCTATATCAACAAGTTCAAACTCAGCCGCACTCCATGCGTTTTCCGAATCGACGACGGCGGTCCAATACAGTGTTCTGTTGTATTGGCTTTCGATCCACAGCAATTCGATCTTGGTGTTGGTCGTTCCCACCTGCGGCACATAGACTATGCCGTTTTTGTCCGTGATGTATATAATGTCGCCAGCATCTATCGCCGCCTTGATCTCGGCATATGTTTTATTTGTTATGACCTCCGTCTCCGTTATTACAAACACATCGAGGAAGAATACCTTCGCCCCGCCGCCGGTGGAAGAAATGGTGCCGTCTGCAGCGATTGTGATGTTGTCGCCTGCGGTCAGCTTATCCTGCTTGTTGTCGGCTTTGCGCTTTACCTCGTTTATCGCCCCGACTAACTGCGACTTTTCATCCGTCTCGAGCTTTGACAGAACGCCGATCTTCGCCGCCGTCTCGTCGCAGACATCGGGTGTGGGCGTGCCGGTGCCGGGAACATTCCCGTCGGCGCTCCCGAGCACCGTGCCGAGATTTGCCTCGTTCGTGCGCAGAACCAGACTGCCGTCCGAGCCGATGCCCCGCACATAGCAGGTGATGTCGCCCTCGGATCTGAGCAGCTCCCACGGCACGGTGCACACGCCGACCTCGGCGCTTATGCGGCGGGTCTCGCCGCTTTGCTCGTTTGTGAAATCTATCTGCTTTGTGAAAATCGCCCATTCATCGGAAAAACTGAGGCTTATCTTATTGAGCCCAACCGTGCCCGCCAAAAGCGGCTCACGCTCCGAAATTTTGAGCTCAACGCCGTCTATTTTTGCTTTTGTCATATCATTTTCCTTTCCTGTCACCTGCGTCGTCGGCCGCATCACGCAGCCCCGACACGAGCTTTTTCAAAAAATCCGGCATGGGTGCGCCGAGCTTCGCCGCATTCTCAATTACGCTGCCAAGCTCGGTGAAGATGTACCACGCCGCAACGACCGGCGTTATGATGCAGCCGCAGTCGACGCTTATAAAGCCGTCGCCGAGCTTGTCTGCGATAACGCCGAGAGCGATATCACACAGGGCGGCGACTAAGACCGCCGCAATGCTGCCGAGCTTGTGCCACAGGCCCTGACTTGCCTTGCGGCTCGTCCATTTGCCCATGTAGATCGCCGCAAACGAGCCCGTCAGATAGTCGAGCACCATGGCGCATATCCATATGACTATCACCCAGCCGACCCAGCCGAACAGCGCCGTTCCGAACGCTATTGCCGCCGAAAATGCGGCTTTGATCTGGATCGCTCTATCGCTTATTTCCATAAACTTTCCTCCTTTTTAATAAAGTGCCCTTCACTAATAGGCTGCATTGAGGCGAAAGTTGTACGTTTGCGTACAACAAAAAAGTTCTCAAGGCAAAATTTTTTGAAAATCTAGTTGTTTAAACAAAAAAAGCTTGTGGGATATGACAAAAAGTGATAGACTAAATAGGCAGCTTGTCTGCGGAATAGAGAGAGGAGTTCCCATATGGAAAAAAGATACGGATTGCCGACCGCCATATCGATGGTCGTCGGTATCGTCATCGGCTCGGGCGTGTTTATAAAGGGCGGTAAAGTCCTCAGCCTGACCGGCGGCAACCTGCTGCAAGGAATTGCAGTCGTTGGCATCGTTGGCCTTATTTGCATCATTTGTTCGCTCGTTTTTGCCGAGCTCGGCTCGAGATACGAGAAGGTCAACGGCATCGTTGACTACGCCGAGGTCGCACTCGGACCCAAGTACGCCTACTATGTCGGCTGGTTCACCACCGTCATTTACACCCCCGCAATCGTCGCCATGCTCGCATTCTTCTCGGCGATGATGTTTTTGCAGCTGTTCGGCATCTCGGCCGTTGACTTTGCGACAGGTCAGGTCAACCCCGTGGCCATCGGCGTCGGCGCAGGCTTCATGATGATCGACTACGGCATCAACGCACTCAGCCCCAGGATCGCAGGCAAGCTTCAGGTCGGCATGACCGTCATAAAGCTCGTTCCCCTGCTGCTCATGGGCATCATCGGCACCATCGCCGGCCTCGTAAACGGCACGACCCTTGAGGTGCTCAACTATGTTAATACCCCCGAATACACTCCGGTCAGCGGTGAAGGCTTCTTCAAGGCGATCGTCGGCTTCGCATTTGCGTACGAGGGCTGGATACTTGCGACCTCGATAAATGCCGAGCTTAAAAATGCCAAGCGCAACCTGCCGCTGGCACTCATCATCGGCTCGGTGTTCACCATTCTTGTCTATGCACTGTATATCTTCGCAATGAGCTGTGTCGGCGATGTCAACACCATCATCGGCACCTGGCCGTTCGGCGAGACTCTGCCCCGCATCGCATTCTCGAAGCTGTTCGGCAATGTCATCGGCACCATCGTTTATGTGTTCATCACCATAAGCTGCCTTGGTACGATGAACGGCCTTACCATGGCGTCCTGCCGTGGTCTGTACTCGGTCTCCGCCCGTGGTCTCGGCCCCAAGCCGGAATTTTTCGGTCACATTGACCATCAGAACAATTTCTCCATCAAGTCCGCCGTGTTCGGCATGATGACCGCCGGCTTCTGGTACGCATGGACGGTCATGATGTGGATGGGCGGTCCGGAGCTGTTCGGCGCCGTGCACACCTGCGAGTGGCTTGCGTGGGAGCCCGATGAGATCGGCATCATCTGCCTGTATGTAATGTATATCCCGATGATGATCGGCCTTATGGTCAAGGCAAAGGATCTCGGCTTCTTCCGCCGCTTCCTGCTGCCGGGTCTGGGTCTGCTGTGCTGCCTGTTCTTCTGCTATGCGATATGGAACGGCTACGGCGCAAAGACCTGCTGCGGCTTCCTGATCTTCTTCGCCGTCGTCATGTTCATCGGCTATCTTGTCAAGGGCAAAGCCCCCGCAAAAGCCGAGAGTGCGGAGACCGACAGCGCAGAGCAGGCGTAAGATATCGATATAAAACGAAAAAACGACGGAGTGTTTGCTGAACTGAACCAGTAAAAACGGACAATAGACAAAACACCCCCTATGTAGGAAAA
>ENA-ORNQ01002859-ORNQ01002859.1-human-gut-metagenome-genome-assembly--contig:-NODE-2859-length-10966-cov-2.630465_pt1 | contig 10966 bp, 10 predicted proteins | sample MGYA00242116_ERZ509024 | MGnify/ENA primary metagenome ERZ509024 (study PRJEB26280, sample SAMEA2338697) | human gut metagenome | biome: human gut; feature: human-associated habitat; material: faeces... | reverse complement strand
GATTTGCTGGCAGGCGGTCAGTGGTGTAGCCGTCAAAGTAGCTCAGCGCCGCCGTCATTGCGGGCGCGGGAACGCCGTACTGCACAGCTGCCGCTGCGACTTTACGCCATGCGGGAATGAGTGTTTCCATCGTGGCTTTGAAATACGGGTCAAGCAGGAGATTCGACAGCTCGGGATTCTTGTCATACGCTTCCTTGATCTTGCCGAGGAAAACAGACCGGATGATGCAGCCGCCGCGCCACATGAGCGCGATACCGCCGTAGTTGAGGTTCCATCCGTAGGTCTTGGCAGCCGTGCGCATGAGGGTGTACCCCTGCGCGTAGGAGATGATCTTGGACGCATACAGCGCCTGCCGGATGGCCTCAACCATCTCGGCTTTGTCGCCGGTGAAGGTCGGAATCGTGCGGGCGTATTCCTTTGCAGCTTCGACGCGCTCGGACTTCATCGCGGACAGGCATCGAGCGAAGACTGCTTCTCCGATCAGCGTCAGCGGCACGCCCTCGTCCAGCGCCGCGATACCCGTCCATTTTCCGGTGCCCTTCTGCCCGGCAGTGTCGAGAATCTTTTCTACAATGGGCTGACCGTCGGTATCCTTGTAGGCAAGAATATCGCGGGTAATCTCAATTAAGTAGCTGTCGAGCTCCGTCTTGTTCCACGCGGCAAAGACCTCGTGCATTTCATCGTCGGACATGCCAAGAAGGTCGCGCATGAGCTGATACGCCTCGCAAATTAACTGCATATCGCCATATTCGATGCCGTTATGCACCATCTTGACGAAATGACCTGCACCATTCTCGCCGACCCAGTCACAGCAGGGACTGCCGTCCTCGACTTTCGCGCAGATGGCCTGGAAAATCGGCTTCACGTACGGCCACGCGGCAGGGCTGCCGCCCGGCATCATGCTGGGACCTTTTAATGCGCCCTCTTCACCGCCGGATACGCCGGTGCCGATGTAGAGCTTGCCCTTGGATTCGACGTATGCGGTTCTGCGAATCGTATCCGGGAAGTGCGAGTTGCCGCCATCAATCAAAATATCGCCGTCCTCGAGAAGCGGAAGAAGCTGCTCGATCATGTCGTCAACCGCCTGACCGGCTTTCACCATCATGAAGACCTTGCGCGGCTTTTCGAGGTTCGCCACCAGCTCTTCAAGGCTGTGGCCAGCCGATGATATTCTTGCCGGCGGCTCTTCCGGAGACAAACTTGTCCACTTTTTCCGTCGTGCGGTTGAAAACCGCCACCGTGAAGCCCTTCGACTCCATGTTCATGACGAGGTTCTCCCCCATCACGGCAAGGCCGATGAGGCCAATATCTGCTTTTTGTTTCATAGTCACCTCTATCGCACCCGGTTACTTCACTCTGTAGCCGCAGTTCGTTCCGGACAGCTCCCGGATCACATTATCGACCGCGAGCATGCCCATCCGCTTTGTGGCGTCCACGGTGTGCGAGCCCGTATGCGGCAGCAAAATTGCGTTTGGCGCGGTCAGAAGCGGAGAGTCTTTCAGCGGCTCCTGCTCAAACGCGTCGAATGCCGCTGCCGCAAGCTTGCCGCTTTGCAGCGCTTCCGCAGCCGCCGCCTCATCGACCAGACCACCGCGGGCAGCGTTGATGAGGATCGCGCCATCCTTCATGGAGAAGATGCGCTCTCTGGAAATAATGTTCTTTGTCGACTCCATATACGGCACATGCACCGAAACGATGTCGCAATTTTTCACGATGAAATCAATATCCGCCGTAAGGACGTTGTGCTCCTTTGCGTAGGCCTCGTTCATAAACGGGTCATACGCGTAAGTCGTCATGCCGATCCCGTTTGTGAGCCTGCCAAGCTGTTTGCCGATGGCGCCGTAGCCGATGATGCCGACCGTTTTTCCGAACAGCTCCATCCCGTTGATGGGGGCCCACGCGCCGCCTCTCACCTGTCCGTCCTGCACGGTGATGCGCCGCGCGCAGTCCAGCATCAGGCCAAGCGCAAGCTCCGCGACCGATACGGCCATCACGCCCGGCGTGTAGGTGACCGTAATGCCCGCCTTTGACGCCGCCGCGGTATCTACCTTGTCATAGCCGACACCCCATCTGGAGATGACCTTCAGCTGCGGGCAGTTTTCTATGACCTTTGCCGTGACATTGTCAAGCCCCGCTACATAGCCGTCGCAGCCGTCCAGCAGTGCGATAAGCTCGTCCTCCGTAAAGGGCTTTTCGGGCTTGACCGCCTTTACCTCAGCAAATTGTTCCAGTTTTTCTCTCGCCTCATCGTTCACACTGTTTTTGAACGATCTCGGCGTTACCAGTATTTTCATTTCAGTTCCTTTCTGACCAGATGCAGCGCAAAGCCTGCGAGCTCATGGTCCAGATAGACGATCTTTTTCCCGTTCTCGTCCCATTCCGTTGTCGCCGGGTCGAAGCGCAGTCCCTTTCCTTCCAGATACGCGACCGCCGCGTCAATATCCGGCGTTCCGATCGCAATGTGTCCATTCCTTCCAAGGTAGCCGCCCTTGATGACCTCGATGACGTTTCCCGTGATGTAAGACTTCGCGCCCTCCTGCGAGGAAATGCCGAACGCGGTCTGCATGAGCTGCGTAATGTCCCTTGCCTCGGCCTCTCCCGCCGTATTCATGGCGATGTGCGCGATGCAAAATTTCGGTTGCTTTCCCATAGCTTCGCGCCCCTATCGCTGCACGCGCGCGCCTGCGCCCGCCATCAGCGCCTCAACTTCCTTTTTAGAGGCCATGGACGTATCGCCCGGAGTCGTCATAGCCAGAGCGCCATGTGCCGCGCCATAGTCTACCGCGCGCTGCGCATCCTGCGTCGTCATCAGGCCGTAGATAAAGCCCGCCGCAAAGGAGTCTCCGCCGCCGACGCGGTCGAGGATTTCCAGATCATTGTACTTCTGCGACAGGTAAACTTCGCCATCGCACCAGCACATTGCGCCCCAGTCGTTTCTCGTTGCGGTCTTCACGGTCCGAAGCGTCGTCGCCACGGCCTTGAAATTGGGGTATGTCTTTGCGGCCTCGCCCACCATTCGCTTGTAGCCCTCGAGGTTCAGCGATTTGAGGTCCTTGTCGTTTCCTTCGATTTCGAAGCCAAGACAGGCTGTAAAGTCCTCCTCGTTTCCGATCATAACGTCAACATATTTCGCGATCTCGCGGTTGACCTCCTGCGCCCGCGCCTTGCCGCCGATGGATTTCCACATGGACGGCCGGTAGTTGAGATCGTACGAGACGATCGTCCCGTATTTCTTCGCGGTCTTGATGGCCTCGATGACGGCTTCGTTCGTCTTTTCGGAAATTGCGGCGTAAATGCCGCCGGTATGGAACCAGCGCGCGCCGAGCGTTCCGAAAATATAGTCAAAATCGTAGTCCTGCGCGCCCAGATGCGACACGGCGGTATTCGCACGGTCGGAGCAGCCGACTGCGCCCCGGATGCCGAAGCCCCGCTCGGTAAAATTGATGGCGTTTCTCGAGCTTCTTCCGATTCCGTCAAAGTCCAGCCAGCGGATGAGCGACGTGTCGACCCCGCCCTGGCTGACCATGTCCTCCAGAAGCCTTCCCACTTCGTTGTTGGTAAACGCCGTAATGACCGAGGTCTTCATGCCGAAGCATTTCCGAAGGCCTCTTGCGACGTTGTACTCGCCGCCGCCTTCCCAGGCTGCAAAGTGCCGCGCTGTTTTGATTCTGCCCTCGCCCGGATCGAGCCGGAGCAGGATCTCGCCCATGGAAACCTCGTCAAAGGCGTAGGTGCCTTGCTGTTTTAATTGTAATTCCACGTTTTTTCCTTCTTTACACGCTTTACACGGATCTCTTTTTCTTCGTCTTTCTGGTATCGACGTACACAACCACCAGCACCAGCACACCGAGAATTACCTGCTGCCAGAACGAGTTGATGCCATTGAGGTTCAGGCCGTTTCGCAGGACCGCGACCACCAGCGCGCCGATGACCGCGCCAAAGATCGTGCCCTCGCCGCCTGCCATGCTCACGCCGCCGACGACGGAAGCGAAAATGCCTTCAAACTCGTAGCCCTCGCCGGTGTTCGCCTGAATGGACACCATGCGGCAGAGCATGACGATTCCTGCCATACCGGCCATCAGGCCGGTGATGCTCTGCGCCAGCAGCTTCACCTTCTGCACGTTGATACCGGACATCTTCGCCGTCTCGGCGTTGCTGCCCACGGCGTAGACGCTTCTGCCAAACACGGTGTGCCGCAGGACAAAGTTCAGAGCGATCGCCATCACCAGCACCAGATAGACCGGAACCGGGATACCGAGGAACTTGCCGTTGCCGATATAAGTCAGCGTCGTAAGCGCTTCGTCGGAAATCGTGCCGCGCAGGGTGATGGTCGCACCGTTGTTCAGAAGCTTCAGCGCACCTCTGTAGACCCACTGGCCGCCAAGGGTCGCAATAAACGGAATGAGATCGAGCTTCGTAATGAGAAGACCGTTGATGAGGCCGCACACCGCGCCGACCAAAACACCGAGAATCAGGGCCACCGGAACGGGCAAGTTCAGATACGTCATGGCCATGCAGGCGATGCCGCCGGTCAGGCCCACGATGGAGCCGGCCGAAAGATCGATGCCGTCGATGATGATGGCAAAGCTCATGCCCATGGCAAGGAGCATATACACAGACGCGCTCAGCAGGATCTGTGTGAAGTTTGCCATGCTTCTAAAGCTTGGCGTAATGATGAACAGAATGATCATCGACGCTGCGAAAATACCGATGGGGCCCAGCCCGGATAATTTCTTTTGATTCAATAATTTATTCATGATTCCATTTCCTTTTTACGAAAGCTTTCCGGTTGCGTATTTCATGATGGTTTCAGAGTCCGCGTCCTTCCGGTCGAGCACTGCGGTCACACGGCCGTCTTTAAAGACGGCGACGCGGTCGCTCATACCGAGGATCTCCGGAAGGTCCGAAGAGATCATGATGATCGCGATGCCCTGATCGGACAAATCGTTCATGAGAGAATAAATTTCATACTTCGCGCCGACGTCAATGCCGCGGGTCGGCTCGTCGAAGACCATCACCTTCGCCGTTCTTGTCAGCCACTTGCCGATGATGACCTTCTGCTGGTTGCCGCCGGAGAGGTTCATGACCTTCTGGTCGATGGAGGGCGTGCGGATATTGAGCTTCTTGCAGTACTCCTGCGCGTTGCTCTTCGCCTTTGCCTCCTGCATCCTGCCGCGCTTGGAAAACTTCCGCAGGGAGGCCATCGTAATGTTTTCCTCCACGCTCAGTCCCAGCGCTGCGCCGTCAAATTTTCGGTTTTCCGTCATATACACGAAGCCCGCCGCGATGGCCTCGGAGGGATTTTTGAAGGTATACTCCCTGCCCTCGATCTTCACGTGCTTCTCATCCGCCTCGTCCGCGCCGAACAGCGCGCGAAGCGTCTCCGTCCGGCCTGCGCCGACAAGACCCGCAATGCCGAGGATCTCGCCCTTTCTGACGTCCAGGTGCTTCACGTCAAGCTTTGTGCCCTGCCGGATGTTGTCTGCTTCAAAGACGACCTCGCCGATCGTTCTTTTATATGTAGGATAGATGTTGGATAATTCTCTGCCGACCATCAGGCTGATGATCTCGTTATCGTTCGTATCCTTGTAGTCCATGGTTTTTACGCGCGTGCCGTCCCGCATGACCGTGATCCGGTCGGCAATTACGGGGAGCTCCTCGAGCCGGTGGGAAATATAGATGATTCCCACGCCCTTTTTCTTCAGCGCAAAAATAATTTTGAACAGCCGTTCAATTTCGTTTTCGGTCAGGGACGAGGTCGGCTCGTCAAACACGACGATCCTGCATCCCTTGGATGTGACCTTTGTGATCTCCACCATCTGCTGATCTGCAATCGACAGATCCTTCATCGGCGTATCGGACGGAATCCGCAAACCTACCGCTTCTTCCATCAACCGGGCTGCTTCCTCGTGGGCAAAGCGGTCGTCGATGATGCCGCGCTTATTTTTGATGCAGCCAAGAAAAATATTATTCGCGATGTCCAGATGCGGACAGACGCTCAGCTCCTGAAACACTACGCCGATGCCCTTGCTCAGCGCGTCCGCGGGGCCGTTGATTTTTGTCGGAACGCCGTCGATGACGATCTCGCCGCCATCGGGCTGATGGATCCCGTAGAGGGTCTTGATCAGCGTCGACTTTCCTGCGCCGTTCTCTCCCACAAGCGCGTGTACCTCGCCCGCTTTCAAATCGATGGAAAATCCATTCAGCGCCTTTACGCCGGGAAAGGACTTCGAAATATTTCGCATTTCTAACAACATTGCCATTTGGTACACCTTTCATGTACTATGGGGGGATAATCCCCCCATAGCAGCTAAATTATCGTCCGGGTTTCTACGCTTTCGTTCGCTCAGTTCAGGTGCTCCAGCGGGAAGAGGATAGCCTGCATGTCCTCGTCGTCCAGCTTGTCTCTCGGGACGATGGTGCAGCCGGTGTCGACCATGCCGTGCTCGAGCTCCACGCCGTTGGCCGCGTCAGCCGCTGCCTTGTACGCCATGTAGCCCATCTGGTACGGCTGCTGGACAGTCAGGAAGTTGACCACGCCGTCTTCCATCAGAGAAACGGTGTTCTTGTTCGCGTCGAAGCCGCCGACAAAGATGTCTTCTCTGCCGAGCTGGATGAGCGCGGTGCCAACGCCCGCGGTGCGGTTCTCGTCAACAGCGAAGATGCCCTTGATGTCGGGGTTTGCCGTGATGGCATCGACGCACTGGGTCGTGCAGAGGTTGATATCCGCTTCGCTGTAGAGGGTGCCGAGGACCTCGATGTTCGGATAAGCTTCCTTCATTCTCGCCTCAAAGCCCGTCACGCGGTCGGCAACGGAAGCCTTTGCGGGAGAATCGGAGAAGATGTAAACCTGGCCCTCTTCGCCCATCAGCGCAGCCAGCTCGTCAGCTGCCATCGCGCCGGCGGCGACGTTATCGGTCATGAACGACTGGAGATAGTCCTCCGTGGGGATGGCGGTATCGGCGATGATCAGCGGAATACCGGCCTTCTGGATTTCCTGGCAGGCGGAGACAAGCGCGTCGCCGCTCACAGGGGCAAGGACAATCGCGTCCGGCTTGGAGTTGATGACGTCCATCACGGTTTCGATCTGAACGCCGGCTTCTTCCTTGGACGGATAGACAACTCTCGGCGTCATGCCAAGCTCGGTCGCCGCGTTTTCAAAGCCCGCCTGAACGATGCTCCAGTAGTCCGCAACGCCCTTGGGGATGAACACGATGTCAAGGCTTGTTTTTGCTTCTTCGGTTGCAGGGGCTTCCTCAGCTTCAGAGGTTTCTTCTGCCGTTTCAGCAGCAGCGGGCTCGGCGGCCGTTTCTTCGGCTGCGGGCGCAGCTGTTTCGGTTTTCGCAGGCGAGCTGCACGCGGCAAGTGCCAGCAGCATGGCTGCTGCAAGCAGGATGGATAACACTTTCTTCATAATTTTTCCTCCTAAGTATATTTAATTATGCACTGCATAATTAAGACAAGGTTACAGGCTAGATCAGCCCTTTTTGTTGATTGCTCCGTCCGGCAAAATCGCGTGCACACCGCGCACGCCGTTGACGATCTGCGTCACATGCTCGTCGACAACAAGACTTGCCATCGCGAGCGCCTCCTGGAATGTCATATCATAAAGCTTCCCAATGAGATTTGCCATCTCCGTGAGCGCCTCATACGCCGCGTTGGTAAGATCCGTATCAAACCCGAACGTTACCCACGCGCTCTGCGTCCGCAAAATCGGATTGCGAATCGTCTCATGCACGACCCGGAACGTCAGATCGACCTTGTCGAGCGTACACTCGATGGCCGTTCCGCCAAGCTCACCGTCTCCCTGCACCGCGTGGCCGTCTCCGACGTAGAAATACGCGCCTTCGCACATGACCGGAAGATAAATCGTGCTTCCTGCCGTGGCCAGCTTGCAGTCCAGATTGCCGCCGACATTGCGCGGCGGGTGCGTCGAGTGGATGCCGGGCTGTTCCGGCGCGAGTCCCACGACGCCAAGGAACGGATGGATCGTGACCACGTGTCCCTGGTCGCTGACCGCACGCCGCGTCTCATTGTCGATGTCCCAGTTCAGGAAATACTCCGGAAGCTCGGAAATGTTCAGCCGGTTCATGTGGTCCTTGTCCGCAAAGCCCACGCGGCTCCAGCCCCAATTGGCCGTCCGGCACTCGTTGATTCTGACCGCCAGCGTATCGCCCGGCTTCGCGCCTTCGACGTAGATCGGTCCGATCAGGCAGTGCCCCGCGTCCCGCTGCGCATCCTTCCCTTCAAAGAAGCTGCCCGCGCCCGTCTTTGGAACCGGCGGTTTTCCCAAGTGCCAGTCGCCGTCTAACACATTGCAGACCACGCTGTCTCCGTCCGCGATGCGCGCGACCGGAGCCTTACTGCAATCAAACGAGCCGGTGATATTCTTTCTCTCACAATCCAACGTAACAACCATATTGACTCCTCTTTATAACCGGAACATCGTTTTGCAGAGCTTCGTTCCCGACGCTGTCTTGAAGATTTTTTCCAGAACCTTCGACGCAACCGACTCGTCCGAATGCTCATACAGGTTGACGAGAAAATCTGCCTCGATCAGAATCTGCAGGTCGATCCCCTGAATATTGGAATAGGTGTGGTGATGGGCGATCAGATATTTAACTCTCTCGATCACATCCTCCGGGAAATGGAGCTCCTTGAGCATAATTTCTGCCTCGCCGGGGCCGAGCTCCTGCTGGAGCCTGCCGTTCGACGCGTGATACAACTCCTCCGCCTTTTTGATGCCGATGTCGTGCGTGTAGGCTGCCGTCTCCAAAATGAACATGGTCTTCTCGTCCAGCTTTTCCTGCCTGCCGATATAGGCGGCGTAGCTATGTACCTTTGTGAAGTGCTGGATGCGCTCGGGCTGTCCTTCGTACATCTCGACCATCTTCAGAAATACGTTGTCCAGATTCTCTCTTGTCATATCACGGTTCCTTTCGGCAATCGATTGCCAAAATTTTAAAAAAAGAAACGCAAACGACAGCACGTGGTTTGAAATGTTCTTGCAATCGATTGCATCCATAGTGTACTACGCTGGTTTTCCTTTGTCAACAAAATTCGCCCCTTCATTTTGCATAAAGATTTTTCGATTTTTTCAGCACTATGCTGTTTTTCCGATTCTCCGCGCGAATTTTCGCCAGGATTTTAGAAACGTCTGAAATCTTTTTATAAAATCGATTGCAAAGAATTCAAATATCCGAAAAATTTCTCTTGTTGAATCTACCCCGATATGATATAGTGGATACAAATCGCAAGAATTTCCAGAGCAAGATGTCCACCCGGCCGTGTGTTTGCTCCATAACACCCGCGCAAAGCAAACCACCCAACCAGCATTCCAGCTTTTACGCTGCATCTCAAGCCGCAGGGACGTTTGAAGCCCCTTGCAGCAGACAGGACAGGATTTATGACAATTTACGACATCGCAACCGCGGCGGGCGTTTCCGCGAGCACCGTTTCGCGCGTCATCAACCACAAAAGCGGCATTCGGAAAGAAACCCGTGAAAAAATTGAAAAGCTGATCGAGGAGTACAACTATTCCCCGAACGTCGCGGCGCGGGGGCTTGTGATGCAGTCGTCGAAGATGATCGGGATCCTTCTGGTCGATATCCGTGTCGTGCACCATATCGACAACGCCTTCGCCATTGAGCAGGAGCTTGCAAAGCGGGGATACTGCTCTATCATCATGAGTACCGGCGCGGACGAGGCAAACATCGGCTCGTGCATCCGGCAGCTCGAGCAGCGGCGCGTGGAGGGCATTGCGCTCATCGGCTCGATGTTCATGGCAAAGAGCACCTATCACACGATCAAAACCTATCTGCCGAACATTCCGGTCGTCATCATCAACGGCTACATTGACCTTCCGAACGTCACGGGAATCATCGCCGACGAGGAAAGCGGCGTAAAAGACTGCGTGGCGCTTCTGGCAAGGAAGGGCCGGAAGAACATCGTCTATGTAAATGATGCGGACTCCCCCGCAAACCGCAACAAACGGAAGGGCTTTCTGGCCGGGATCTGCGCGCTCGGCTATCCGCAGAACAAAATCTACGAAGCGGCAACCAGCTACGCCTCCGGCTATGAGATCACGAAGGAGATCCTCCGCGAAGACCCGTCTGTCGACGGCATCATCTACTCCGTTGACATCACCGCTACCGGCGGCCTGCGTGCGCTGCTCGACAGCGGCCGCAAGGTTCCCGAAGACATCAGCGTCATCGGCGTCGATAACAGTATCTATGCAAAAATTTCCTATCCGCAGCTGACCTCTCTGGATAATAACGCGGAGTCTCAGAGCAAGCTTGCGGTCGATCTTCTGATCAAGGCGCTGAACAACGAGCCGCATGAAAGAAGCGTGCTTCTAAAAACCCACATTGTCGAGCGGGAAACAACATAACCGCGCTCTGTCTAAAAAACGTTCCCATTTGCGCAAAAATACGCTGCCGGCGTATTTCGTTTTGCAGGGAGCCATGCAGCCCCTGTTTGATTTTTTAGCCCTTGACCAGTTCGCGCGCGACTGCTTCCACGTGCTCGGCGCTCAGACCGAACTGCTTGAGAAGCGCGGCGGCAGGGCCGGAATGGCCGAACTCGTCATTGACGCCGATGCGGCGCAGCTTCATCGGGCACTTTTCGCTGAGCACAGCCGCGACTGCCTCTCCAAGGCCGCCGATGATGTTGTGCTCTTCGCAGGTGATGACCTTGCCGCACTCCTTGGCTGCCTTCAGGACGATCTCCTCGTCGAGGGGCTTAATGGTGCAGATGTTGATGACGCGGGCGTGGATGCCTTCTTTGGCAAGGTTCTCCGCAGCTGTCAGGGCTTCGGCGACCATGAGGCCCGTTGCGATGATGGCAACATCGTTGCCGTCCGTGAGCTGCTCGCCTTTGCCGATCTGGAAGGTGTAGCGCTCTGCGTCGTGGAACACCGGCGTTGCCAGACGGCCCAGGCGGATATAAACGGGGCCTTCATAGGCGT
>ENA-ORNQ01002847-ORNQ01002847.1-human-gut-metagenome-genome-assembly--contig:-NODE-2847-length-11006-cov-3.034335_pt1 | contig 11006 bp, 10 predicted proteins | sample MGYA00242116_ERZ509024 | MGnify/ENA primary metagenome ERZ509024 (study PRJEB26280, sample SAMEA2338697) | human gut metagenome | biome: human gut; feature: human-associated habitat; material: faeces... | reverse complement strand
GACATACAGGATATCGGCTCGCGCAGCGCGGAAACGCACGGATACATTCTGGAGCTGGAGATCATGCGGCCGGAGCTGGGGCATGTTGAGGCGGCCGAACAGGTTGCGAAGATCGAGCAGGTCGAGTTCTGCGAGGAAATGAAGGCGTAAAACGGTCAAACACCCTCACTCCGTGGAGGGGGGCGTTTGAGGGGCTGCGGCTCGCTGCAGCGCACTCGCTCCGCCCACACGCTTGCGATCTGATAAGTATTTTTGCCGACGCCACATGTCGCCGGCAAAAATGTTTTTAACTTTATTTGCTCCTGCGGGAGCAGACTCTGCGAGACAACAGACCGGCGGCTTTCCGAAAAGGAGAGCCGCCGGTCTGTATAATTTATAATATCCAGAAGAGCGCCGCGCCGAGGAACGTGCCGACGGCGTAGCCGAGCGCGCCGCAGATGAGACCCGGCGCAGTGAGCGCGTCGCAGCGCAGCTGCTTTGTGACCGCCGGGATAAACGCCGGACCGTACAGCCCTGCCGTCATCGTGACGATGGCGCAGTCCGCGCCGATGCGGAAAATGCGGCAGAGCAGAAGATGCAGCAGCGCGGAGCATACGGTGATGGAGGCGAGCAGCGCGACCGTGTGCAGCAGATTCCCGCCGAGCGTCCCGAGATCGAGCGAGCTGGCAAGCGCGAACGAAAAAACGAGAATGAGATAATGTCCCGCGGCGGAATTTTCCTTCACATTCCGCACCTTCGGCACGAACGAGAGCGCAAGCCCGAGCGTCGTTCCCGCGATCATCACCGCCGGGACGAGCGGATCGGTGAGTGCGCCGCCCTTGACCTTCCATATCGCAAAGCCGATGACCGCGCCGACAAGCACGCATGCGAGCGAGAGGGCAAGATTTCGCACGATGCCGCGGTGGAAGCCGTTCCATTTGAGCGCGTCCACATTTTCCGCGCCGCCGTTCTCACGCATGTAAGCGCCCTGCTTTGCGTGCCGGTCGAGAACTTTGGCGCAGAGAGGCTTCGCAAGCGTAAGGATGAATATGTAAAAGACCGTGCCGACGATCATATCGGAGAGATTGCCGATGGCGATCGTGTCGCCCGGCACGCCGAGAATGACGCCGATGGCGTTGAAGTTCGGCGAACCGCCGGTATACATGCCCGCGGCCATCGCGGCAAGCTGCTGTCCCCACGGGAAGCCGGCCCCGAGCGTCCGTCCCAAAACCACAACAACGGCGCTCACGGCAAGCAGCAGAAGCGCAAACGAGATGAGCACCGGCTTTGCGAGCCGCCGCACATCGGCGAGATTTGTGCCGAACATCAATAGCGGAATGGCGAGCCCGATGCATACATAGCTGCCGATCTGCCCGACATCGGCGTTCAGCCGGACGTCCAGCCCGGCCTTCCGGCAGAGAAACGCCGCCACCGCGACGACAATGCCCCAGAAATACGCCATGGCGATCGTGCCGAATGTGCGCATGAGCCCCTTTTCCCGCTGCCGTAGGATAAGTACCGGCACACCGAACACCGCGATAAGCTGCAAAACCGTAACGATCATGTTTCTTCCTCCCCATATCTCTGCATAAGCATACCGGATTTTCGGCGGAATGAAAAGAGAAAAGAGAGATTTTTCACATACCCTTTTCAAAATCGAATTAAAGTGATAAACTGCGGAGGAAGAAAAGGAGGGAAGTACATATGGATATTTTATCTCAGCTCAACAGCCCGGCCATGTATCTCATCTGCGGCGGCATTATTTTCTTTGTTGCGCTGGTGTGCGTGTCCTTCATGGTACGCGCCTACCGCGCCGGCGCCGCCATCGGTATGGACAAAACGAAAATGAAGCGCACCATCACCGCGAGCGCCACGTTTGCCGCGCTCCCGAGCGTCGGCATCCTGCTCGGCGTCATCGCGCTCTCGGGCAGTCTCGGCACGCCGTGGTCGTGGCTGCGCCTTTCGGTCATCGGCGCGCTGCACTATGAAACGCAGGTCGCGGAGGCCGCGGCGGAGGCAGTCGGTCTGCCGGGCCTTTCGGCCTCGGCAATGACGCCGCAGGCCTTTACCACGATCGCCCTTCTGATGGGCGTCTGCATCATGTGGGGCATGGTGTTTTCGATCTTCTTTAATAAGAAATACCTCTCGCGTCTCAAAGCGCCGAAGAAAAACGGCGCGGCGGGCGGCGGCTTCGGCGACACGGCCATGACCGCCATGTTCATCGGTCTTGTCAGCGCGTACATCGGCAGCTACATCGGCGCTCTCGTCTCCGGCGCGGGACGGTTCACGTTTGCGGGAAGCTGGATGCCGCTTGCGGTCGTTGCGGTGTCGGCGGCGGTGATGGCGGTGTTCGTATGGCTCGCCGAAAAGAAGAACGCCGCGTGGGTCGATAACTTTTCCATTGCGGGCAGCATGCTCGCGGGAATGGCGGCAGCGGTGCTGCTGCGCGGCGTGTAAGGAGGAAATGCAATGAACGAACAGGAAAAGACCGTCCGGTTTGAAGCCTACAACCGCCGGACGCACACCTATGGCCGCATCGCCTGCGGCGTGACGCTCGTGCTGCTGCTCGGCGCGCCGTTTCTGATGGGCTACATTCTCGGCGCAATGCCCGATATGCGCGCGTTCGGCAGGGGATTTCTTGCCATCGGTATCGTGTGGCTCGTGAGCTGCGTGGCGGAATATCTCGTCTATACGCCGATGCTCGGCGCGGGCGGCGGGTATCTCGCATTCATCACAGGCAACCTCATCAACATGAAGATCCCGTGCGCGGTCAACGCGCGCGATATCGTAGGGGCCAAGACCGGCACGCCGGAAAACGAGATCATCTCCACGCTCTCGATCGCCACGGCGTCGCTCGTGACGATCGTCATTCTTGCGCTCGGCGTGCTGCTGCTCATCCCGCTGCAGCCCGTGCTGCAAAGCCCGGCGCTCCAGCCTGCATTTGATAATGTCGTTCCCGCGCTCTTCGGCGCGATGGCGTATAAGTACTACCGGAAGAACATGAAGATCGCGCTCTGGCCGCTTGTCCTTATGAGCGTGCTCTTCATCCTCGTGCCGGGGCTGCTCGGCTCAACGAGCTTTATGATATTGCCCTCCGGCGCGATCGCCATCGGCGTGGCGTACTTCCGGTACCGCCGCTCGCGGAAGGAGACGGCGGCATGAGAGTCGTAGGCTATGTTTTGCTCGCCGCGCTCGGCGTGCTCGTGCTACTTCTGCTTGCGGCAGTGATCCGCACACTGTGCACGAAGAAAAAAACCTCGGATTATACGCCGCACCCGGACGCCGCGCGCGAGCGGGAGTATGCGGAAAAGCTCTCGCGCATGGTAGCGTATGAGACCGTGTCGCACCCGGACGATCCGGAGCTCGAAAAGTTCCGCGGCTTTCATAAGCTGCTCGCGGAGCTGTATCCGACAGTACACGAAAAGCTGGAAAAAACGGAGATCGACGGGAATCTCCTGTTCTTCTGGGAAGGCAAAAACCACGACAGGCCGCTCGTGCTCATGTCGCATCAGGACGTTGTCCCGGCGGAGGGAACGTGGGAGCACGCGCCGTTCTCCGGCGACATCGCCGACGGCAAGGTCTGGGGCCGCGGCGCTTCAGACACAAAGTGCAGCGTCATGGGCTTTTTCCAGGCGTGCGAGGAGCTGCTGCGGGAAGGGTACGTCCCCGAGCAGGACGTGTACCTCTCGTCCTCCTGTACGGAGGAGTTCGCCGGGCCCGGCGGCGGCAAGCTCGTGGACGAGCTGCGTCGGCGTGGCGTGAAGCCGTTCCTCGTCTGCGACGAGGGCGGCGCGATTTTCTTCTCGACGCACGTGCTCGAGGTCGCGGAAAAGCTCTGCGACAAGGTCGCCATCTTACGCAAGGGCAAGCTCATCGCCTCCGGCACGATGGAGGACGTCAAGGGCAACCAGTCGCTTGAGGAGGTATTTCTGGAACTGGAGGCAGAGTCGTGATGCTGAAAACGCTCCTCAGGGTTCGTCTCGCGGCCTTTGCCGCCTATTTTACAGGCGCGTCACGCAGCCAGAAAAAGCGCTCGGGCGCACAGAAAATCGGCATGCTCCTTCTGATGCTTTACTGCTTTGCCGCGTTCGGCATGCTGTTTTACACGAGCTTTTCCGCGCTGGCAGGTGTTTACGCAAAGCTTTCGCTCGGCTGGCTCTATTTTGCGATGTACGCCGTAGCGGCATTTGCGCTGATGGTCTTCGGCACGGTGTTCACGGCAAAGGCGCAGCTGTTTGAGGCGAAGGACAATGAGCTGCTGCTCAGTCTCCCGGTTCGTCCGCGCGATATTCTGGCCAGCCGGATGGTATCGCTGCTTCTGTGGAACCTGCTGTTCGGGCTGATGGTCGCCGTTCCGGCGCTGCTCGCGTGGACGCAGGCGGCAAGGCTTCCGGCTCTCGGCCTCGTCTCGTTTATCCTGCTGCTTCCGGCGCTGGCCTGCTTTAGCCTCGCGGTAACAAGTCTTCTCGCGTGGGCGCTGAGTCTGCTTGGAAGCCGCGTGCGGAACAAATCGCTTGCGACAATCATCGGCTCGGTCGTCTTTCTGGGGCTCTATTTTGCCGTCATCTTCCGGATGAACAGCTATATCACGCAGCTGGCGCAAAACGGCGCGCAGATTGCCGAAGCGCTCTCAGGCGCAAAGCTTCTTGTCTGGCTCGGCCGGGCGATGGCGGGAGAAAGCGCACTGGCGCTTGTGTGGTCGCTTCTTGTGACGCTCGCGCCGTTCGGACTCGTTTCCTGGCTTCTTGGCCGAAGCTTTACCCGGATTGTAACGACAAAGCGCGGCCTTCCCAAGGTGCGCTATGAAGAAAAAGCACTCAGAACCGCGAGCGCAGACACGGCGCTTGTGCGTCGCGAGCTGCGGCGGCTCGGCGCGAGCCCCACGTATCTGCTCAATTCGGGGCTTGGCGTTTTGTTTTTGCTGGCGGCGGCCGTTGTGCTCGTGATCAAGCGGGACGTGATTCTGGATGTGCTTGCGCAGATGCCGGAGCTGGCGTCTTCCCTGCCGGTGTTCCTCGCGCTTGCCATCGGCGGGATGCTTGGCATGACGCTCTTTACGCCGAGCTCTGTGTCGCTGGAGGGAAAGAACCTCTGGATTTTGCAGTCCATGCCCGTCTCCGGCGCGCAGGTGCTGCGGGCAAAGCTCCGGATGGCAGACCTCCTGACGCTTCCGGCCGCCGTGATCGCATCTGTTTGCTGCGTGTGCGTGACAGAGCTCTCGCCGCTTATCCTGCTCGACAGCGTCCTGTTTGCGCGCTTTGCAAACGCGCTTGGTTTGCGCGAGGGCATTGTGCACGCAAAGCTCGACTGGTCGAACGAAGCGCAGGCCGTAAAGCAGAGCTGGGCCGTGATGCTGACGATGCTCGTTTGCTGGGGCGTTTTGCTCGCGGCAGGCGCGGCTTGGCTGATGTGGCTGGCAGAGCTTGTATCCCCGGAGGCATTTTTGCTGGGCTTCGGCGCGGTGCTGCTCTTTTTGGACACGCTCCTTCTTCGTTGGCTGCAAACCGCTGGGGCAGAACGGTTTTCGCGTCTTGGTTGATTGGAAACTCTAAAGAAGCGCCCGAAGTTTCAGCGTTTTGCCGACTTGTAAACCCGCGTCCTTTGCGGTATGATAGGCGCTGTTGACAATCCGCGAAACGCGGCGAAGGGAGGCGCGCTTATGAAATACATCGCCATCTGCGGCACAGTCGGTTCCGGCAAGACAACAATGCTTGGAAAACTACTCGATCATTTTGGCGCGCGCGCATCGTTCCACGAGGAGCGGCCGCAGGACAATCCCTTCATCTGCGACTATTACGCGGACTCGAAGCGCTGGACGTTCCACGCGCAGGTGAGCTTTTTGTCTTTATACTTTGACGACCCGGCGTGGAAGCCCGGAAATGGCGAGACAGAGCTCTTTTTCTTCGACCGCTGCTTCCTTGAAAACCTTGTCATCGCGCGCTACCGGCTCGATCAGGGCGATCTGACGCAGGCGGAGTTTGACGTGCTCGAAAAGCTCGCGACGGGTATCGGCTCGCTCATGCCGAAAATCGACAAGTACATCTACCTCGACTGCTCCATTCAGACGATCCTCGAGCACATGCGAGCAAGGGGCCGGGACTATGAGGATAACCTCGACCTTATGTACGTCTACGAGCTCAAAACGCTCTATGATAACTGGCGGCTCACACTTCCTCCCGAGCGCACGCTGACGGTCAACATGGACGGCGGAGAATATGACCTCGACAAGATCGTACGGTTCATTGAGGCCTGAGCGACTTTTCGCACTTGCAGAACTCAATTGATGTATCAATAATACGCGTAGGGGTCGATGCCCACATCGCCCCGGCAGAAAAGTCCGGTTTTACGAAAATCTTCGGCGAATTCGAGGCTGCACAACGGGGCGATGTGGGCATCGCCCCCTACGCGTTTTTTATACTGCGACGCAATTTGAATTATGTCAACTTAATTGCAATTTTTCTATCATTGTGCACAAAAACAGGTTCTCCTTGACTTTCACGCTTAAACGATTTACAATAGAAAAGATGTAAAGTGCTGAAGCGGTCGAAGCTTACATCGGCCGCTTTTGCATGCGGAAAAAGAGAAAGGAACCTGCCATGTGCGCAGGACGGAACACACATGAAACACTCCAAACATACCAAGCATTTTGCCAGCCGCTGGGGCTTTATTCTCGCGTCGGTCGGCTCTGCCGTCGGCATGGCCAACGTCTGGGGCTTTCCAAACAAGCTCGGCAGCAACGGCGGCGGCGCGTTTTTGATCGTCTATCTGCTGTTCGTCTTTATTTTCAGCCATGTTGCACTCCCGGCAGAATTTGCCATGGGCCGTCACGCCGCAACCGGTACGCTCGGCGCGTATGAAAAAGCATGGGCAACGCGTGGAAAGAAGATGGGCAAGGCCGGCGGGCTTCTCGGTTGGCTGCCGCTGGCTGGCTCTCTTTGCATTGCGATCGGCTACGCGATCATTGTCGCGTATATTTTAAAGGCGCTGGTCGACTCCGTTGTGGGTACGCTCATGACTGCGGACACAGCCAGCTGGTTCGGCTCGTTCTCCTCGGGTGATTTTTCCGTTGTCCCCTACCATGTGATCGTCGTGGTCGGCACGCTGCTGACACTATATCTTGGCGCGCACAGCATCGAAAAGACCAACAAGATCATGATGCCGACGTTCTTCCTGATTTTCCTCGTGCTTGCCATTCGTGTAGCATTCCTGCCGGGAAGCTCGGAGGGCTACAAGTTCATGTTTACCCCGCGCTGGGAAGCGCTCAAAGACCCGATGATCTGGATCTGGGCGATGGGACAGGCGTTCTTCTCGCTGTCCGTCACGGGAAGCGGCATGATCGTCTACGGCGCGTATTTGTCCAAGGACGAGGACGTTGTCGCGATGGGCCAGCACACGGCCATTTTCGACACGATCGCAGCCATCGTCGCGGCGCTCGTCATTATCCCTGCCTGCTTCTCCTATAACTTAGACGTCGGCGCGGGCCCCAGCCTCCTGTTTGTCACGCTGCCTACCATTTTGCAGGGCATTCCGCTCGGACGGCTCTTCGCGATTATCCTCTATCTTGCGATGATTTTTGCCGGTATCAGTTCCCTCCAGAACATGTTTGAGGCCGTCGCGGAGTCCCTGCTTCATAAGTTCCCGAAGCTGAACCGCACGGCGGTGCTCGCCATCATCTGCGTTCTTTGCCTCGGAACCGGCCTTTTCATGGAGCCGATCTCCAAGTGGGGCCCGTGGATGGATCTCGTTTCGATCTACATCATCCCCATCGGCGCAACGCTTGGTGCGATTTCGTGGTTCTATGTCATGAAAAAGGACGAGCTGCTGACAGCTGTCAACACGGGAAGCGGCAAAACGCACGGCGTACTCTGGTATAACGTGGGCCGCTATATCTACGTCCCCATGGCCGTCATCCTCTGCTGTGTGGCTTTGTTTATGAATATTGCGTTCTAACAGCTGCGTTCTTGGCGGATGTTCACCTCTACAAAATCGTTGACTTCTTCCAAGAGGTTCGTAAGGGGCGATGCCCACATCTCCCCGGCGGAAAAATCCGGTTTTACGGAAATCTTCGGCGAATTCGATGGTGCCCAAAGGGTCGATGTGGGCATCGACCCCTACGCAGATTTGAAAACCTGGACACATAATCAGATAGAGGCTGCATTTCTCACAGAAATGCAGCCTTTTTTTGTTCAAATTCCGACACATCGCGCATTGACTTTAGCAGCTGAAAGTGCTAAAGTACAACCAAATTAAATTTTGCAAAAGAAGGTATGCAGTATGCAGGAAATGAGCAGACGAAACCAGCATTTCACCGACTCCGTCATTCGCCGGATGACGCGTGTGAGCCTTGACTGCGGCGCGATCAATCTGGCGCAGGGCTTCCCGGACTTCGATCCCCCGAAGGCCATGACCGACCGGCTGCGCGAGGTCAGCCAGGAGGGACCACACCAGTACCCGATCACGATGGGCGCGCCGAATTTCCGCCGCGCGGTCAGCCGCAAGTGCGGCAGGTTCATGGACATTCCCATTGACCCGGAGACGAACATCGTCGTGACCATCGGCTCGACCGAGGCCATGGTCGACACCATTTTTGCGCTGACAAACCCCGGCGACAAGATCGTCATGTTCTCGCCGTATTTTGAAAACTACCGAGCGCAGGCTATCATGGCGGACTGCGAGCCTGTTTTCGTGCCGCTCGTTCCTCCGTCGTTCCATTTTGACCCGGAGGTCCTGGAGGACGCGTTCCGGCAGCACCCGAAGGCAATCCTCATCTGCAACCCCTCGAACCCCAGCGGCAAGGTCTTTACCTATGAGGAGCTGAAGTTTATTTCCGAGCTCTGCATCAAGTATGACGTCTATGCCATCATGGACGAGGTCTATGAGCACATTGTCTACGATGGCCGGCAGATGGTCTACATGGCCTCGCTTCCCGGCATGTGGGAGCGGACAGTCAGCTGCTCGAGCTTGTCCAAGACCTACTCCATTACCGGCTGGCGGCTCGGCTACGCGATCGCTCCGCAGCCCATCATGGACCGGATCAAGCAGTACCACGACTTCAACACCGTCGGCGCGGCTTCGCCTCTGATGGAGGCAGCTGTTGTGGGCCTCGAGATGCCGGATGAATACTACCGCGAGTTTGGCGACCACTACGCCCATATGAAGCAAATTTTCACCGGCGGCATGAAGGAGCTCGATATCCCCTTTACAGACCCCGAGGGCACTTATTTTGTGCTGGCCGATATCGCGCCCTATATGAAAAAGGGCCAGTCGGACGTGGAGTTCTGCGTCGAGATGGCACAGAAGGTCGGCGTGGCCTGCGTGCCGGGCAGCTCCTTCTTTGACGAGGACGTCAACCATATCGTCAGGCTCCATTTCGCGAAAAAGGATGAGACGCTCTTCGCCGCGCTCGACCGGCTGAGTAATCTGCGCAGAATCATGTGCGGCTGAGCTCCCGAATTGCTGTAATCTTTTAACTCGCCCACTTTTTACCGATAAATTCATATCGAATAATTCCCAAAAAGCTTCGTATGGTGATGCATGCGGAGCTTTTTCTCCTCTTTTGTGCAGTTAAATATGTTAAATTCGGCATGGGTCAGCTGCAATTGCACAAAATCCATTGGTATATCCCGTCTAAAAAGCTCATTGAATTTGCGGTACTTCTCATATATTATAAACAATATAAATAGCCTGAATTTAGAAATCAGCGATTTTTCTTTCAACCATCGCAAATACTGCTCCGTCCGGCCGCGCCGCTCCCATACCGCGTCCGGGCTCCGGCCCGCACCGAAGCCTCCTTCTGCCATTGTCACCGAGAAATGCTGCATGTCATATCTCCGGCTTCGGTGCGGGTCTTTTATTCCTTGTCGAATTCGCCTGTCCCGGCAAGCGGTCCGGTTCCGGCGACGAAATATGAAAGCTAAGGGGGAAGAACCGCAATGAATGAAGCGCAATGCGCAAGAACCATGCAGATCATAGATACCCATGGGCGGGATCCCGCCGCCCTGATCGCGATTTTGCAGGATGTGCAGGCAGAGAACAGCTATCTGAGCCAGGAGAATCTGGAGCTAATTGCCAAGGAGCTGAACGTGGCCATTTCCAAGGTCTACGGTGTGGCGACCTTTTTCGAGAATTTCTCGCTGGAGGCCAAGGGCAAGCATCTGGTCAAGGTCTGCAACGGCACGGCATGTCATGTTCGGAAGTCGCAGCCCATCTATGACGCTGTTCATGCCTATCTCGGCCTGAGCGGCAAGCGCAAGACGTCTGACGACGGCCTGTTTACGCTCGAGACGGTCGCATGTCTCGGCGCGTGCGGACTTGCGCCCGTCATGACGATTGACGGCGAGGTCCACGCGAAGATGGACCCCGACCGGGCAGTGGCGCTGCTGGAAGAAATTCGGGCAAAGGAGGGCTCTGCGCAATGAAAATTGAAACGAGAGAGGCTTTGAACGCCCGCCGTGAGCAGGCAAAGGCATGGCTCGCCGCTGAGCAGCGCGTGATTCTCGTCTGCGCCGGTACCGGCTGTATCGCGGGCGGCGCAATGAAGGTTTATGATAAGCTTCAGGAGCTTTGCCAGGAGCGGAAGCTCAAGACCCGTGTGGCGCTGCGCGAAGAGGGCGGCAAGGACACGCTCCACTTCAAGCGGAGCGGCTGTCAGGGCTTCTGCGAGATGGGACCGCTGATTGAGATCCAGCCCGAGGGTATTTTCTACACCCACGTCCATCCGGAGGACTGCGAGGAAATCCTCGAAAAGACCATCCTCCACGGCGAAGTCATCGAGCGCCTTCTGTACAAGCTCGCGGACACCACCTACGTCAAGCACGACGATATCCCCTTCTATAAAAAGCAGAAACGCGTCGTTCTCGAGACCAGCGGCAACACCGACGCGGAAGACCTGGACGAATATTTGGCACACGACGGCTATGCGGCCTTGGAAAAAGCGCTCCTTGACATGACGCCCGCCGAAATCTGCGCGGAGGTCGTGGACTCGGGTCTGCGCGGCCGAGGCGCGGTCCTCGCTCTGCGCTCCGTCT
>ENA-ORNQ01002844-ORNQ01002844.1-human-gut-metagenome-genome-assembly--contig:-NODE-2844-length-11012-cov-8.269143_pt1 | contig 11012 bp, 7 predicted proteins | sample MGYA00242116_ERZ509024 | MGnify/ENA primary metagenome ERZ509024 (study PRJEB26280, sample SAMEA2338697) | human gut metagenome | biome: human gut; feature: human-associated habitat; material: faeces... | reverse complement strand
GAGTTCATCGCCCGCGGCGGCCGCATCCCCGCCCCGCTCCACTCGCTGAGGAACTAATAAAGATAAAGTGATCCCGCTGCTTCGGCAGCGGGATTTTTATGCTCGAACGTTGTCTTTTTTGTGAGCATACGATATAATAAAATATTACAAAACCGTCGGTTTGTGGCACACACGGCGGACATTTGAAAGATATAGGTGAACAACATGGTAAATATCCGCAAACTGGAATCCGATCTCTGGGAATCCGCCGACCTTCTGCGCTCCGGCTCCAAGCTGACATCCAACCAGTACTGCATGCCGGTACTCGGGCTGATTTTTCTTCGATACGCCTACAGCCGTTTCAAGCTGGTGGAAGAAGAGATACTGAAAAACCGTCCGTCCCGCGGCGGCCGCGTGATGCCCGTGGAGGCCAACGATTTTATGGCGAAAAGCGCGCTCTTTCTCCCGCGGGAAGCGCAGTACAGCTATCTGCTGAGTCTGCCGGAAAACATTGCGGAAGCCGGGATCAAGAATAAAGACGGACACACCATGAACAGCCTCGGCGAAGTGGTGAATAATGCCATGTCCCTGATCGAGGAACAGAGCGAGCAGCTCACCGGCGTGCTGCCGAAAACCTATACCGACTTTTCCGACGAGATCCTCTCCGAGCTGCTCCGCATTTTCAATAACAGCGCGCTCGACGAAGTCGGCGGCGATGTTATCGGGCGTATCTACGAATACTTCCTCAATAAATTTGCCAAGAACATCGCCTCGGATGACGGTGTGTTTTTCACGCCCAAATCTCTGGTAAAAATGATCGTCAACGTGCTGGAACCCAAGGGCGGCGTGCTGCTTGACCCTGCCTGCGGCAGCGGCGGCATGTTCATCCAGTCCGGCGATTTTGTCAATCAGGCGGGCATGAACGCCAACAGCGCCATGACGTTCTATGGACAGGAAAAGGTGGAGTATAACGCGCAGCTCTGCCAGATGAACATGGCGGTGCATGGACTGACCGGCGTGATCCGCTCCGGCGACGAGGCCAACACCTTTTATCACGACGCGCACGGACTTGTCGGCAGCTGCGACTATGTGATGGCCAACCCGCCGTTCAACGTGGACAAGGTGAAAGCCGAATCGTGCGAGAGCGCCGGGCGGCTGCCGTTCGGCATGCCGGGCGTGAATAAAAACAAGGAAGTCGGCAACGCCAACTATCTCTGGATCTCCTATTTCTACAGTTATCTGAACGAGCACGGCCGCGCCGGATTCGTTATGGCGTCCTCCGCCACCGACAGCTCCGGCAAGGATCGTGATATCCGCCGGAAACTGGTGGAGACCGGCCATGTGGATGTGATGGTCAGCGTCGGCAACAACTTCTTTTATACCAAAAGTCTGCCCTGCTCGCTCTGGTTTTTCGACAAGGGAAAAGCGGAGAGCATCCGGGACAAGGTGCTCTTTATCGACGCGCGGAATTATTATACGGTCGTAGACCGCACGCTGAACGAGTGGAGCGAGTGGCAGCTCAAAAACCTGAACGCGATCGTGTGGCTGTACCGGGGAGAGACGGAGAAGTATCAAAATTTATTGACCCAATACGTCGATGAAATTAAAAGTTTCATTTTCGGCGCGGTTGAAGCACAAACCGGAACGTTGAGCAGCATAATGCTACCGGAGTTTTACTCAGAGCCAAATGAAAAGGCGTATCTGCTGAAACAGAAACTTAATGAAGGCTTCTCATTGACCGATTGCGGAGAAATTCACCAGCTTTTAGAGGAGTTTTTAAGACTGCAAAAAAGCGCTGCGGCTAAATTCGCTCCTTATCTGGAAGAAAACAAACAGAAGCACGTTATAAAAGCATTACTGGAGAGCCGAGCTGGACGGGGGCCGGCAAAGGTTCATTGGTATGTTAAAGAAATGAAGGCCGTAATTGATAGCCACGAGCAATCGATACGGGAATGTCTGGATATTATTAAGGCGGCACAATGGCTTTTTGAAAAGTTTGGCGAGGGGGAATATCGGGATATTCCCGGCCTTTGCAGGGTGGCAAGCCGTGAGGAGATCGCGGAGAAAAACTATTCTCTGACGCCCGGCGCGTATGTCGGCGTTGCGGCGGTCGAGGATGACGGCGTGGATTTTGCCGAGCGCATGACGGAGATTCACCGGGAGCTTCTGTCGCTTCAGGCTGAATCTAACGATCTGATGAATACCATCTCACAGAATATGAAGGAGATGGGGATATGAGTTGGGAATATATTCGATTAGGAGATGTATGCACTAAAATTGGAAGTGGTGCTACTCCAAAGGGCGGAGCTACCGCCTATATTGATGAAGGTACGAGCTTTATAAGAAGTCAAAACATTTATAATCTGGAATTCTCGCATGAAGGCCTTGTACACATCACGGAAGATGCTGCGAAAAAGCTAAATGGTGTGGTTGTTCAAAAAGATGATGTGCTCATCAATATTACGGGTGATTCTGTTGCGAGGACATGCATGGTTCCAGATGCTGTCTTGCCAGCACGTGTAAACCAGCACGTTGCTATTGTTCGCCCAGATAGTAACAGGTTAAATCCAAGGTTTCTCAATTATTATCTTACCAGTCCATATATGCAGTCTTTAATGCTTGGACTTGCTGTTGGAAAAGGCGCATCAAGAAATGCAATGACCAAAGATATGATTGCAAACTTTGATATACTATGTCCTCCAATAGAAATTCAGGAATCAATTGTAGGCATTCTTTCCACATATGATGCTCTCATCGAAAACAATCAAAGGCAAATCAAACTATTGGAGGAAGCGGCGCAGCGGCTGTATAAAGAGTGGTTCGTAGACCTCCGTTTCCCCGGCCACGAGAACACGAAAATCACAGACGGCATCCCCGAAAGGTGGAGGAAATATAAGTTTTCTGACACCACGTCTATTATGAGTGGCGGTACGCCGAAGACGGATGTAAAAGGGTTTTATAATGGTAATATTCCGTTCTATACACCCAAAGATAGTGATGATTCTTTTTTTGCATTTGATACAATTACGCATATTAGCCAATCCGGTTTGGATAATTGCAATAGCCAGCTTTATCCTGTAAACACGGTTATTATTACAGCGAGAGGGACGGTTGGAAAAACAACGATTTTGGCGGTTCCCATGGCGATGAATCAGTCCTGTTATGCGTTGAAGTGTGATGAATTGAATTCGCCATATTATCTGTTTTTTTCGTTAAAAAACGAAGTTGCAGCACTAAAAAAGATGGCGAATGGAGGCGTATTTAACACCATTATTGTAAAAACATTTGACAGTATTTACCTAATTGCGCCAACACAGGATGTTTTGAATATGTTTGAGGCTTCAGTTTCTCCAATCATGGAGCAAATTAAAACGAAAGCGAGACAGAATATCATATTAACAGAAGCGCGTGACCGCTTGCTTCCCAAACTAATGAGCGGAGAAATTGAACTCTAATGAAACGGAGGTAACTGCATGCGACCTGAATACGATGGCGTCAAATTCTATAGTAAAGAAGACTTTGGCAGCGCCTGGGCGTTGCAGAAAGCTGAACCGACACTCGCTTCGTTTAATGCTGATGGCGATTATAACGATATCAATAAAGTCTTGGAATTATATAATATTCAGCAGCTGATTGAAACAGGAGCAGCGTTAACTTCGTGGACGGATGAAATACATAAACGGTATTGTGCGCTGGTTAAGCAATTTGAGCCAATACTTGGCCGTCGCTTTGGAAAAATTGATAACTCCTCCTTTGTGGAAACGCAGGAAAGTGTTTCTATAATATACTTGGATGATTTCTGGAAACTGTTTGTTAAATTTAAGGTTTATGAAAGAATTTCGTCTGAAGTAATGAGAGGTTATCTTAATAAGCCAGAAACGACGCTTTATAAGTTGCTTATGCATAAAGAACTGGTAGGACACTACGATGAAGAATTTGCCGAGGTGTTGCGCATCTCGGATCAGACGGCTCGTATTCTTGCCTCAAAGTTTTTAGAGAGGAACAAAAGCGTTTGCTATTTGCCTAAATCATTTAAGCCCGCTGAATTTGAAGAGATATTTCTTCGTTATGTCCACGGTGATAATGTAAATGCAAATCTGTTGCAGCTCATTTATAAGTCTCAAAGTTCAGCGGAATGCCCTATTAGTGACAGCCTTCGGTTAGAGGCAAAGAGGGCAATCAAAAAATTTTGGCAAGACCATTCCGCCGAGGCAACGAGCATTGAATATGGAGTAGGAGTAGGCTTTCGGCAACAGGACGAACTAAAGACATGCAATCGTGAGGGGTCAAAATTTCTTATTTCATATAATGTCGGATGGCTTGAAAAGACTTTGGATTATCCATTAATTCTGCATAACTTCAGATATGTTTTCGAAATGATCGACTGGCAAGGGCGAAGCAAGCTTGTTTCGGTTAAATCAGACATTGGCGCAATTGAGCGCGCTTTTGCTGTTGACGGAATCAAGTTTTATAGATGCGGAAGTCAGTTCAATATGATGAGCGCAATGTCCAATGCGCAGATGTCTTTATATTGTGATTTTCTCGCAGCGCATGTCATCAATTTAGAAGATGTTTTCAAGTGGTTTTTCGAAAAGTACCTTCCGGAGGAGTTTGGTGTTGTAGGCTTCAGCATGAATACTTCTTCGTCCACGGCGACGTATATTGAAAAATGCCGCAATCTGGCATCTGAAATGGACGGCGTATTAAAACAATTCCGAATGTTTGTGCTGAATGGTTCAATTGATCGAGAACTGTTTGAAATGTCTTCAGAACATGTAGTATTTGAAAGCGTTCCAAGCCTACTTACAAAAAAATATGCGTATGCTGCCAGCGATGATATAGAAAAAGAAATGTTCGCGCTGTTTTCCGATCAAGCGCTATTGGGATATACAGAAAAAACGAAATCGAAGTATGCGACGTTGTTCCAGCTTTTGAGCGGCGAAGAGATGCGAGAGAGTGATTTTGAGCCATTCCAAACAACGTCTTTGGAATGGTTGGTGCAGCGGGGGAGTCTTTGGATTGACGACGCGGAGATTGTGAAACTTTCGAATCCGAGAGTGAAAATTTTGAAGGATCTATATGAACACGATGCTCTTTGTTTATGTTGGCACGACTCCTGGATATCTCAAATTGACCACATGATTGAGTTGGGGGATTTGAGGGGAAAAGCTACTTTGTTTTCACAACCAGAAGCAGATTATTTAGATTATATACTGAATAAATCAAAATTCAGTGACGGGTTAGATTTGAGAAATAAATACATTCATAGTACATATTCAACAAATGAGACCGAGCAACAAACCGATTACATACAGTTGCTGAAATTGATGGTGTTAATCATCACGAAGATGAACGATGAATTTTGCATCTGGAAAGACAATAAGGAAGTGACACCATGAGCTACGACTATTCTGAAAACATCCTCGTGCAGAAGAGCACCAGGCGTTTGTGGGAACTGGAATTGAAATGGGTAGTACCCGTTGGGTGCCCAGAAAGATGGTTTCTCATTTAAGCGCAGAAAACTAAAACATAAGGAGGTTTCATACAGTGGCGAAAGATCTGACTTCGTCCCGCCTTGACAGACAAAATATATTGAATAACGATCTCGCTGTTGAAGAAATACAAGATTCTATTGAAATTAGAAGCGTTCCGTGGAATGAAAAGCTTTACCTTACAAAGGAATTAGTTGCTGCTTTCTTTGACGTGGATATCCGTACAATTGAACGGTATATCAGCAGTTTCAGCGATGAGCTGAAAGCAAACGGAATGGAAATCCTGAAAGGAAAAAAACTGGAATCCTTTATTTCGGCATATGACAGTGCTTTTGCGACCGACATTAATGTCGGTCACAAAATCCGGTCCATGACAGTCTTTGATTTTCGCGCGTTTCTCAATATGGCAATGCTCCTGTCGGAGAGTGAGAAAGCTCGTGCACTGCGGCAGCTTATGCTGGATATCGTGATTGATCTGATTAACCGGAAAACCGGCGGTGGAACAAAATACATCAACCAACGCGATAAAGATTTTGTGTTTTCCTCTTTGCAGGAGGATAATTATCGTAGGCAGTTTACGGATGCATTAAAAAATTGCGTTGAAGATAATCGTTATAAATACGCGCACTTTACGGATTTGATCTATATTAGTATTTTCAAGGAAAAGGCAAAGGAATACAAAAAGATTCTGGATTTGAAGGCGAGCGAAAAAGTAAGAGACACTTTTTATAGTGAGATTCTCGATATCGTCGCAGCATACGAGAGCGGCTTGGCGGATGCAATCAGAAGAAAAAGTGAGGAGCTTGGCCGCGCCCTTTCATATAATGAAACAGAAGAACTCTTTCGGGAGTTTGAAAACATGGCACTATGGAAGCCGTTGATTCAGCGCGGCCGCGTGAAAATGGCCAGTCGAGACATGGCGTTGCGGGATGCTTTTCACTATCAGCTGTCTGAATATATTCAGCCCCTTGACAAAGACGAATACCAAAAATTCCTTGGTGCTTCGGGTGATGTGCTTGAGCGGTTAATGCAAGAAAATCAAGCCGTTTTAAAGAGACTTAAGGAGCGCGAGTAAATGGATGGGATTGTTTATCTCACGCTTGAACAGGCAAAAGCAATTCATGCAAAAACCATAGCATACAGCGGCGGCGGTACATATGAGCATTTTGATCTTGGCCGCTTAGAAAGCGTTCTTCAAAACATCCAGAACGATGATTACTACCCAACTTTCGATGATAAGCTGACACACCTGTTTTTCTGCGTGTGTGAATTCCACTGCTTTGCTGATGGCAATAAGCGTCTGGCAATAACATTAAGCGCTCAATTTCTCCTTTTTAATGGGTATATGGCTGTGGCCAAATCGTTTTTTACAGTTATGGAAAACATCAGCTATCAAGTTGCGGCGGGGAAAATTGATAAAGATTTGCTCCATCGAATCATCATCGCTGTTATGGATGGAACATACGAAACAGATGAAGAACTAAAACTCGATATTATTCATGCAATAAATTAGGCGGTGAAGAAATGAGCTACGACTATTCTGAAAACATCCTCGTGCAGAAAAGCGCCGGGGATCTGCTCCGGGATGAGCTCGGCTGGGATGTGCAGTTCGCTTACAATACGGAAGTGCTCGGCAAAAACGGCACGTTTGGGCGGACAAGCTATCACGAGATACTGCTGACCCGGTATTTTCAGAATGCTCTGCGGCGGCTCAACCCGTGGATGACGGATTCGCAGCTTTCCGAGGCGCAGAAAACGCTGGAAAGCCGCCTTTCCACGGCGTCCCTCCTGCAAGTCAACGAGGAAAAGTACTTTCTCATTCGGGACGGCATTCCCGTTGCGGTGAAAAAGCCGAACGGTCAGCCGGAAACGAAGCGAGCCGCGGTGATCGACTTTCAAAACCCGGAGAATAATGAATTTCTCGCCATCAAGGAGCTGAAAATTCAAGGCGACCTTTACCGCCGCCGGACGGACATCGTCGGCTTCGTAAACGGTATCCCGCTGCTGTTCGTGGAGCTCAAGAAGAATACCGTGGACGTGCAGAACGCCTATGAGGACAATTACACCGATTATCTCGATACGATCCCGCAGCTTTTCTACTACAATGCCTTTCTGATGCTCTCAAACGGCACGGAGGCGAAGATCGGCACACTCGGCAGCAAATACGAGTTTTTCCACGAGTGGAAGCGTCTGGCAGAGTCCGACCCCGGCAGCGTTGCGCTGGAAACGATGCTGCGCGGCATCTGCAGGAAGGAAAACTTCCTCGATCTTCTGGAAAACTTTATCCTTTACGACCACTCCGGCGGGCGCACGGCAAAGATCCTTGCCCGCAACCACCAGTATCTCGGCGTGAATGAGGCGGTGAAGGCCTATGCCGGCCGCAAGCTGAACGACGGGAAGCTCGGCGTGTTCTGGCATACGCAGAGCAGCGGCAAGAGTTATTCCATGGTGTTCCTCGCGCAGAAGATTCGGCGAAAATTTGCCGGTTCGCCGACGTTCGTGATCTTGACGGATCGCGACGAGCTGAACAAGCAGATCAGCGACACGTTTGAAAACTGCGGGCTGCTCGGAAAAACCAAAGCAGCGCAGTTTATCGCCGCGAGCGGGGACGATCTCGTGCAGAAACTGAAAGGGAATCCCAGCTTCATCTTTACGCTGATCCAGAAATTCAATAAGCCCGACGCCGCGCCGATCTATCCCGACCACGATATTATCATCATGTCGGACGAAGCGCACCGCAGCCAATACGGTATCTTTGCCGATAACATGATGAAGCTGCTGCCGACGGCGGCGCGCATCGGCTTTACCGGAACGCCGCTTTTGTCGAGCGACAACATCACCGCCCGCACCTTTGGCGGCTATGTTTCGATCTATGACTTCAAGCGAGCCGTGGAGGACGGCGCGACTGTCCCGCTGTATTACGAGAACCGCGGAGAGAAGATCCTTGACCTTCACAACCCGGAGATCACAAATCGGATTCTGGACGCCATAGAAAACGCGGATCTCGACGTGGATCAGCAGGACAAGCTCGAATCGGAGTTCGCCAAGGAGATCCATCTGCTGACGGCGGAGCCGCGTCTGCGGTCTATTGCCAAAGACTTTGCCGGCCACTACTCCGATCTCTGGACGAGCGGCAAGGCGATGTTTGTCTGCCTGAATAAAGTGACCTGCGTGCGCATGTATAACTTCGTGCAGGAATATTGGCAAGCGGAAATTCAAAATCTCAAGGCGAAGATTAAATCGGCGACGCAGCAGGAGGCGCAGGAGCTGGAACGCAAGCTGCGTTGGATGCAGGAAACGGAAATGGCGGTCGTCATTTCGCAGGAGCAAAACGAAATCCAGACCTTCAGAAAATGGGGACTGGATATCAAGACGCACCGCGAAAAGATGGAAAACCGCGAGTTGGACAAAGAGTTTAAGGATTCCGGCAATCCGCTCCGCGTTGTATTCGTCTGCGCCATGTGGCTCACCGGGTTTGACGTCAAGTGCCTGTCCTGCCTGTATTTGGATAAGCCATTGAAAGCGCATACGTTGATGCAGACCATCGCCCGTGCCAACCGCGTGGCAGAGGGGAAAAGCAACGGTCTGATCATTGATTACATAGGCATTGTAAAAGCGCTGCGAAAAGCGCTTGCAGACTATACGGCAAATGCCGGCGGCCTTGGCGGTGCTGACCCGACAGTGGATAAAGAGAAACTGATCGCGCGGATCGGCGACACGGTTGCCAGAACGGAAACGTTTCTCTCCGAACGGAAGATCGATCTGGGTCTGTTGATCGCAGCAGAAGGTTTTGCAAAGCTTTCGTATTTGCAGGATGCCGCCAACGCCGTGTGCGGTTCCATTGAGGATAAGAAATCGTTTTCGACCTATGCCTCGGAACTGAAGCGCCTGATGAAATATACGGATCGAGACGACGTAACCGGACATATGCGCAGGCAATATGAGGCGATAGCGGCCATTTACGGTATGCTGCAAAAAAAGAGAAAGCATACCGATACGACCGACTTAATGGTGGAGATCAACGCCATCATTAACGATTATGTGGAGATTGAGCCGCAGCAGCCAAACGCCATAACCGCGCCGCCGCGTTTTGACATCAGCGCCATTGACTTTGATCTGCTCCGCCGCGAGTTTGCCAAAACCCGGCGGAAAAACCTGCTCATGCGCGATCTGGACGAGGCTATCCGGCGGCAATTAGATAAGATGGTGTTTGCCAATCCGAAGCGCATCGATTACTACGAACGATACCGTGAGATTATCCAGAGCTACAACGGCGAGCAGGACAGAGCGACGATCGAAAAGACCTTCCTGGATCTGATGGATCTCGCCGATCGTATGAGCCGGGAGGAGCAGCGCTACGCGCGGGAGGGCTTCGCGAGTGACGAAGAGCTTTCGTTGTACGACATGCTGTTCCGTGACGATTTGAGCAAAAACGATATTAAAAAGCTCAAGACGGCGGCGTCAGACCTTCTCCGAAAAATCAAGACGAAAATCTCTGAACTGGATCATTGGACGGATAAGCAGGAAACGCGGGCGGTTGTCGATACGCTGATCCGCGATGTTCTCTGGGAGACGCTGCCGGAATGCTATAATAACGACGACATTACGGAATACCGCGAGAAAGTCTATGAGTACGTTTTTACGCGGTACAAAGAAATTGCATAAAAGAGGGCGTGCCGCAATTCGCTGCGGCGCGCCCCCTTTGTCTATATCCCCAGCGCGGCGAGGGTGAGGATGCCTAGGTTGGCGTTCCAGATGCTTTCAAACTGTGAGAGCGGGAGCGGGTTTTCGCCGAGGCCGCATTCGATCGTGTAGCCGGGGCGGTCAAAATTCTGAATGAACCAGTCCTTATATCCGGCAAAGCCGGAGGCGTAGGGCGTGTCCTCGCAGGCGTAGCCGCTCACGGCGGCAAACCGCTCGGCGAGCGCGCGGCTGCCCTCCGGCTCAAAATTTAAGTACTTCCAGTAGATGACATTGCCCTGCGTGTGGTACGCGAGCACGAGCGCTGGGTCGAGCGCTTCGGTAAAGGCGGCAAGCGCGGTCGCCTCCGGCGCCGTGAGCGGCGCTTCGCCGACAAAGTCGCGCGGCGCGGGGCGGTCGTAGCCCTGCGCGAACTTGATCGCGCGGGCGGTGTCCCATCCGGCGGGGTACTGCAAATTGAGATCAATGCCCGCGATGTTCGCCTTCCAGCCGTCCGGATAGGGGATCGCGGGGAACGCTGCGGCAATGGCCGCGGTGCGCTCCTTCGCTTCGCCCTCCGGCAGAGCACCCGTCACGAGATCGACGCCGTCCGGATCGACGAGCGGCACGAACGTGAGTGCGGCGCGGAAGAGGATGTCCTCCGCCGGGTAGCCGAACACGGTCTCGCCCGCGGCGGCCGCGCGGAGCAGCGTTTCAAGATACTTCATCAAAAGCGGCGTTGTGATCCACTCGTTCGCGTGGTGCGCGGCGCTGTAGAGCACGCGGCGCAGCCCGTCGCCTGCCGTGAGCGCCCAAATCGGGCGCAGCTCAGAAATAATGGCTTTACTATCCTCATGGACG
>ENA-ORNQ01002843-ORNQ01002843.1-human-gut-metagenome-genome-assembly--contig:-NODE-2843-length-11013-cov-2.967512_pt1 | contig 11013 bp, 6 predicted proteins | sample MGYA00242116_ERZ509024 | MGnify/ENA primary metagenome ERZ509024 (study PRJEB26280, sample SAMEA2338697) | human gut metagenome | biome: human gut; feature: human-associated habitat; material: faeces... | reverse complement strand
GAAGAACCCACCGCGGAGCCGGTCTCCCAGCCGGCGGAGAAATCGACCGGCATCGTGAACATGGCCGAAGAGGGGAAAACGCTCTATGCCGCGCAGCTGGACCGCTACGCCGCGGCGCTTTCCGAGCAGTGGCCGGAGAGCCGGTATTTTGAAAACGGCATGAGCGAGCTCGCGGGGTACTACTACGAGGGCGATGCCCGCGCGAACGTCGGCGTATTTTTCCCTGACCTTGACGGCGACGGCTCGCCGGAGATGGTGATCGGCGCGATCTTGGGTGCGGACACCGATCCGGCCGTTCTGGAGATCTGGACGGTCAAGGACGGCTCGCCGGTGATGCTCGCGCAGAGCCACGCGAGAGACAGGTATTATGTGGAATATCTCGCGGACGAAAACGCCTGGCTCATTGCGAACGAGGGTTCGGGCGGCGCGGCGAGCAGCGTGTGGTTTTACTATGCGCTCCAGAACGGAGAGCTTGCTCTCATGCAGGGCGTGACGAGCGAGTCCGGCGCGTGGTACATGACGTACGATACGGACTGCGACGTTTCCAACGACACGCCGTCCGACGAGGCGGTCTGTCAGGCGATCATCGATTCCCACACGGAACGCTATACGGCGCTCGACTATACGCCGTATACCGAGCTCCAATAATAAGAAGAAAAGAAGGATCCCCCGCGCAGTCGTTTATCGGCTGCGCGGGGGATTTTTCGCTGGGTTACTTCTTCTTTACCGGGTAGCACACCTCGGTCACGAACTCGTCGGGGTTTTTCGTATCGTGAGGACTCACATGGTAGATGTTGAACATCGGCCCGGCAGTCTCATAGCCGTTCGCCTCGATCCACGGGATCATGGCGGCGTACACGTCGGTGATCAGCGCGTAGCTGCCGCGGTAGGTGCAGCTCGCAACGGTGACCTCCGGCAGCGTGCGGAATTTGACATGCTCCGTGTCGGGGTAGCTTCCCTTTACGGTCTTCCAGGCGAGGACCTCGACGTCCGTTTCCTTGTATTCGCCGTCGAGGAATGTCACGGCGCAGAGGCATGGGTCGGCTTCCGTGAGATGCATCCGGCAGGTCTCGCCCACCAGCGCGCTCCATACCATCCCCTCGTCCTCGTAGCGGGGGATCGTCATTTGCACGGTGGCGGCGTAGCGTTCGGGGATCGTTTTCAATGTGATATCATAGCTCATGGTCTGTTCCTTTCTCAGCCGTTCTCTGGCTGCGTCCAGAAGCGCCAGTTTGCGCGCCGTGTCAAGCGAGAGTTCTTCCAGCTCGCGCTGCCGGGCGGAAAAATAGCCCTCCAGCGCCTCGCGGTCGTCGTAGATCTCGAGGATCTTCACGATATCGGCAAGGGAAAACCCCATGTCCTTGAGCGCCGTGATCCGGCACATGGTCGGGAGCTGATCCTCCCGGTAATACCGGTAATCGGTGAAGCGGTCGATCTCAGCGGGCTTTAAGAGCCCAATCTCGTCATAGTGGCGCAGCATGCGGACGCTGACTCTGGACAGTTTTGAAAATTCTCCGATCTTCAGCATGGAAGGTACCTCCGGCTTTTTCTCTTGAGCTCGTATGCATCATAATGCCTCCCACAGTGGGAGAGTCAAGAGCTTTTTCCAATTTCTCCGCAAAGACGGTACACGTGCATTGCTTTTTCGGGGATTCTATGGTAAAAATAAATGTTAATACTTTTTTGAAGGAAGAAACGGGCTATGAAGGATTAAAAAGACGGTAGATTTTTCATTTCAAAAATTTACCGGAAGGATGAAACAACATGAGTGACTTACAGCGGGAGATTTCGCGGCGGCGGACGTTTGCGATCATCTCCCACCCGGACGCGGGCAAAACGACATTGACGGAAAAGCTCCTTCTCTACGGAGGGGCGATCCAGCTCGCCGGCTCGGTAAAGGGCAAGGCGGCGGCGCGCCATGCGGTCTCCGACTGGATGGAGCTGGAAAAGCAGCGCGGCATTTCCATCACGTCGTCCGTGCTCCAGTTTGAATATAACGGCTACTGCATCAACATTCTCGACACCCCCGGCCATCAGGACTTCTCCGAGGACACCTACCGCACGCTTATGGCGGCGGACAGCGCCGTCATGGTCATCGACGCGGCCAAGGGCATCGAGCCGCAGACGCGCAAGCTCTTCAAGGTCTGCGCCATGCGGCATATCCCCATCTTCACGTTCATCAACAAGATGGACCGCGAGGCGCGCAGCCCCTACGATCTGCTTGAAGAGCTCGAAAAGGAGTTCGGCATCGGCACGTACCCGATGAACTGGCCGATCGGCTGCGGCGTGGACTTCAAGGGCGTGTACGACCGCGAGAAGAAGGAAGTTCTCGCGTATACGCAGCGTCACGCGGGCAGCCGCGCCATCCACGCGGCGGAGCTTTCCATGGATAACGAGGCGGGCCTGCGCGAAGCGCTCGGCGAGCGGCTGTACAGCACGCTTTGCGACGATGTGGAGCTTCTCGACGGCGCGGGGTACGAATTTGATCTCGATCTTGTCCGCAGCGGCGATCTGAGCCCCGTTTTCTTCGGCTCGGCGCTGATGAACTTCGGCGTGGAGCAGTTTCTGGCGAGCTTTCTCGATCTCACAACGCCGCCGCTCGCGCGCCTTTCCGATGGCGTGCCGGTCGAGCCGACGGACGACCATTTCTCCGCCTTCGTATTCAAGATCCAGGCGAACATGAACAAGGCGCACCGCGACCGCATCGCGTTCATGCGCATCTGCTCGGGCAAGTTTGAGCGCAACGAGGAATACTACCACGTGCAGGGCGGAAAGCCCATCAAGCTCGCGCAGCCGCAGCAGATGATGGCCGAGGAGCGCCAGATCATCGACGAGGCTTACGCCGGAGACATCATCGGCGTGTTCGACCCCGGCATCTACTCCATCGGCGATACGATCTGCTCCAAGGACAAAAAGGTCCGCTTTGAGGGCATCCCGACGTTCGCGCCCGAGCACTTCGCTGCCTTTGAGCGCAAGGACACGATGAAGCGTAAGCAGTTCGAGACCGGTATCCGCCAGATCGCGCAGGAGGGCGCCATCCAGATCTTCAAAATGCCGGACTCCGGCTTCGAGGACGTCGTGGTCGGCGTGGTCGGTACGCTGCAATTCGACGTGTTTGAGTACCGCATGAAAAGCGAGTACGGCGTGGAGCTGCGCATGAGCGCGCTGCCCTACGAGCACCTGCGGCTCATCGCGGAATGTCCCGGCGACCCCAAAGACCTGATGTTCTGCACCGGCTCGAAGCTGCTCGAGGATTTCAAGGGCCGCAAGCTCATCGCCTTCGGCGGCGAGTGGAGCGTGGGCTTTCTCACCAAGCACAACGAGGGTCTTATCCTCGACGACTGGCTCAGCGTGTGATTTTGCCCGAAAATTGCAAAAACATCAAAAAGAGCGCGGTTTTCGCGCTCTTTTTTGTCTGTTATTTTGTCGAAAAAGCGCAAATGATCTGTTGACAAACGTTAAGAACGCGTATATAGTGTGAGCCGTAAAAAAGAGTAGGTGCAGCCGCTTCGACCGCATCTCAAACGATAATAGCAAACCCGGTGAAAACCGGCGACGCAAAGCTATAGGGCCTTACCCCTGGGAACAGGGCTGGCAGCCAGTTACCGAAAGGAGATCGCCGTATGAAACGGCTGTTTCGTCATGCCTGCGCTATGCTCGCAGTGCTTATTGTCATGTCCATGTTCACGGTTGTGAACGCCAGCGCTGCCAATGGCACCACCATTGACACCACGAATGCCAAGTATGGTTTCGTCACCGTCAACTACACCTCCAATGCCAAATTGAAGGTCGGCATCCAGTACGGTGACAATAAGACCTCCTATAAAAACTGCCCTAGCGGCAAAACTGCCGAATTCTCTCTGGATCAGGGCGATGGCACATACACCATTACCGTATGTGAAAACATTTCAGGTACAACCTATCAGGTTGTCAGCAGAGAAACCGTAAATGCAAAAATCAAAAACGAATATGCTCCCTACCTTATCTCCACCGCAGATGTGCAGTTTGCAGCAGGCGATGCAGTCAGCCAAAAGGCGGCTGAAATCTGCAAGGGCGCAGCAACCGATGCAGAAAAGGTAACCGCAATCTACAACTACATTGCAGGGCATTACACCTACGATACAAAGCTTGCAGATGAAATTACATCCGGCAAGGTAAGCAAATATATCCCTGACACAAGTGCTACGCTGAACAGTAGCAAGGGCATCTGCTATGACCTGTCTTCCCTGTTTGCAGCTATGTGCCGCAGCCAGAGCATCCCTTGCTCTTTGACAAAGGGCTATGCCGGCAGAAGCTACCATGCTTGGAACAAGGTAAACGTAGACGGTGCTTGGTATCAGATTGATTTGACCTACGCTGTAACAGAGCGTGTACTGAACGCAAACAGCCTGTCCGATTGCGTATCTCCTTTGCACTACACACAGCAGAGTGATTCTCTTGCAATCGCAGCATAACAGATTGTAATAAAGAAAAAACACATAGCAGGAAGTCTTTTCTTCGCTATATGTTTCCTATAACAAAACCATTTCTACCTTTACAGATAACGCAGACACAAACGCATGGTATTATCTGGCGGTACAGGAAGCAACCAATAGCCACTACAACACAAGCAAGGAAAACTCTGCCTATGAAAAATGGACAGAATTGCGCAAAACACTTGATTGAATCGGATTAAGCTGATTATATAAATTCGACTCAGATATTTTGCATAAAAACAATGCTTATTTTTCACCATAAAATCGACAAGTTTTCTATATTTAGATAGCGGCATGTCCCCATTTTCCGTGCCGCCATCATTTTTCCGGATTTTTTTCAACAAAACTTGCATATAATTGCATACAAATATGTTGAGAATCCACAAAAATACTTGAAATTTTATCAAGTTGTGATATAATACATTGTAACAGGACTTTGCAATGTATTTTATCTATATAAATACATTATATTATTATCTGTGCGGCTCGTTGAAAGAGCGTGTGTACAGACAAAGGCACAGCCGACGAAAGCCGGTGTCGCAAAGCCAAGGGCCTAACCGAATTTTTCTTCGCAAGGCAGCCGGTTGCCAAAAGACATATCGTATCCTCCTTCTTCGGGTCTCACAAGAACAAAGAAGGAGGATTTTTTATGATGAAAAAGAAATCAGGCAAACGCTTTCTGTCCTGGCTCTTGGCTGTCGTAATGATAATTGCGTTGATGCCGGCGACTGCGTTTGCCGAACCACCCACTGAAAGCAGCGGAAACACAGAACCTGCTGTTACAGCCTACTGTCCCAGTTCCGAGGGCGGTACAGATGTTTCCGTAGGGGAATATGATTCCTCTCCGGCAGCAGAAACAAAGGATACTCCCGCAGAGGAGCCTGTAAAGGAATCTCCTGTGGCAGATAAAACAACAGAAGACACTCCTGCGCAAGAAGGGGCTGTAGAAAACTCCACAGACGAGAAAATCATCGAGGACTCGACAAATGAAGCATCTGCGGCTGATCTCGCAGGGCTGACAGCCATGTTCGGTGCTCCCGTATCACTGGAGCTTTATGCAAATAAGAGTTACCCCATTTATGTTTATGGCTACTTCGTAAATGGCAAAGACAAGAATGATGAGGATAATATTCTTTCCGGGAAAGACGGTCTTTTTGGTAAAGACATTAAAATTCAAAAAGATAACAAGAAGGTACAGACTGTTAAATGGAATGATTATTCTATTATAGGCAAGCCCAAAAGTGATTACATTACCTTTGGCAAAATCGAAAATGGTACAACTGTGAAACCTGCTAAAGATGCTGAAAAAGAATCCATCTCCGCCGATGTTTTAGAAGCAATGCTGACTGCTTCCTTAGGCGATAGCACTGATATGCAGAATCAGTATTTCAGCTGGAAGGATGTTGCGATTGATGATTGGGATTTGCATATTGCCCGTGATGCAACCAACTATTCTGATGAGGATGGCAAGTACACTTGGCACATGGATGGTAAAATCCACACATACAAAATCAAGTATATGGCGGATAGCACTGATGTTTCCAAAGAGGCTCACGTTGACAAAAACACCTACTACTGCGGCACATACACTATCGACACTTACAAACCGAACGCCCCCAAAGGGAAAGTCTTTGCAGGTTGGACAGTAAACGACGACACAAATAGTGGCAAATATTATCAGGGCGGCGATACAATCACTCTGAAAGACCACGATACAGATAATACCGGGAAAATCACTCTGAAAGCACAGTGGGAAGACCAAAAATACCCCGTGTATGTTTATGGCCTCTTTAAATACAAAAATACGACCTTTGATAAGAACTCCAGCCTCTATATCAACGGCAGTACCGATTCTATCAACTTGAATAACGACAGCTTCATCACTTTTGGTGCATTAAATGATGCAACAATCTTTGACCCTGCCCCCTACAAAGATCAAGGTGTAATTTCCAAGGAAACAATCCCCACCGCTGAAATCGAAGCGCGGATAGAAAAGGGGGATGTGGAACTTAGCGACTCTACGGGCAGTGCAAAGACAAATGGTCTGCTTACAGAATCCACCAAGATTTCTCCACTTGTCAGCAAATGGTATGGCTTAAAATCTTGCCCCGGCGCTACAGACTATGTTGAGGGGGATGACGCCACTTGGCATCTGGATGGCGAAATCAATCTCTACAAAGTAACTTATGCAAAAGGCAACATCCCTGACGGTGAAGATTTTACGCTTCCCAAAGAAGAAACCTACTTCTTAGGTGACTACACTGTTCGGAAGATGGAAACCTCCTCTCAGAATTATAAATTCTTGGGTTGGGTGTATGAGAACGAACTCCTCAAAGAAGGGTCCACAATTAAGGCCCCCAACAAAGATATCACCTTGACCGCAAAATGGGAAAAGAAACCCGTGGTTTATAAAGTTAACTATGATTGGGGTACTTTCGCTCCTTCCGACCAAACTTGTCCTACTAACGGAAATTCTTATGAGACCGAAGCTGCAGTTCCTATGGATACTACATTCAACAGCAATTCTACCTCCAATGCAAATAACGGAGAACAAAAAGGTCTTTGGACTTTCAGCGGTTGGACGAAAGATGCAACTATCCAAACCAATTACGGCGATGATGTAATAACTAAAACCATCACCTACAAAGGTACTTGGACATTCGAGGCGAAGCCTATTACAACAACCTATAAGGTTGTATACAAATGGGATGGTGGCGACGGTGTTCCCGAAGGTGTTACCCTTCCTACAGACAGCACCTCCTATGACTCCGAAACCGCAGCCAAAAATGCGGTGGATAAGAACTTTACAAGTGCATCCACTTCCAACGCAAAAAAAGGCGATAAAGAAGGTCTTTGGAAATTCTCCGGTTGGACACCTTCAGATCCTGTAGATTCTACTACGGAAGAACACACAAAAGTTATCACCTTCACAGGTACTTGGACATTCGCAGAAAAGGTTGTCAAGGTTACCTACGATTGGGGTACTCCCGCTCCTTCCGACAAAACTTGTCCTACAGGTGGAACTTACAACACCGAAGAAGCCGCTAAAGCAGATATGGATAAGATCTTTACAAATACATCCACTTCCAACGCTCCTAACGGCAGTATTGCAGGTTCTTGGAAATTCTCCGGTTGGACTGAAACAAAAACTACTTCCGATGATGGAAACACTATTCTCATCGCTCTGACCGGTACTTGGAAATTCACACCATCCGAAACCAAGACCATCACAAGTGTTCTGAACACTCTGGTTTGGAAAGACTTCAAATCGCAGCACGGCTACAGCACAGAAGGAACCTTCACTGCAATCGCAAAGGTTATGCCTGTTCATCCAGAAATAAATTCCTACGCGGCTGAAGTAGATGAATCTAGCGACAACAACACAAATACTCCGGGTACAGACAATGCAAAAACCTTCACCGGTACGGTTACTCTGAAAACAGGCGAAACAAAAGCCTTCGACTTCTCCGCAAAAGACAAAATGGCTGATGTATTAACACCTAACACACGCTACACAGTCAGGGTCTCCGAGGATAAAGGCGACCTTTCCAAAGTAACCTATGACACCACAAAATACATCCTCGGATTTGAAACAGATGGGAATGCTGTAGTGGACTATATCTGGATTGCAAAAGAGAAGGATAGTGAGAATGATCATCCTGAACTAGAACCCGTAGAAGGCACAACAATCACATTCCACAATATTTACACCTACAAGCGTCACCATTCCTCCAGCGACGGTGGTAATGGCGGCGGCAAAAAAGAGGAAAAACCTACCGTAGAAATCAAGGATGATGATGCACTGGGTCTGAATAACACAGACCACTTCGCATACATCGTTGGCTACGGCAATGGCGAGGTAAGACCTCAGAACTCCATCACCCGTGCAGAGGTTGCGGCTATCTTCTTCCGCCTGCTTGAGGATGACGTTCGTGATGCAAACTACACTCGTCAGAATAAATTCACAGATGTAAGCAACGATGCTTGGTACTGCAGTGCAGTATCCACACTGAGCGCGATGGGTATCATTTCTGGTTATCCCGATGCTACCTTCCGCCCCAACGCATCCATCACTCGTGCCGAATTCGCTGCAATCGCAACTCGTTTCGATGTAAACGGCGATAAAACACCCGCAAGCTTCAACGATATCGCAGGCCACTGGGCAAAGGACGAAATCGCTGTAGCAGCCAATAACGGCTGGGTAAACGGCTATGAAGACGGTTCCTTCCGTCCTCAGAACAAAATCACTCGTGCCGAAACAATGTCTCTGGTAAACCGCGTGCTCAACCGCAAACCTGAGACAGCCGAGGATCTCCTGGAAAACATGACAAAATGGACAGATAATGCCGATACCAACGCTTGGTACTATCTGGCAGTACAGGAAGCAACCAACAGCCACTATTATGAATACAAAGAAAATTCTCAGTATGAAAAGTGGACAGAATTGCGTGAAACTCGTGACTGGTCCGAGCTTGATAAATAAATCATAAGCGCTTACAACTCGGAAGGGTTGCTCCCTTCCGCTCCTCTTTCAGACCTCCGGTTTTAAGCCAAGAAAAACCGGAGGTTTTTCTTTTGCTTTTCTGCAATCAAAAAGGACGAAACCCCGTTTCCGGAATTTCGTCCTTTTCTATTCCTTTTTTATCCTGCGATTGCACAGATCCTTACAATTTTGCCCTTAGAATCCTTCGTCAATGCAACCGTGCAGTCATCCCTTGCATCCGAGCAGGCATCCAGAAAGTCCTGCAGTCCATACAAATCCTCATCATATCTGAGGTTTCTCTTATAATCATCCGCATCCGCCGCCGCAGAAAGCTTATACACAAACTCTGCACGGGTGCTGATTTCAAATGTCTTTTTGCTGCCGTTTACCCTTACCTCGATTTCATCTGCTCTTCTGTCAACAGATACCAACTCGCCGCGTGCATCCTCCCAGAACGCCGTAATCGTTTTTACCTCACCACTGCCGTTATAGCCCAGCTCCACATAAATCTGGGAATCGCCATAGGCATAGTCCAACTCGCTGTTCAGCTTCGTCAGACTGATGCTTTCGCCGCCCAATTTCACTGTTACACTGCTTGCCAAATCCATCTTGATATTCAGCCCTGCCGCCGTAACGGTAATGGTTCTCTTATCCTCAACCAAGTCTCTGAGATAGCCTTCCTTCGCGTCCGCCATCTCCGCGGTAATTTCGCAAACATCACCATTCTTATCGAACCCCAACGTAACATTGAAGCTGTAATCCTTATAGCTGTCAATCAAATCGGAAACATCCCTGTTCTTGCCATTGATGGTTACATCCACATCATCCGCCAAACCATAGGTATAGTCCTTTTCCTTCGCTACAATCGTAAGCTCTCTCTTGCTGATTTTACTCAGCTTGCCCTTGTTATTACTGCTGAATTTCGATACCGCAAGAAGCTCCGTTACCTCGTCATCCCTGTTGGTGTCCACCGAAACGGTGTACGCCTTGCCATCGCGATAGCTTTCCCGCAGGGCAGAAACACTGCTCTTTTTACCGTCAATCCGCACTGTCACATCATCACTCAGGTTATACTGATATGTCTTACTTCCTGACTGGATCAGACTTACGACTCCTCCGCCTACAATCCCGATAATGGCGATTGCAACGATCAGCTCTACTAAAGAAAAACCATGGTTATTTACTTTTGTTGATGTTTTCCTGTTGCCGGATTGATCTCGATACATTTTGAGTTCTCTCCTTTTTTGAATGTGATCTTTGTATATGTTAAATCTGATATATCCTCTGTATTGACACAGAACTTTGAAACCGCACCGGTGGATCTGTCATACCCGATCCGGATAAAAGTACTAAGGGAATCTCCTGCATTATCCCTTAAAGTCTTTTCCCCTGTGCCATCCTGTTTTGCTGCGGATATCTCAACTCCGTGTGGTTTTCCTAATTTTTCCCGCTTCACGGTTTCAAATGTAACAGTTCCGCCGTTTTCTTTTTCTTTATAGGATTCTATATAATAGCATCCCTCTTTTTCATAGAGGCAGACTCCGCTTACGGTATTCTTAGACATGATCTCCGTTCTTGCCTTACGCATAAACCCGTCTGTCAGTTCTGTATACTTTTTTACCTGTGCGCTCTTGCTGTAATTGGAATTCCCGATCACGATGCCTCCAAGCACTGCCATGATCGCGATCACCACGATCAATTCCAATAATGAGAAACCACCGTTTTTATTCTTATACATGTTCTACTCCACTACTTTTTCGACCAGTTTGTGTATACTACAAGCTGCTCTAACCGTATCCTGTTATCAGATGATACCATTTCGACTTCTCTTCCAAGATATTTTTCAGAATCTGTCAGATAATCTTTTAACAGATAATCTTTTCCACTCTTTTGACAGGTACCGCCTGCGATCAGTTTTGCAAGCTGGTTCTGGTTTTTGCAAAGCGTGATGTTTGCCTTTGACGGAGAAACGGTTACTTTGCCTTTACTCAGGATCGTTCCCTCAAAATCTGTCCGTACCTCAACATCACCGGTTGCAATGACCATTCTGATCTT
>ENA-ORNQ01002839-ORNQ01002839.1-human-gut-metagenome-genome-assembly--contig:-NODE-2839-length-11022-cov-9.630528_pt1 | contig 11022 bp, 5 predicted proteins | sample MGYA00242116_ERZ509024 | MGnify/ENA primary metagenome ERZ509024 (study PRJEB26280, sample SAMEA2338697) | human gut metagenome | biome: human gut; feature: human-associated habitat; material: faeces... | reverse complement strand
GGCGGCGGAACGCCGTCCGCTGTCATGTCATCCGCTTTGTCCGGCTGGGCCTGACCGCCGCGCTCATAATCGCAGGCTGCTGCCGCATAACTGAGCCTGCGCAGGATCATCACCCCTCCGATCTCGAGGGTCAGCTTCCGTTTGCCTCCATGCAGGAGCTTGCCTCTGCGGACGGCACGGCTGTGACCGATTACCGGGAGAGCATGACGGGCAAGGGCTTCAACCTCGTCAAGCTGCACTCCGACTGGCTCGCGCCGTCCATGATCGACTACCACGAGGTCGCGGACGTGACCCGCGCCGACGGCAGCGTTCTGCGCGGCGGGCTGTATATCGACTATTACGAGACGGCTTCGCCGTGGCTGGCGCGGCAGCTGCTGTGGGAATATCACGCCATTGCCCGCCGTGACCGCAGCTATATGCCGCTGGATGCGCCGGAGGTGGACGGCTGCACGCTGGCCGCCTATGAGGAGACGCTCCACTTCCCCGTCGTCCTGATCCAGCGCGGAAATGTGTTCCTGTATGCATATTTCTACCAGTTCGACGATCCGGGCAGCTATATTCTGCCGCTGGACGAGTGGATCGGCATTCTGGCCCGGAGCCTACAGGAAGCCTGAGTCAAAGCATGGAAATGTCCCCGGACATCCGTCCGGGGACATCTTTTTATTTCTTTGCAGCCCTCTGCGGCCCCATCATCTGCGAAGCCAGCAGCGCGACCAGCGGCACCGTCAGGATAATGCCGATGGAGCCTGCCAGTCCGCGGATCAGCTCGATCGCAATGGCGTCGGTGTTGAAGATCTGAATGAGCGGATAGTCAAAGATCTGGCACAGCAGCAGCAGATTCAGCGACGAGCCGGAAAACGCCAAAATCAGCGTGTTCGCCATCGTGCCCATCGCGTCCTTGCCGATGTTCATGCCCGAGCGGAAGCGCCTTGCGCGGCAGCGCAGGATTCAGCTCCCGCAGCTCCCAGCACGCGGAGGAAATGGACATTGCCACGTCCATGACCGCTCCGAGCGACGCGATCAGAATTCCGCTGACAAACAATCCGCTGATGTGGATATCGCGGTCCAGCGACCGCAGCACCAGCTCCTCCGCCTCCGACATATTGAAGCCGTTCAGCGGCGAGATCACGCAGAACAGCGCCGCAAACAGGCCCGCCGCCGCCACGCCGCCGACGCATCCGAGCGTCGCGCAGAGCGTCTTTTTGCTGATACCGGTCAGGAGCAGCAGCGAAGCGCCCGTCGTCAGCACGACGATCAGAATGGTGATCCAGACCGGATCTGCGCCGCGCAGGATCATCGGCACCTGAATGAACCAGATGCAGGCCAGCGTATACAGCAGGCCCGCCAGCGCCATCAGGCCCTTCTTCCGCCCGATCACGACCAGCAGCGCCGCAAACACGAGCGCAAGGCCCGCCAGCACCGGCGCGCGGTCATAGTTTGGCACGGACACGACATACGGCTGTCCGTCGTCGTCCACGTCCAGACGGACAATGATCCGCGTGCCCTCACGGGCGTCCACATTGGTGTAGATGGTCAGGTAGTTGATGGTTTCGAGCCGAACGCCCTTCCATTCGCCGGTCAGGATCTCGACCTCGAGCTGCTGCTGTCCGATCCTGCGGCCCTCGGTCCAGTCCTGTGCCTCGCCGTCATCCTCCTGCACGTCCACAACGCGCGCGACGGCAAATTTCCGCTTCCGGGCCGCCGACGCCTCGCGGTCAGTCTCCGTCGCACAGAGAACCGCCGCCCATGAGATCAGCAGCAGCACCAGCAGCGCTCCGATCCCGATCTCCAGCCAGCGCCGCCTGCTCAGTTTCCTTTTCTTTTCTTCCATGAAAGCTCCTTTTGCATCCGCCGCCGCTGTCCGTGCGGACGGCAATTGAAACATCGCCCCACCGGCCGGAGCCGGTGGGGCGAAAACGCTTGGAAATCAGCCCTTCAGATACCGGTGAATGATCGCGGCGACCTGTGCGCGCGTTGCGTTGGACTTGGGCGAAAGCTTGTTGTTCGCACCCTTCAGCAGTCCTTCGTCAACCGCCCAGTTCATTGCGTCAACCGCGTAGCTGGAAACGGAGGCAGCGTCCTTGAAGCCGTCCAGATTGCCGGAAGCGGCTGCCGTGCTCCAGCCCTTGTACTGCGTGTAGCGGTACAGGATCGCAGCCAGCTGCTCGCGCGTGACAGGATCGTTCGGGCCGAACTTGCCGTTGCCATAGCCCTTGACGATCTCCTTCTCCGCAGCCCATGCGACTGCCCCGGTGTACCATCTGCCGCTTTCCACGTCGTTGAAGTCGGAGCTGCGGTAACCGGCAGGCTCACCCTCGATGCGGTAGAGGATCTTGACGATCATCGCACGGGTGAGCGTCTCGTTGGGCGCGAATTCGCGCTTGCTGACGCCGTCCATGATGCCCTCGTTGTAGACATACTCCACATCCTTGTAGAACCAGTCGCCCTTGGACACATCGTCGAAGCGCATCGAATCGCCGATGGCGTCAATGATGCCGGGGATCGCACCGGCAGCCATCCAGTGCGCGTAGAAGATCTTGTCGCCGCTGTCGGCAGCGGAGATCTCCGTCACGCGGATGTTGTCCGCCGTGAACCAGCCGAGGAAGATGTAGTTCCTTCTGGTCACATCGGTGGGCAGGACCGCGCCGACGCCCTCAATGTAAGCCGTCACGTTGCCGGAGTTGATCGTGCCGCCGTCCGTGACGAGGGTCACGCTCCAGATCTTGCTGTCGGACTTGCTGCAAACCACATCGTCGCGGTCGCGGATACGGATACGCGGATAGACCGGCGTGCCGTCGGACAGGACGAAGGTGTTGTCGTAGGAGGCCAGGCCGACTGCCTCGACCTGATTGCCGATGACTGCGTTCTGGACTTCCTTGTCCTTGGTGATGTAGCCGTCGATGAAGATACGGGTCTCATTGCCTGCGGCATCCTTGACCATGATGGTCTGGATCTTGCCCTCGGCCTCTTCGACTCTGGTGATGGTGCCCTTGACACGAACAAGCGTGCCGAGCACGGAGCCGTCATTGACCTGCGCAGCCGTGACATCCAGAGGAGCCGGAGCCTCGGCGTCCGCGATCTTTTCGATCTTGGTCACCGCGATCTGGCGCTCGCCCTGATAAGAGGAGGTCGTGCCGGTGATGCGGACCTTGTCGCCGATCTTGAAGTTGCCTGCGACCGGGAAGGCGTTGATACCGGCGGTGTTGTCCTGCACATAGATGCAGTCGAAGAACGCGGTATCCTTGTCATAGCCGGAGGCGTTGGAGGTCACGATGCCCTCGATGGTGTACTTGACACCCTCGTCCTTCTCTGCCTGCACGTCGGAGATCTTATCGATCTGCGTCTGGTTGAGCATGGACAGAAGGTTCTGGCAGATCTTGTAGTTGGAGTAGTTCTTCTCCGCGCCGTTGTCCGAAGCCTGATACTGGACCTCGAAGTTCGACATGAAGGCCGCGCCGGAAACGACGATCAGGCCCTTGCCCTCGAGCTGCTCGGACGCCATGACCATCAGGCGGTCGTCATTATCCGCGAAGGTGTACTTCGGGGTAGCTGCGCCGCCAAGGCCGTCCTTGTCAACGTCCACGGAGTAGGTCGTCGCGTGGCCATAGACCGCGGGGCTGACCGTCGCGGGCATCGTGGAGGTCGGGTTGCCGCTGGCGTCAACCGCATAGATGGAGGCGCCGCCGTAGTGGCTGAAGCGCTCGGTGTAGAGCTTGTCGAACGGATGCTCCGCGTCAAACTCCACGCCCTTCAGAAGCGGGTTGTCCATATTGTAGGCCGAGAAGTAGAGTCTCCACTTATCGACGCCGTCCGCTGCGGAGCGAACATCGTCATAGGTCGCGTCGTCGGAGATACGGAGGCTGGAGCCAAGGGCCGCCAGAACCTCGTTCTGCGTCGCAGCCATGTGCTTGATGGCCGGATTGTTCTGAATGACCGGGTAGTTCTCGTAGTTGTCGGACCAGCCGGCAAGCACGACCATGCCGCCATTCTCGTTGAACGCCTTGATCGCGTTCAGCTCTGCCTCGGAATAGGTTCTGGGATCCGTCTGCGCGTCCGCCAGACGACGGGACGGAGCCGTCAGGATCAGGCCCTTAAACTTGGCGTTGCCGCAGGCCGCGATCAGCTCCTCGCTGGTCTTGAGCATGACCGTGCGCACGGAATAGCCCGCAGCCAGCTCGCCGAAGTTGCCCATGGAATCTTTGTAGTTGCCCGCAACATACTCGTTGTAGTGGGATGCGTCGATGCCGATGTAGACAAGCTTACCAGCATCCAGAACGTCGAGCGTGACGTCCTTCGTGAAGGTGTATTCCTTGCCGTCCTGCTCGATCACGGCGGTGATCTTAACCGTCATGACACGGGCTTTGGTCGGGGTATACTTGAACTCCACATCCTGCGTGCTGCTTGCAGCCAGCGCGATGGCGTCCGTCACAGTGCCGATCGTCTCATTGCCGATGGTATAGGTGATGGACTTGATCGTCGCGGGCTTGGCCTCGCTGTTGAAGAACGTGGTGGTGATGGTCAGCTCTTCGTCGGTGACCGGCGTAGAGGTGCCGCACTCAGCCTTGGAGATGCCGAGCTTGAGCGATTCGCCGACCCACACAGGAGCGGTCACGGCCAGATCGCCGTCGCCCTCTGTGACGCGGACGAAGTAATAGGTGTACTCGGGATCGAGCGTGACGCTGACGGAGCCCTTGGCGAGATCCGCGGCATTGTCCCAGGTATAGGCGACCTTGCCGGAGTTGGCGACCAGCTCGACCTTGGCGATGGAATCGGTACGGTCGGGATCGTTGAAGGAGACCTCAAAGCTCAGCTTTTCCGGAACGTCGATGATGGAGCCCATCATGTTGCCGTTGACGGTGTAGTCCAGCTCAAGGTTCTTGTCCTCGGTGGCGTACATGCGGCGGTTGCGGATCGCCTCATAGATGCCGTCCTCGGTGAAGTCGTCGGTCAGGACGACGTCGCGGGCGTCGTTGGCGTTGCCCCAACGGCCCTTGTGGTTATCCTGGTTGTTGGTCGGTGCGACGTGCCAGCCCTTGTCGAGTGCCATAATGTACTGCTCGTAGCTGGGATAGTAGCCGCCCGCGCCGATCTGGCCTTCGCCGTTGCCGACTTCGACCATGTACATACGGGTGTCGATCACGGCATCCCAATAACCGAAGTCAATGAAGTTGCCGAAGGTCGTGCCCGGATGGTTGAACTGGCTCAGTGCGTTGGCGCCCTCGGACTGAGAAAGGAGCTTGTAGTAGGCCTGCAGGCCGGCGTCCTTGGTCTTGTTGTTGAGCGTCGAATTGTTGCGGGAAACGATGCCGGGGGTGTTGAAGGTATTGATATGGCCGGGGCCGCCGGACCACGTCATCTCAAAGCCCGCCATGGCGACCATGCTGCCCGCGTTTTCCGCGTTGAACGCAGCGACAGCGTCCTTGTAGCTCTTCCAGGTCTGCTGACTGGAAGCGGAGGCCAGGGACATGTCGTAGAGCGCACCCTCGGGGTTCGCGGCGCTGGTGGAGTCAAAATAGTTGGAGTGATCGGTGAACGCGACGAAGTCAACGTTCGCGGTATCCGGCAGATTCTTGACATAGCTCAGAGCGCTTTCCAGCGAGCCTGCGCCGTCGGAATACTGCGTATGGGAATGCAGCTGGCCGAAATAGCGCTGGAAGGTCGCCTCGCCGATGGTGAAGGACCACGTCTTGCTGGCTTCCTTGCCGTCCGCACGCTTGACCGTCACAGTCACGGTGACTCTGCCGTCCGCCAGAGCGGCAGCCGGGGTGTAGGTGACCTTGCCGTCCGCGTAGGACGCATTGACCGTCTCGTTGTTGACCGTCATGGTCACGGTGGGAGCTTCACCGGCGTTTGCGATCTCCGCAGAGATCACCGGCTTCTTTTCCGTGCCGGTCTGCGCGCCCTGTGCCGGGGTCACGTTGGAAATGACCGGCTCGTCGAGGATGTTGACGGTGTAGGACGCTCTGGCCTCGTTGCCCTTGACATCCTTGAACGCAAAGGTCAGGGTCATCTTGCTGCCGGCCTTGGCTGCTTCCTCAATGTCCGTATCAAAGACCGTGATATGGACACGGCCCTTGCCGGTGGTGAAGCCGTCCAGAACCTCCACGTCCGTGCCGCCCATTACGCCGCCGATCAGCTTGCCCTTTTCGTCGCGGATGCTGTACTCGATCCACGGATCGTCGATCGCATAGATCGTGTCGATCTCGAGGTCAAACTCGTAATTGCTGCCGACATAGGCCGGGAGCATGGTTTCGGGGAAGGTGATGGTGGGCTGCACGACGAGGCCGCCGTCCACATTCACGCCGTCCGCCACGGGATAGAAGAAGAAGGAGTAGAGTGTATAATCAAGCTCGCCAGTCTTGCTGTACATGCTGTAGGTCTTGAACGAATCGGAGTAATACTCCAGCCACTGGCTGTGGCCGCTGAACTTCGCAACGCGGCTCTCCATCTCATAGCCGCCCACGCCGCCGGAGCAGGTGCGGACGAGCCAGTCGGCGTCATCAGTCGTGACGCCCTCTTCGGAGAAGTCCTTGCTGTAGAAGGCGTTGTTGCCGGTGCCGTTGGAGCAGAGGTAACCGTAAGCCTCGCTGTAGAAGCGGAGATATTCGCCGTTCTGCTCGACGGTAAAGACGACCGCGCCGTTGGCCGGGACAGCCTTGCCGTTCTCGATCACAGCCGCAGCCTTTTCAATGGACTGCGTGTCGTTCTCTGCCGCCAGAACCGCCTGTGCGTTCTGGTTGTAGATCACGAACTTGTCGCCGGGCTTCGGCAGATCGCCGGAGGGCTGATCGGAGCCGTCGTCCACGACCAGATAGAACTGCTGCGCAAACAGGGCCTCGTCGCCGATCTTGCCGTAGCTGCTCCAGTTATTCTTATCCGCATACCACTCCAGATAGTTGCCGCGCACGGCATTCTGGATATAGAAGCAGTTTTCCGTCGCCGCAGGTGTGACATTCCATGCGTCGTTGACCTTATCGAGCGGCGTGCTGGTATAGCCCGTATCCATGGAGAGCTTCTTGCCCTCACTGGTGGAGAAGGTGTAGGTGCCGTCCTCGTTGACGCCGACCGTCCAGATGTCGGCCTTGGTATAGCCGGACAGCTTGCCGTCTGCCAGCGTCACGTCCGTACCCTTGTTATAGAAGCCGGAGTATTCCGTGGACAGGGCCTTCATGTTGGCCGGGTTGAAGACCACGACCGTATCGCCTGCGGACAGGCTGGTCACGATGCCGCTCTTGCGGACGCGGTAGAACGCCTGCGCAAACAGGGCCTCGTCGCCGATCTTGCCATAGCTGCTCCAGTTGTTCTTATCCGCATACCACTCCAGATAGTTGCCGCGCACGGCGTTCTGGATGTAGAAGCAGTTTTCCGTCGCCGCAGGTGTGACATTCCATGCGTCGTTGACCTTATCGAGCGGCGTGCTGGTATAGCCCGTATCCATGGAGAGCTTCTTGCCCTCGCTGGTGGAGAAGGTGTAGGTGCCGTCCTCGTTGACGCCGACCGTCCAGATGTCCGCATCCGTATAGCCGGTGAGCGTACCGTTCGTCAGCGTGACGTCCGTGCCCTTGTTATAGAAGCCGCTGTATTCGGTGGAAAGCGCCTTCATGTTGGCAGGATTGTAAATAACGACCTGCTCGCCGTCCTTGAACAGCGCGCTGGGCGTCGGCTCGGGGCCGGGATCAGGCTCCGTGCTGGAGTCCACGACCAGATAGAACTGCTGCTCAAAGGCGTCGCCCGTTCCGGTGTAGGCGCTCCAGGTACCAAACTTCTCCTGGAACTGCATACGGTACTTATCCGTGCGGCCGGTGTTGTCGATATAATAGGTCGCTTCCTTGCCATCAACAGCCGTTACCTTCCACGTGTCGTTCGCCTTACCAAGCGGTGTGCTGGTATAGCTGGCATCCATGGAGAGCTTCTGACCGTCGCTGGTCGAGAAGGTGTAGGTGCCGTCCTTGTTGACGCCAACCGTCCAGATGTCCGCATCCGTATAGCCGGTGAGCTTGCCCTCTGCCAGCGTCACGTCCGTACCCTTGTTGTAGAAGCCGGAGTATTCCGTGGACAGAGTCTTGCCATAAACGGGGTTGAACACAACGACCTTATCGCCGTTCTGAATGTCCTCGGCCTTGATGATGCCGCTCTGGCGGGCCGGGGCTGCTTCCAGCTTATACAACGAGATCGGCTGCTGGTTTTCACTCTTATAGTAGCGGAAACGAGTGCCGTTCGTCGCGGCATTGTTGTATTGCAGCGTCGTCGTGTTGCTGACGATCTTGACCTTGCCGTCGGCAAAGCTGATCGCATTCAGCGCCGGGGAGGCATTGCTGTTCAGCTTGTTCTTGCCAGATTTACCGGAAATGTACTTTCCGCTGGCAGACTGCACAGAATAGCCGCCCTCCATCGGTGCGATGGTGAAAGCATACTTCGCATAATCACCGGCGATCTTGCCCTCGGTGATCGTAACATCGACCTTGTTCCCCTCGACATCAAGATTCGTGAGGGAACCGTCCATGATCAGGCTGTCGCCCTCAGAGACGATCAGGTAGGTACCCGACCAGTCCTTCGGCGCGGCCGTGACCTTGGTGTAGGTCTGGGTCTTGCCCTCTGCAAAAACGGCGGTGGGCAGGATGGAAAATACCATCGCCACTGCCAGCAGAAGCGCAAACCAGCGCGTGCTGCGTTTGTTCATCTTCAGAATCTCCTCCTGTTTCTCGTAAAAATTCGCATGACCGGCGCATCGTGATCCTATCTCCCTGTCGTATCAACCTCCAGTTCCCTTTTGATGTCCGGCTGCACAAGGCTGCTTTCTCCCTCCCGCGGGTAGGTCTGTCCACGTCAGGAGGCTACATACCATAATTGAGTATAGCACGTTATTTTTGTAAAATCCATACGCCGTTTGCCTATTTTTCCGTAATTTTTTTGTGTAATTTCCCTGTCCTATTTTGTTTTTTCCTGACAAATTTTCAGGCAAACGGCCGTTTTCCATTTCCCTCGCAGAATATTCCCGATTTCTTGAAATTTTCTGGATTTTCAAGATATTTTCACTTCTGTTTTGTCACGAAATGCCGTTTTATCGTGCTGCCGGACTGCATCGGTGCAGTGCCGTGCTTCCGCCGCTGGCGGACAGGCTCCGCGCCTGGGCGCGTTTTCTCCGCCGGGGCGCCGATCCCGGCCCGGAAAGGCGGTTGTAATTCCCCTCCGGCGGTGTTATCATGAAGAAAATGCAAATAAAGGAGATGGCTCTATGGATCAAAAATATGCAGATTACGCCGTCGAAAAGGCGGTCGAGCTTCTTGGCATCGACAGCCCCACCGGCTTCACCGAAAAGGCAGCCGAATGGGTACTGGACGCCTTCCGTTCGCTGGGCTACGAGGCCGTCCGCACCGTCAAGGGCGGCGTCTTGATCGATCTCGGCGGCGAGGACACAGAGGAGGGCGCGCTGCTGCTTCAGGCACACACCGACACGCTCGGGGCAATGGTCGCGGAGGTCAAGGGTAGCGGCCGCCTGCGCGTCACGCCGCTTGGCGGAATGTGTGCGGTGAACGGCGAGACGGAAAACGTGCGCGTTCACACCCGCAGCGGAAGGATCATCGAGGGCACGCTCCAGCTCTGCAACGCCTCTGTCCACGTCAACGGCGATTATGCCAAGACTGACCGTACCTTCGACACGACGGAGATCCTGCTCGACGAAAACGTCTCCTCCGCCGAGGAGGCCCGCGCGCTCGGCATTGAGACCGGCGACATCGTCTGCTTCGACCCGCGCACCCACGTCACCGCCTCCGGCTATATCAAGAGCCGCTTCCTGGACGACAAGCTCTCGGTCGGCATTCTGCTTGGCTTTGCGAAATATCTGCGCGACGAGGAAAAGGCGCTCCCGCGCCATACCTACGCGCATGTGACCGTCTATGAAGAGGTCGGCCACGGCGGCTGCGCCTCCGTTCCCGCAGGCGTGACGGAATCCATCAGCGTGGACATGGGCTGCGTCGGCGACGGTCTGCGCTGCACGGAGCGTCAGGTCTCCATCTGCGCCAAGGACTCCGGTGGGCCGTACAGCTACGAGGTCGTCGGCAAGCTGATCGACGCCGCCAGGCGCGAGGGCGCTGACTACGCCGTGGACGTTTATCCGCATTACGGCTCCGACGTCGAAGCGACGCTCCGCTCCGGCTACGACATCCGCCATGGTCTGATCGGCTCCGGTGTCTACGCCAGCCACGGCTATGAGCGCAGCCATGTGGACGGCGTGCTCCACACGCTCAAGACGCTCAAGGGCTATCTCTTCGTCTGAGCGGCCGGAACGCGGCGCTTTCACGAAAGCGTGGGCAGCAACAGCGCGTTGCTTGTCCGGACGGCGTTTCTGTGCTACACTTTTCGCAAGGAGGTGCTTTCTATGGAAACAAAGGACATTTTGCACGAGCTGAGAACGAAAAAGGGACTGTCGCAGGACGAGCTGGCCGAAAAGCTCTTTGTCACGCGGCAGGCCGTCTCCCGCTGGGAAAACGGCGACACCACGCCCAACGTGGAAACCTTGAAGCTGCTTTCCGGCCTTTTTGATGTTTCGATCAACACCCTGCTTGGCTCTCCGCGCCAGCTGATCTGCCAGTGCTGCGGAATGCCGCTCGACGACACCACGACCAGCCGGGAGCCCGACGGCTCCTTCAACGAGGATTACTGCAAGTGGTGCTACACCGGCGGCACGTTCACCTACACCAGCAAGGAGCAGCTGATCGATTTCTGTGTGACGCATATGGCAAGCGAACAGTGGCCCGCGGAGCAGGTGCGCGCGCACATGGAGGCCGTCGTACCGGGTCTGAAGCACTGGAAAGAATAATTCTCAGCAAAAAACGATACAGCAAAGCCGCTGCCTGCGCAAAACGCAGGCAGCGGCCTTTTTATCGAACTCTGGTATATCGCTCCGTATCCGCCGCCTCCGCGCGGTCACGGGCGGCAAAGCCCGCGCCCGGAAACAGTGTCTCATAGATAATCTCCGCCGGCGTCCGCGTCTCGCCGGTTCTTTCCGCCGCCGACATGGCC
>ENA-ORNQ01002815-ORNQ01002815.1-human-gut-metagenome-genome-assembly--contig:-NODE-2815-length-11110-cov-8.997286_pt1 | contig 11110 bp, 10 predicted proteins | sample MGYA00242116_ERZ509024 | MGnify/ENA primary metagenome ERZ509024 (study PRJEB26280, sample SAMEA2338697) | human gut metagenome | biome: human gut; feature: human-associated habitat; material: faeces... | reverse complement strand
CCGCCGCCGACGCCATGCGCCACGCCGCCTTTCCCACGGCGACGAGGATCACGCGCCCCGGGAAGCTCTGCCCGTCGAGCGCGCGCCGGACGGCTTCATCCGGCAGCACGGCTTCGATCGCGCGGGTATAGATATACTTCGCGTCCTCGCGCAGCGCACTCATCGGTTGACCACGTTCTCCGGTGCGCCATTGAGGAACGCCTGCACGTTGCTGACGGTGCAATCCATGATGCGCTGGCGGCTGCCGCGCTTGAAGCCTCTTTCCTTGACCGGGTTGACCGGAATGAGGTTGACGTGCGCTGCCATTCCCTTTAAACGGTCCGCCAGCTCATTGGCGTGGCAGATTTCATCGTTGACCCCTTCGATCAGCGCATACTCGAAGGAAATCCTTCTGCCGGTCTGCTGGAAATAATAGCGGCAGGCTTTGAGCAGCTCGTCGATGGGATAGCGGTTGTTGATTGGCATTGTCCGGCTGCGAATCTCATCGTTTGGCGCGTGCAGCGAGATGGACAGGGTCAATCCGCTTTTGTGCGCAGCCAGTTCATAAATTCGGTCCACCAGTCCGCAGGTGGACAGCGACAGATGCCGCAGGCTCAGGTTGTAGCCCTGCTCGGAGGAGAGGATATTTAAAAATTTCATGACGTTGTCGTAGTTATCCAGCGGCTCTCCAATGCCCATCAGTACCACATTGCTCACCCGCTGTCCGCTGTCACGGGTCAGGGTGTAGATTTCATCGAGCATCTCGGAAGGACGCAGCGAGCGCACCAGTCCTGCCAAGGTGGATGCGCAGAATTTGCATCCCATGCGGCATCCGGCCTGCGACGAGACGCACAACGTGGCCCGCTCGCCGTCGGGAATGTAGGCCGATTCGATCCATGCGCCCTGCTGCGTGCGGTAGAGGTACTTTTTCGTTCCGTCGGCCGATTCGGTGATCCGCGCGGGCGGGGTGAATGCGGGGCGGAAGCGTTCGGCCAGCTTCGCGCGGTGCGCCGCGGCGATGTCGCTCATCCGCATCGGGTCCTCGACGTGTTTCGCGTAGAGCCAGCGGGCCAGCTGTTTCGCGGCGAAGCGCGGCATTCCCAACTCGGCGCACACGGCGGCGAGCTGCTCCGGGGTCTTCCCGTATAACGTTTCCGAAAGGGCCATTTTTCCGTCTCCTGCGAGCTGTTTTCCGGCACAAAAGTAGGTAAAAAATAAAGATTTTTGTGCGGGATGGCGCATTTTTGAATTTTTATCCATATATTTGTGGTGCATAGCATGCCTGTGCGTGATTTTTGACTTTGCCGAACAATTAAAATTCAAATAAATGGAAATTAAGAAATCACCCAAAGCAGACCTTCAGAACAAGCGGGGTCTTTTGCTTGAAATCGGCCTTGTAGTGGCTCTCGCGCTGGTTATCGCCGCTTTTGCCTACACGCCGAAGGAACACCGTATCGAGAAAGTCGACCTGAACTACGGTCCGGTCGAAGAGGAGATTACCGAGATTACCCGTCAGGACCAGAAGCCGCCCGAACCTCCTAAGAAGGTCGAGGTGAAGGTGATCGCCGACCTGCTGCAGGTGGTGACCAACGACACGAAGATCACGACCGAAGTGGACTTCGCCGAGTTTGACGAGAATACCGAGGTGATTCAGCAGGTGGACGTCGTCGAGGAGACCATCGAGGACGACCAGCCGTTCCTGATCGCCGAGACCATGCCCTCGTTTCAGGGCGGCGACCTCAACACCTTCCGCAACTGGGTTCAGCAGAACGTCAAGTTCCCGCAGATCGCCCTTGAGAACGGTATTCAGGGCCGCGTGGTGCTTTCGTTCGTGATCGAGAAGGACGGCCGTCTGACCAATATTCAGGTGCTCCAGACCCCCGACCGTTCGCTTTCGGAAGAGGCGATCCGCGTGCTGAACAAGTCGCCGAAGTGGAGTCCCGGAAAACAGCGTAATCAGGTTGTACGTGTGAAGTATACCCTGCCCGTTGATTTCCGCGTGCAGAACTAACCGGATGAAAGGGCTTCGGCGTGACCGGAGTGCTCCGTGACAATAAATAGGGTATCCTGCTTCCGGCGGATACCCTTATTTGTAGCATAGTGTTTGCTCCCCTCCGGGGTGTGCGGCGCCGGATTCCGGAGCGCGGCGCATGTGTAACGTTAAAATTTGAAAAACGAATTGGAAGAAAACAGAAATAAGACTCCGAATGCCGGGACGGCTTCCGACGGCCGGGAACGTGCCGTACTGGTCGCCGTCGTGCGTGACGATCAGGACCCCCGTCAGGCTGCCGAATTCCTTGACGAACTGGAGTTTCTGGCCGAGACGGCCGATATCGAGAGCGTGAAGCGCTTCACGCAGCGGCTTCCGCAGCCTTCGTCCCGTATTTACGTGGGTCCCGGCAAACTGGAGGAGATCGCCGGCTACTGCAAGGAGCAGGAGATCGACGTGGTGATTTTCGACGACGAACTCTCACCGTCGCAGACGCGCAATATCGAAAAGGCGATGCCGTGCCGTATCCTCGACCGTACGCGCCTGATTCTCGATATTTTCATGTCGCGGGCGCAGACCGCCTATGCCAAGACGCAGGTGCAGCTGGCCAATTACGAGTACATGCTGCCCCGGCTTTCGGGTATGTGGACCCACCTCGAACGGCAGCGGGGCGGCACGGGAACCCGCGGCGGCGCGGGCGAACGCGAAATCGAGACCGACCGCCGTATCATCCGCAACCGGATCGCCAAACTCAAGGAGGACCTGCGGAAAATCGACCGTCAGATGGCGGTCCAGCGTTCCAACCGCGGTTCGATGGTCCGCGTTGCGCTGGTGGGCTATACCAACGTCGGCAAATCGACGCTGATGAACCTGATTTCGAAGAGCGAGGTTTTTGCCGAGAACAAGCTCTTCGCCACGCTCGACACCACGGTCCGCAAGGTGGTCTTCGACAACCTGCCGTTCCTGCTTTCGGATACGGTCGGTTTCATCCGCAAACTGCCGACCGAGTTGATCGAGTCGTTCAAATCGACGCTCGACGAGGTGCGCGAGGCCGATCTGCTGGTGCATGTGGTCGATATTTCGCATCCGCAGTTCGAAGAGCAGATCGACGTGGTGAAGCAGACGCTTCAGGACATCGGCGCCGGCGACAAGCCCGTCTATCTGGTCTTCAACAAGGTCGATGCCTACACCTATGTCAAGAAAGACGAGGACGACCTCACGCCCGCCACGCGTGAGAATCTTTCGCTCGACGACCTGAAGAAGAGCTGGATCGCCCGTACCAATACGCCCTGCATCTTCCTTTCGGCCCGGATGAAGACCAATGTCGAGAAGTTCCGCACGGATCTTTACGGCATGGTGCGCGAGATCCATGCCGGACGCTATCCGTTCAATAATTTCCTCTATTGACCACCAAACCTCATACCCATATGACCTTGCATACTCTGAACAGTCAGAACACCGTTCTCAACAAATTCATCGCGCAGATCCGCGACAAGTCGATCCAGACCGACTCGATGCGTTTCCGCCGCAATCTCGAGCGTATCGGCGAAATCACGGCGTACGAGATTTCGAAAGAGCTGTCCTATACGCCCCGCGTGGTCGAGACTCCGCTGGGCGAAGCGACCGTCGAGACGATCGACGACCGGATCGTCGTGGCGACGATTCTGCGAGCCGGTCTTCCCTACCATCAGGGTTTTCTGAATTACTTCGACGATGCGGAGAACGCGTTTGTTTCGGCCTACCGTAAAAGTACGAAAGACGGTAAGTTCACCGTTAAGGTGGAGTATATCTCGTGCGGCGACCTCGAAGACAAGGTCCTGCTGCTGGTTGATCCGATGCTGGCGACCGGCTCCTCGCTCGTGCTGGCCTACAATGCGTTGTGCGAAAAGGGCGGCACGCCCAAATATACGCATGTCGCGGCCGTCATCGCCAGCGAGCAGGGCATCGACTACGTGAGTAAGAACATGCCGCGTCAGGCCACGACGATCTGGGCCGCGGCCGTCGATGAGGAGCTGACTTCGCGTTCCTACATCGTTCCGGGCATCGGCGATGCCGGCGATCTGGCCTACGGCGAGAAGATTTAGGGAGTGCCCGGCATGCGGTTTTCCGGGCCGGGTGTTTTTGGACGGGTGATTCGCAGACTGAATGCCTGTCCGCTCTGAACGACTTTTCGGCCGGATAATCCGGAAGGGGTGATTCCTGCGGCCGAACGACTTCCCGAACCGGACTTTTCGGGCGGATTATTTTCCGGATGAACGGTTCCCGGTTTGGACGATTCCGGCGGATGGTTGCTCCCGGCAGGACGGATTTCCGGACCGGATTTTTCGAGCGGAGGACTTTTCCGCAGGACGATTTCCCGGATCGAACGGTTCCGGACCGGATTTCCCGGCGGCGGAATCTCCTTAGGAAGGGGGATTGCGGTTGCAGTATGCGCCGCGGCGTCCTGCCCGGCTGCGGAGCGGTATCGCTCCCGGCGTATATGTGCATTATTTTGCTCGTATGGTAAAGAAGAAACTGGCTTTTGTTTTCGGGGTGTTCTGCGCGACCGTTCTGCTGATGGCGGTGCAGAAACCCGTTTTTCTGGCCTACTATGCCGCGGATGCGGCGCAGGCTTCCGCGGGGGAGTGGCTCGGCGTGGTGTGGCACGGCCTGACGCTCGACAGCACCGTCGCGGGATATGTTGCCGCCCTGCCGCTGCTGCTGACGCTCGCGTCGCTCTGGGTGCGGCTTCCCGAACGGATATGGCGGCGCGTGCTGAACGTTTACTTCGTGCTGATCGCCGTCCTGACGGCCGCGATCTTCGCCGTGGACGTCGAACTGTACCGGCATTGGGGATTCCGGCTCGATTCGACGGTCCTGATCTACCTTGCCGATCCGAAGGAGGCCATGGCGAGCGTCGATTTCTGGCTCGGCGTGCGGCAGACGCTTCTGGCCGCCGCCTATGCCGCGCTGATGATCTGGACCTACCGCCGCGTGGTGGGGCTTTTCGACGGCGAACCCCTGCGCCGGCGCGCCGCACTGCCGTGGAGCTTCGGCCTGCTGCTGCTTGCGGGCTGCGATTTTCTGGCGATCCGCGGCGGTACGGGGGCATCGGTCGCCAATGTCTCGAAAGTCTATTTCAGCTCGAACATGTTCCTGAACCATGCGGCGACGAATCCCGTCTTTTCGTTTCTGACGACGCTCGGCGACCATACCGACTATGCTTCGGAATACCCCTTCTTTGACGAAGAGACGCGCGCGGCGAAATTCGACGCCCTGCGCGGCAACGGCCCTGCGTCCGGACCTTCGGAACGCGTGCTCACGAAGACCCGTCCCAATGTCGTGGTGGTTATTCTGGAGAGTTTCGCCCGCACGGTCATGGATGCCGACGTCGACGGCCGGCCCGTCATGCCCAATATGCGGCGGTTGCGGGACGAAGGCGTCTGGTTCGAGAACTTTTTCGCCAATTCGTTCCGCACCGACCGCGGCGAAGTGGCGGTGCTGAGCGGATTTCCGGCCCAGACGCGCATGTCGATCATGAAGCTTCCGGCCAAGAGCCGCAGCCTGCCGTCGTTGGCCCGGTCGCTGGCCCGCGAGGGCTACGCCACGAGTTTCGTCTACGGCGGCGATCTCAATTTCACCAATCAGGCCTCCTACATGTATGCCACGGGCTGGCAGCAGCTCGTCTGGCAGAGGGACCTTCGGTTCGATACGCCGCCCTCCGACTGGGGGTATGACGATGCGGTGATGTGCGACTGGTTCGCCGACCGCGTGATCGCGCAGAGCGGGACGGGAGAGCCGTTTCTGGCGGGACTGCTGACCCTGAGCAGCCACCGGCCGTTCGACGTGCCGTTCAGCAGGTTCGACGACAGGGAGCTGAACGCCTTCGCCTTCGCCGACGACTGCGTCGGCCGCATGATCGACAAACTCAGGGCTTCGCCCGCATGGGACGACCTGCTCGTCGTGCTGGTCGCTGACCACGGCTACCCGTGGCCGCGCAGTCTGTCCTACAACGAGCCGCTGCGCCACCGCATCCCGATGATCTGGACGGGCGGCGCCGTCGCCGGGCCGCGCGTGGTCGAGGAGTACGCTTCGCAGATCGACATCTGCGCCACGATCCTCGGTCAGCTGGAGGTCGCGCACGACGATTTCGACTACAGCAAGGATATTTTCGCCCCGACCCCCCCCCGCAAGTTCGCGTACTACACCTTCAACGACGGCTTCGGCGTGGTCGATGCTTCGGGAGAAGCCGTCTGGGACGCCACGAGCGGGAAAGCGGTTTCAGAGACATCTCCCGCCCTGATGGACGTGGGCCGTACGATGCTGCAAACCACCTATACCGACATCGGAAACCGCTGACGGCCGGTAAAATACCTGAAATTAGGTATTGCGGGACCTGACATGAATCGTTAATTTTGCAGATATTGAGAATCTTATGTATAGAATTGGACGATACGATGCCGACGACCGCATGTGCGATCTGGTCTGCGACCGCTACCCCGTACTGCTTGTCATGAGCCGTTTCGGCATCGCGCTGGGCTTCGGCGACAAGACGATCGGCGAAGTCTGCCGCGACAGCGGGGTCGATACCGGGACGTTCCTGACCGTGGTCAATACGCATATCGACGGAGAAGCTCCCGATCCCGGCGCTGTTTCGGTCGGAGCGCTGGTGGGCTATCTGCGCAATTCCCACGACTATTTCCTCGATTTCCGGCTGCCGGGCATTCGCCGCAAGCTGATCGAGGCCATCGACTGCAGCCGCAACGACGTGGCCTTCGCCATCCTGCGCTTCTTCGACGAGTATGTCGCCGAGGTGCACAAGCATATGGATTACGAGGAGCGCAAGGTTTTCTCCTATGTCGAAGCCCTGCTTGCCGGAGAGCGTCCCGAAGGGTATTCGATCGACGTTTTCCGCCGTCATCACGATCAGGTCGAGGCCAAGCTCGCCGAACTGAAGCGCATCATCATCCGTTATTATCCTTCGGGAAGCACCAACGAGCTGAACGGCGTGCTTTTTGACATCTTCACCTGCGAACGCGATCTGGCTTCGCACAACGACATCGAAGACCGTCTGTTCATTCCGGCCATCAAACGGCTGGAGGAGGCCGGGGAGACTCCGGACGACGTCCGGTCCGGGGAGGGGGCGCGGAAACGGTCGTCCGGTGCGAAAGGAGGCGTCCGATGAAGGCGCTGAAACTCGCCGTCGCCGAATCTTCGGCTATACTGCGCTGCGGCATTATCGCCCTGCTGCACCGGATGCCTGCGGCGAACGTCGATATTCTCGAAATCGGGGATATCTCGCAGCTTGTCGCGCAGCTTTCGCGCCACCGGCCCGACGTGCTGATCGTCAATCCCGCGTCGCTGGGACTCTGTACGCCGCAGCAGCTGCGGGCGCAGACCGGATGCGAGGGCATGCGGTGCGTCGCCCTGCAGCTGGCGATGACCGACGCCGTGACGCTCGGCGCCTACGACGAGGTCCTTTCGATCTACGATTCGGAGGACTGCGTGCGCCGCAAAATCGTACAGCCGGCCGATGAAGCGCCCCGCGGGGAGCGTCAGGAGCCGCTGAGCGTCCGCGAGCGCGAAATCGTCGTCTGCATCGTCAAGGGCATGAGCAACAAGCAGATCGCCGATACGCTCTGCATTTCGACCCATACGGTTATCACGCACCGCCGCAATATCGTGGCCAAACTGCAGATCCACTCCCCGGCGGGCCTGACGATCTACGCCATTGTCAACAAGCTGGTCGATCTCTCGGAAATCCGGGATACGATCACCGAAATATAAACGATCATGGGACGCGACCACCATCACGACCATACGGTCTCGTCGCTCAACAAGGCTTTTATCCTCGGCATCACGCTCAACGTGGCGTTCGTCGTCGTCGAATTCGCCGTCGGACTCTATTACGGGTCGATGGGACTGCTGTCCGACGCCGGGCACAACCTTTCGGATGTGGCGAGCCTGCTGCTGGCGATGCTCGCTTTCCGTCTCGCGCAGGCGCATGCCACGCCGCGCTATACCTATGGCTACAAGAAGAGTACGGTGCTTATCTCGCTGCTCAATTCGGTGATCCTGCTGATCGCCGTGGGGGTGATCGTCGCCGAAAGTATCGGCCGGATGATGCACCCGGCGCCCATCGAGGGCGGTGCGATCGCATGGACGGCGGGCGTCGGCGTGGCGATAAACGGATTCACGGCGTGGCTCTTCATGAAGGACAAGGACAAAGACCTGAACGTCAAGGGCGCGTATCTCCATATGGCCGCCGATGCGCTGGTGTCGGTCGGAGTGCTGGTGTCGGGACTCGTGATCTCGTGGACGGGCTGGACGATCGTGGACCCGATTGTGGGGCTGGTCGTTGCCGCGGTGATCGTGGCTTCGGTCTGGTCGCTTACGCGCGCCAGCCTGCGGCTTTCGCTCGACGGCGTGCCCGACGGAATCCGGGTGGACGAACTCGAACGGATGATGACCGCCGTGCCGGGCGTCGAAGCCGTGCATCATATCCATGTCTGGGCCATCAGCACGACCGAAAACGCCCTTACGGCGCATGTCGTGCTCACGGACCTGTCCCGGCTGGAAGCGGTGAAACGGGAGCTTAAAACCCGGCTCGACGGGGCCGGCGTGCACCATGCGACGCTCGAATTCGAATCGGTCGCCGAGAACTGCTGCGATTTCAGCGACTGACGGATTCGCCGACGGCTCTGCCTTTCAAATCACCCGGCTTCGCATTCTCAAAATAAAATCCGGCCCGAAAAGGGCCGGATTTTTCATGTGAGCTTCGATGTGCCGGAACGTCATCCGCCGAAAGGTTATGCTTCAGGGTGCAGGGCCATTTCAGAGTAACGGTCCGTTTCTGGTTGCCGGATCATTTTTGGGTGCCGGACCATTTCAGGGCACCGGATCGTATCCGCTGCCGCCCCACGGGTGACAGCGCGACAGCCGTCGCAGGGTGAGCCACGAGCCTTTCAGCGGACCGTGTTTGCGCAGGGCTTCCAGCGCGTACTGCGAGCAGGTCGGCGTAAACCGGCACGACGGGGGTGTGAAAGGCGAGATGCAGAGCTGGTAGAACTTCACCAGTGCGATCAGCGGCAGGGCGCAGATACGCTTAAAGATGCTCCGCGACCGTTTCCAGAATTCGCCGGACTGCATTTGAGATCGTTTTATAGGACAACTCCTCCTTCGAAGAGTAGATCAGCGCCAGATCGAGATTGACCGGCCGGCCGTTGTGCAGCAGCAGCTTTTGCAGCCGGTAGGCCTCCTTGGTGCGGCGGCGCAGCAGGTTGCGTTTATTGGCCCTTTTATGGAACTTCTTGGGTACGGAGAACAACACCTCGGCCGAAGGTATTTCGTCGGCTTCGGCGAACCATACGTACCGGAACGGGAAGATAAAACCGCTCTCGCCGCTCTCGAACATCCGACGTACGGCGCCGAGCGAGCGGAGCCGTTCCGTACGGGGGAGCGAGCAGTCGGGCATAAGCGTATTATTTGCGGGGTTCGGCAGGACGGCGTGCGCGGCTCTTCTTGGCCAGCTTGTGCTGTTGGCTGCGGATGAACTCCTCTTTCTGCGTGTCGGTAATCAGCTCGACGGGGGCTATCTCCTCGCCTTTCTGCACCTTGTTCAGGTAGATGTCGATCGCCTTGACCATCGACGGGGCTTCGGGCGTGGGGGCGTTGGCCAGTACGGTGATTCCGGCGTCGAGTGCGGCGCGCAGCGTGCCTTCGCCGAAGACAGCCACGGCGGGCAGGTTCTCCGTGCTGAATTTCTCGACCAGCGTCTTGACGTCCGACGGGGAGTAGAGCGCCAGCAGGCCGTAATCGGTCAGCGCGATGTCGTCCATGTCCGCAGCGACCGTACGGGCCAGAATAGCCGGATCGAACGACATTTTGAGCTTGGCGAGCGTTTCGGGAAGCTCAGGTTTGTGAGGTTCGCTCAGCGCCAGCAGGAACTTCTCGTCCTTGTGCTTGATGATCAGCTCGATGAACGAGGTGAACGAGCCGTCGGCAAACGAAATCTTGCGTTTGCGGTAGACGATGTATTTTTGCAGATAGAGCGCAACGGCTTCCGTCTGGCAAATGTATTTCATGGTTTCGGGCACCGTGATGCGGGCCTCTTCGCAGATGTGGAAGAAACTGTCTACCGTCGTGCGCGAAGTGAAAATTACGGCCGTGTGCGTCAGTATTTCGACCCGTTGTGCGCGGAACTCTTTCAGCGAAACGCCTACTACGCGGATAAACGGTTTATAGGCGATCTCTACTTTGTATTTCTCGGATAATTCGTAGAACGGGGACTTCTCGATAATTGCAGGCCTCGGCTGCGAAACCAATACTTTTTTTACTTTCAATTCTAACCTAATTTATGTTGTTCTTCAATCACTGAATCATCTTGCCGCAAGCAGCCCTAGGAGGCTGATTGGGAATATTTCCACGATGCAAAGGTACAAAATCCAATGCAAAATCGAAATTTTTTTGGAAAGAAACAGATTCAGTGTCTCTCTGAGATATAAGAAGACCGTTGCGAGCAACTCGATGACAATGATGCAGAACCACACGTCTCCCGTGCCCCGCGGGCACAATGCGAAGAGCAGCAGGGCGGGAATCGTGACGATGACGCCCAGCGTGAAATAGGTGCGTTTGAGCAGTATCAGCTGCGAGACGAAGGGCTGCGAGAGCGTTACGGCTCCGGCCAGCCGGACGACTCCCCGCTGGAAAAGCCCCACGCACAGACAGGCAAACGTCGCCAGCAGGCTGAGGGCCAGTACGGCGCCCTGCGGAATCGTTTCGATCAGGCTGTCCGGAATCAGCGAATCGCCGTATTTGACGGTCATGACGCCCACGAAGAGGACGCCGATGGCGGTTGCGGTGTTCAGGAAGTGCGAAAAACCGCTGCCGCCCGGATCCTCCATAAGGCGTTTGCCCGTGGCGGTGTCGTGCGATACGCGCGTCAGCAGCAGCCGTATGTCGCCCAGATTGCGGTAGAGCAGGATGGCGTAGGTTGCGGCGAGCAGCAGGACGAAGCCCTGAAAGACGGGGTTTTCGGTGAGGGACGGAGCCGGGGCCGCCGGCAGGACGCGGGCCGGAACGAGGGTCGATGCCGGACCGAATACCGCTTCTGCCGGCGCGTCGCGCCAAAGCGTGTCGGCCGTGCCCCGCAGCGGGCCTTCC
>ENA-ORNQ01002814-ORNQ01002814.1-human-gut-metagenome-genome-assembly--contig:-NODE-2814-length-11111-cov-2.587735_pt1 | contig 11111 bp, 8 predicted proteins | sample MGYA00242116_ERZ509024 | MGnify/ENA primary metagenome ERZ509024 (study PRJEB26280, sample SAMEA2338697) | human gut metagenome | biome: human gut; feature: human-associated habitat; material: faeces... | reverse complement strand
ATGTACATCTTGCGGAAGCCTTTTTTAGACACGCTTTCGTTTCTTAATCCCTGGAAAACAGATCCCTTGTATAAACCTTTTTCTTCACATCGTCCAGGACCTTGTCATAACGGTTCGCCAGAATACACAGGCTTTTTTCTTTAAACTCTTCCAGATTATTTACAACCTTGCTGCCAAAAAATGTGGAACCGTTTTCCAAATTGGGCTCATAGATGATGACAGTGGCGCCTTTTGCCTTGATCCGTTTCATAACACCCTGAATGCTGCTTTGCCGGAAATTATCGGAATTACTCTTCATAGTGAGGCGGTAGACGCCGATAACCACTTCTTTTTCCAGGCTTGACTGATAAAGGTTGTCCTCATTGTAGTTGTAATAGCCGGCTTTTTGCAGTACCTGATCAGCAATAAAATCCTTTCGGGTACGGTTGCTTTCCACGATTGCGGACATCATATTCTGAGGAACGTCGTTGTAATTGGCAAGAAGCTGTTTGGTGTCCTTAGGCAGGCAGTAGCCGCCGTAGCCAAAGGAAGGATTATTGTAATGAGTTCCGATCCGGGGATCCAGACAGACTCCATTGATAATATCGCGGGTGTTCAGCCCCTTCATTTCCGCGTAAGTATCCAGCTCATTAAAATAGGAAACACGAAGTGCCAGATAGGTGTTGGCAAAAAGTTTTACAGCTTCTGCTTCCGTATATCCCATGAACAAGGTGTCGATATTTTCTTTAAGAGCACCCTCCTGAAGAAGTGCTGCAAAAGTATGAGCTGCTTCTCTGGTGTGTTCATCACAGGAGACAATGATCCTGCTTGGGTAAAGATTGTCGTACAGGGCCTTGGACTCTCGGAGAAATTCCGGGCTGAAAATAATATTGTTATTGTGAAGCTTCTTTCGGATAGATTCTGTGTAGCCTACAGGAATCGTAGATTTGATCACAATTGTGGCAGCAGGATTCACCCTTGTGACCAGGCTTAGTACAGCTTCAACAGCGGAAGTGTCGAAATGATTTTTCCTGCTGTCATAGTTGGTGGGGGTGGCCACTACCACAAAATCAGCCTCTGCGTAGGCGGATTCTCCGTCTGAGGTGGCCGTAAGATCCAGTTCCTTTTCCGACAGGTATTTTTCGATATATTCATCTTGGATTGGAGATTTCTTCTGGTTTATCAAAGCAATCTTCTCCGGAATTATGTCAACTGCAACAACATGATTATGCTGAGCCAGCAGTACAGAAATAGAAAGCCCTACATATCCGGTACCTGCGACTGCAATAGATTTATTCATGGTAAGTTCCTTTCTTAAAAAAGTGTGAAATCGGGAAAAAAGAGTTTAAATTTTCACAGTTTGTGCTACAATATATAACACTAATGATGAACCGTTCATGCACAATTTTTATAAATAATAACATGACAGACTGGAAAATACAACGCCTTGGGAACTTTTTGGAATATGCAGATTACAGAACGTTACCAGTGAACAGTAATACAGAACTGACTTTTAAACAGTCTCTGATGAATGGAGGAACAGAATATGTGTACAGCAGCAACCTATAAAACAAAGGATTTCTATTTTGGAAGAACTCTGGATTATGAGATTTCCTATGGAGACCAGGTAGTGATCACGCCTAGAAATTATGTATTTGACTTAAGAGAAGGCGGTCAGCTGAAAAATCATTATGCCATGATCGGAATGGCATGTGTTATGGAGAACTATCCTCTGTATTATGATGCGGTCAATGAGAAAGGTCTTGGAATCGCCGGCCTTAATTTCGTTGGAAATGCCAGCTACAAGAAGCCTGTAGAGGGGAAAGACAATATCACTCAGTTCGAACTGATCCCATGGATTCTGGGAAAATGTGCTACAGTGAAAGAAGCACGCCAGCTTCTTAAGAATATGAACCTGATTGACACCCCATTTCTTCCTGATCTGCCAGTTGCGCAGCTGCACTGGATTATTGCGGACAAAGAGGAATGTATTACCCTGGAGTCGTTGGAAGAGGGAATGAAAATATATGATAATCCAGTAGGTGTCCTCACAAACAATCCGCCCTTTAACTATCAGATGTTTAATCTGAACAATTATATGCAGCTGGCTGTGGAAAACCGCAGTAACACTTTTTCAGAAAATCTGGAACTGAATCAGTACAGCCGGGGAATGGGTGGCATGGGACTGCCGGGAGATCTCTCCTCCCAGTCAAGATTTGTGCGGGTGGCCTTTGTAAAAATGAATTCTCTGTCCGGGGATTCAGAAGAAGAAAGTGTAAGCCAGTTTTTCCACATTCTTGGCAGCGTAGACCAGCAGAGGGGCTGCTGCAAGCTGGGAGAAGACAAGTATGAGATTACGCTATATACTTCCTGCTGTAATACGGATAAGGGAATTTACTATTATAATACTTACGACAACCACCAGATCAGTGCTGTGGATATGCACAAGGCGGACCTGGAAGGTGAGAAGCTTTATACCTATGCGCCCATAAAAGGGGAACAGATCAGAATGCAAAATTAGCTCCCGTTTCGAAATAAATGTTTCAAAAAACTACCATGTTCCAGAAAGAATGTTCGATTCTTATTGCAAAATTTTAATTTAGTGCTATAATGAACTATCATAGATTCAGATGGCGAATTCATATGAGTTCGCCATTTTCTATAGAATAAATCTGGCACTCATATTAAAGGAGTGCTAACAATACAAGGAGGAAACATGTATGATTACAATACCAGTTTATGAACTTCTTCTTTTACCGGAAGTTACATTTTTCTTTAAAAAAGATATGTTTCCGGAAGGCAGAATTAAAGAACAGAATATCGGAGAAGAAATTCTCTTCGTTTTACAGAAGAAAGAAATAGCCCCAGAGGAAATTTCCATGGAAAATATTTTTCCAGTGGGCGTGATGGGAATCATTGAGAATATAGACGAGGAAGGCAGCGTCAAGATTACTACCAGAAAAAGAGTGCAGGTGACTCGTGTAGAATATACTGACGGCATGGTTCAGGCAGAAGCGGTAGATCTTCCGGATATCCAGGATATCTCCCCGGAAGAAGAAAAGGAGAAATTTGATAAGATCAAGAAAGAACTGATGGATTTTGCAAAAGGCTTTCAGTGGGGCGTCTGGGTACGCAGCATGATCTACCATTGGAAAAGCTATCCGGAAGCCGTCAGTGCCCTGGCTGGTTACATGAGCCTTTCCTGGGAAGAAAAATACCATATGATCGAGGTGGATTCCAGGAAAGAACGCATGCATCTGATGGAAGAGGCTGTCTATGAGCTGATGGAGATTTTCCGTGTCAGTGAGGAAGCTGAGACTGCGCAGAAGAACTCCAATGAGAAAGTTTACCGGGAGTCCGCTATCCGGAAGCAGATCGAATTTCTTCAGCAGCAGCTGGACGAAATGCATCCGGAGAATATTTCTGATGTGCGCCGTTTCCAGAAGAAAATCCAGGAATCCGGCATGAATGAGGAAGCACGCAAAGAAGCTGAAAAGGTGCTGAACCGCATGAAGCAGGAAGGAAAAGACGGCCATGAGTATGGTATGCTGTATGATTATCTGGACTTTGCTACAAGTCTTTCCTGGAAGACAGAGGAACCTGCTGAAATTGATTTGAACGAGGCAGAAGAAATCCTGAATGAAGACCATTATGGGTTGAAAAAAGTAAAAGAGCGAATTATCCAGCAGCTTGCTGTTATGGCTCTTAATAAGAAACAGTCTGGTTCCATTTTATTGTTTGTAGGTGCGCCTGGAACTGGAAAAACCAGTATCGGACAGAGTATTGCCCGTGCGCTTCACCGTAAATACGTGCGTATCAGTCTTGGTGGAATCCGTGATGAAGCGGAAATTCGAGGACACAGAAGAACCTACATAGGTGCTATGCCAGGCAGGATTATGGAAGGAATGAAGAGAAGCGGAGCTGCAAATCCGGTTATGGTACTGGATGAGGTGGACAAGCTCGCCAAAGATTACGGCGGTGATCCGGCAAGTGCTCTTCTGGAAGTGCTGGATCCGGAGCAGAACGGAAGCTTTACAGACCATTATATGAATGTTCCTTATGATCTTTCCAATGTGCTTTTTGTGTGTACAGCCAATTCCACCGATACCATTCCTGAGCCATTGCTCAATCGTATGGAAGTAATCCAGTTTCCTGGATATACTGCAGTAGAGAAGTTTCAGATCGCGAGACGTCATCTTTTGCCGAAAGCAATGAAGAGCATGGGAATCAAAGCCCAGAATCTGAAGGTGACAGATGAGGCAATCCGCCGCATTATTGAAGAGTATACAGCGGAGGCTGGTGTCCGCGGACTGAAGAAGCAGATGGATGTGTTATGCAGATATGCAGCTGTGAAGCTGGTAAAGGGTGAGCAGAAGAGCATTACGGTAAGTGAGAAGCGTGTAGCAGAATTTTTGGGACATGGAATTCATCATGAGAAGATTCTGGAAAACCCAGTGCCTGGAGTTGTAACCGGTCTTGCCTGGACCAGTGCTGGTGGAGAAATCCTTTTTATCGAAACTTCTTTTACAAAAGGCGATGGAAAGGTGATCATTACCGGACAGCTTGGAGATGTGATGAAAGAGTCCGCCCAGATTGCCATTACTCTTGTGAAGTCCCTCTATCCGGAATTTGCAGATAAATTCAAGGAAAATGATCTTCACATCCATGTGCCGGCAGGAGCAGTTCCCAAGGATGGCCCATCAGCAGGCATCACGCTGGTAACTGCATTATCCTCTCTGGTGACAGGAAAGCCTGCACCAGCAGAAATAGCAATGACAGGAGAAGTTTCCCTTCGCGGCGGTGTTATGCCTATTGGCGGATTGCCGGAGAAGCTGATGGCTGCCCAAAGAGCTGGCGTAAAGCATGTGTTTATTCCATATGAGAATATGGATGATCTTGATGATGTGGCCGATGAGGTAAAAGAGAAGCTTGAGATTACACCAGTTAAGACCGTGCAGGAGGTTCTGGATTACTGTTTACAGCCTGCACGGTAACAGGCTCTGGAAAAGCTGCTGATATAATAATTTTTTTACCAAAACATATTTTCAGGTTCAAAGAGAGAATTAACAATTAAAATTACAAAAACTATAAGAAGTATGTTATAATAAGTGTACTAAATGAAACAACTGCAAAGACAGAAGTGCAGTGCATGGAAGCCGTTACAGAGTATGAGGCTTTCATTAAAGATCAGATTATAACCCAGACAGAAAGTTGGAGGAAAAGTTATGAAGAAAGGCAAATTATTAGCTACGCTACTCTGCAGCGCATCAATGGTTATGGGAAGCATGGTTCCCACAGTACCGGCTATGGCAGATGCTATGAAGGTTGTTACACTTGGCGCAGATCTTTCAGATGAGCAGAAGAACACCATGCTGAAATATTTTAAAGTAGATTCCAGCCAGGTACAGATTATCTACGTTACCAATCAGGATGAGAGGGATCACTTAAGTTCCTATGTTCCGCTGGAGCAGATTGGTACAAGAACAGTGAGCTGCGCTTATGTGAAGCCTACCACATCCGGTGGCATCAAGGTTCGTACCGCCAATTTGAACTGGGTTACCTGCAATATGATTGCAAGTTCCCTTTCCACATCTGGTGTTACCAACTGTGAGGTTGTTGCTGCATGCCCATTCGAGGTATCCGGTACAGGAGCACTGACTGGTATCCAGATGGCATATGAGACTGCCAGTGGACAGAAGCTTGACGAGACCAAGAAGGAGCTTGCTACTGAGGAGATGGTAGTTACAGGTAATCTTGCTGATTCTGTAGGACAGAATGACGCTACCACTGTTATTAACCAGGCGAAAATGCAGGTTATTGCAGACAATGTTCAGAATGCAGATGATATCTACAATATTGTCGTAAATATCTCCAATAATAACAATGTAACTCTTACAGATGATGAGATTAATACCATCGTAAACCTGCTTCAGCAGATTTCCCAGCAGGACTATGATTACTCTGAGATGCAGGAAACTCTGGAGCGTGTAAATGACAATGTAACAGGAAAGGCAGAGGAGAGCAGTGATTCATCAGATGATGAGGACAGTATTGTGGATAATGTAGACCAGAGTGCTCTTGGTGACAATGTTATCGAGAGTTCTACAGAGGATCCGGGACTTGCTGAGGAGACTGGAGCTGCAGACGAATCCGGTGAAGAATCCTGGGAAGAATTTCCGGCTTCTGATGATTCCGGCGAGAACACAGATGGAAGTACAGATGAGCCAGCTGATGGTGACATCAGTGAAGTTGGCGGAACAGATACTGGTGATGGCAGTGATTCTTCCGAAGAGATCACAGATATATCCCAGCTGAATACAGATTTCCTTGGCGATGATGCGAAAGCGAAATTTGAAAAAGCGAAGACCTTCTGTCAGGGAGAGTACAGCGGTGATGAGGATGCTCTTTACGAAGTAATGGGAGATGATGCTGCAGTTACTGTAACACTTGATTCTGACACAGCCAACAAGCTTTCCATCAAAGTTCTTCAGAAATACCTTGGTATCCTTGGAAATGGTGCTGTTTCCTATCAGGAGGATGGAACTGAGAAATACATTACACCAGAACTGAATATGCTGGATAAAGAGATGAAGAAACTTTTCGGCATTGATGTGATCGATGATGGTGAGTCTTCTGAGGATATTGATGTTCTTGGCGATGCAGTATCTTCTGATGATAAAGATACCCTGTATAAAGATACTATGAAGTTCTTTGAGAAACTTTATGGTGAGAGTTCAGAATCCAGTGATTCAGCTGACGGCTCTGAAAATGTGACAACAGATGAAAGTGCTACAGATGAAGTAGGCGATGAGTCTTATGACGAGACTATTGATGAAGAGTCCTACGAAGAATAACAGACCTGAATTCGGAAGAATACTGTTGAATAGTATGTGTTGATGCTCCAGGAGATGACATGTCTGCTGGTGGAAAAGGTACAGAAACTGATATCCAGTGGGATATTGGGGACTGTACCTTTTTTTGCAGAAAATAACTGTCCTCTTAAAAATAATCAAAACTGTCTATTGAAGACATACCAGTATCTCGCTATGATAAGTGCTAATTAGATACTGCAGTATAAAAAGCAGTGATTAAACAGGAAACATTGGAGCTTGTTTGAGAAATCATTCCTGCAACTTGTGAGGCACATCTTGCAGAATGTTTTTCAATATGTACCAGGTTTCCGGGAAAGAGAGAGAAACCTATGAACAAACAGAATTCTACCATTATGAAACTTGCAGAGACTGCACTTCTTGCAGCACTTTGCTATGTATCTTTTACATTTTTGCAGATTAAGATTCCGGTACCGGGTGGAGATGCTACTTCTCTTCACATCGGAAATACCTTCTGCGTGCTTGGAGCTCTGCTTCTTGGCGGTTGGTACGGCGGTCTTGCTGGTTCTATTGGAATGACTATTGCAGACCTTATGGATCCGGTTTACATTACAGGAGCACCCAAGACTTTTGTCCTGAAGCTTTGCATCGGTCTTATAACAGGTCTTGTAGCCCACAAGATTGCAAAGATCAATGAGACGAACGACAAGAAATACGTATTCAAATGGAGTCTGATCGCTTCCATTGCAGGTCTTGCTTTTAATGTGATCGCAGATCCCATCGTTGGCTATTTCTACAAACAGTACATTCTTGGTCAGCCCCAGGAAGTAGCGAGCATCCTTGCAAAATTAAGCGCCGGTGCTACATTTGTAAATGCAATTGTATCTACAATCCTGGTTGTGATTATTTACAATGCAGTTCGTCCAGCCCTTATTAAGGCAAATCTGATTCATGTATATGTAACTGCAGCGAATGCGAAATAAGAAGAAAATAACCATCTGGAAAAGTCAGAATATAAGATAAGTGAAAGCTCTGGAATGTCTGAACCGTGTACCGCCATTGAAAGTCAGATTTAGAATCTGACGATAGGAAGCGAGTTCAGGCAGTCCGGAGTTTTTTTGTGTTGTTAATGAGACTGAGATGTCTGTTAAAAAAAGAAGATGAATGGCTGGCAGTTTATAAAATTTTAAGATTAGTGAAATTTTTATGACTTTTTCTCAGAACCCCTGGAAACACTGGCAAATTGAGAAATTGTGTGCTACAATGTTACCTAAATCGCAAAAGCAAAGGAGTAGTGCTATGAGTCTGGCAGTAGTAACCCTGAAAAAGGGAGAAGGACGTCTTTTGAAATCCGGCGGAATGTGGATTTTTGATAATGAAGTAGCTTCTATTATGGGAAGCTTTGTAAATGGAGATATTGTACTGGTTCATGATTTTGACGGATATCCTCTGGGAAGAGGATTCATCAATACGAATTCCAGGATTGTGGTACGTCTTCTTTCAAGAGATGAGAATACTGTGATCGATGAGGAATTTTTTGAGAAAAGAGTGCGGGATGCATGGGAGTATCGTAAGAAAGTAACGGATACTTCAAGCTGTCGCGTGATCTTCGGAGAGGCAGATTTTCTGCCGGGTTTTATTGTGGACAAGTTTTCTGATGTGCTGGTGGTACAGTCCCTTGCACTTGGAATCGACCGTTATAAAGAGATGCTGGTGGAACTTCTGAAGAAAGTTCTGGCAGAGGATGGTATCCGGATCTGCGGCGTTTACGAGAGAAGTGACGTGAAAGTACGTAAGCAGGAGGGAATGGAGCCATATAAGGGCTTTATTGGTGAAGAGTTCCCTACTTTGGTTGAAATTGTGGAAAATGGTGTAAAATATCAGGTAGATATCAAAGACGGACAGAAAACAGGATTTTTCCTGGATCAGAAATACAACCGTCTGGCAATCCAGCGACTTTGCAAAAATGCGAAAGTGCTGGACTGCTTTACACATACCGGATCATTTGCACTGAATGCGGGAATTGCAGGAGCACAGAGTGTTTTGGGTGTGGATGCATCTGAAACTGCGGTAAATCAGGCAAGACGCAATGCAGAACTTAACGGACTGGACGGAACTGTGAAGTTTCTCTGTGAAGATGTATTTGAACTTCTCCCGGAACTTGAGGAGAATGGAGAGAAATTTGATGTGGTGATCCTGGATCCTCCGGCATTTACGAAATCCAGAAGTTCCGTAAAAAATGCGGTAAAAGGTTATCGTGAGATCAACTTAAGAGCTATGCGTCTTGTAAAAGATGGCGGTTTTCTTGCAACCTGTTCCTGCTCTCACTTCATGACCTATGAGCTGTTTACACAGACGATCGGTCAGGCTGCGAAGAATGTACACAAGAGACTTCGCCAGGTAGAGTATCGTACACAGGCACCGGATCATCCGATCCTCTGGTCGGCAGATGAGTCCTATTATCTTAAATTCTACATTTTCCAGGTATGTAATGACCGGTAACAGCTTCGGCGCATTCTTTTTGAAGAGGCGGAAACAGTAATACCGGCAGTAAAAAGGAGATGCAGATTCTATGAGAGACAAATTTAACAAGTTTATGCAGGGACGCTACGGAGTGGATGAACTTTCCAGGTTTACCATGGGAGCCGCACTGGTGCTGATCATTCTGACTATGTTTATCACCATGTTCAACAGAAATCTGGGCAGTATTTTTGATTTTCTGGGAATTGCGGCGATCGTGTATGCGTATTTTCGTATTTTTTCCAGAAATATTCAGCAGCGTTATGCGGAGAACCAGAAATATCTTCAGATGACATCGAAGTTCCGGCTTCGTTTCAATAAAGAAAAAAATCTGATGAAACAAAGAAAAACGCACCATATTTACAGTTGCCCGGGCTGTGGACAGAAGGTCCGTATTCCCAGGGGGAAAGGCAAGATAGAGATTGAATGTCCGAAATGCCACACGAAATTCGTAAAGAGGAGCTGAAATGTTCGGATATGTGACAGTTAATAAACCGGAGATCAAATTTAAAGATTTTGATATGTACCGTTCTTTTTACTGCGGACTTTGCAGAGAACTGAGGGAAAGATATGGCATACCAGGACAGATCTCACTGACTTATGATATGACCTTTGTGGTCCTTCTGCTGAGTGGAGTATATGAACCACCTACACAGAAGGGAACTTCAAGGTGTGCGGTCCATCCTCTGAAACCACAGCCTGTGCGCCGGAATGCAATTACGGAATACTGTGCGGATATGAATGTGATCCTTTCATATTATAAATGCATGGATGACTGGCAGGATGAGCATAAACCTTTGCGTTACGCATACGCCAGACTTCTTAAGACCGGCGGAGAGAAACATATGGCTCATTATCCGGAGAAGATCCGCAGGATAAAGGAAGCTCTTATGGAACTTTCCAGTCTGGAAAAACAGGGAGAAACCGATGTGGACCGTGTTGCCGGGTGTTCCGGAAGGATCATGGAGGAGGTCTTTGCGTTCCGTAAGGATGTGTGGGAATCTTCACTGCGGCGGATGGGATTTTATCTCGGGAAGTTTATTTATATCCTGGATGCTTATGACGATGTGGAAAAAGATGCAGAAAACGGAAATTACAATCCGTTCCTTAAAAAATATAAGATGGAAGGGTTCGAGGAAGAGATACGCCGGATGCTTACAATGATGCTGGCAGAAAGCTGCAGGGAATTTGAAAGAATGCCCGTGATCCGATATGGTGATATCCTTCGAAATATTTTATATTCCGGCGTCTGGTGCCGCTTCACAGCCATCGGACAGAAACGCAGGGAAGAACGGGAGAAAGAAAAGAAATGTTAGATCCATACAGTGTGCTGGGAGTTCCCAGAAACGCATCTGATGATGAAATAAAGAAGGCATACCGGAAGCTCAGCCGAAAATATCATCCGGATGCCAATATCAATAATCCGAATAAAGATCAGGCAGAAGAGAAATTCAAGGAAGTACAGCAGGCGTACGAACAGATCATGAAAGAGCGGGAGTATGGCGGAAGTGCTTCGGGAAATGGGTATGGCAGCTATGGAAATTACGGCGGTTTTGGCGGCTATGGAAGTGCAGGTTCCAGTACCTATCAGGATGAAGAGAGCATGCGAAGACGTGCTGCTTCCAATTATGTGCAGAGCGGCCATTATCAGGAGGCTATGAATGTCCTGAATTCTCTTGGCCAGAAAAATGGCGAGTGGTATTATCTGGCTGCCATGGCCAATATGGGACTTGGCAATAATGTGACGGCTCTGGATCAGATCCGGGAAGCAAATGAATTGGG
>ENA-ORNQ01002813-ORNQ01002813.1-human-gut-metagenome-genome-assembly--contig:-NODE-2813-length-11117-cov-2.869373_pt1 | contig 11117 bp, 8 predicted proteins | sample MGYA00242116_ERZ509024 | MGnify/ENA primary metagenome ERZ509024 (study PRJEB26280, sample SAMEA2338697) | human gut metagenome | biome: human gut; feature: human-associated habitat; material: faeces... | reverse complement strand
GTAGGCTCGCCGCCCTGAAAGGCAAACGTACACGCCCCGGACGCATAATGCAGCGCCTTTTCTATAATCCTTTCCAGCACCTCTATCTGCATGATGCCATAGCTTTCCTTTTGGCGAACGCCGGCTTCATCATGATAAAAGCAATAACGGCAGCGCAGATTGCACAACCCTGAAGCAGGCTTTAACAACAAATACAACGGCGGCATACGTTCTCCTTTTTGTTATAAATCAATATGATATCCCTCCGGCATAGCGGCGAGTTCCTTTTCATGCAGGTACACATGATCCTGCCGGTAATCCTGATAGGGCTTTTGCCGGCAGTTTTCAATTTCCTTTGCAACATCAGCCCGCACGGAAGGCCCGCAGTCGCATCTGCGGTACTCCTCCAGCTTTTTCTGCAAAAAGCATACCCGTTCATCCCCTGTTCGGTAAGCGTTATGGGCTTCGGGAAATGCGTTAAAATACCAATACTTGCGGTCTGCTTCCGAATAGATCAGCTTATCTTCGCCGGAGGAAACCATATACAGCCCGGTATCACCGCTGCTGAACTGCGAATAGACAACTTCGTGCCGTTGCTCTAGCAGATTCACGCCGTCAAAATCCTCTTTTTTATAAGGAATTTGCGCCATAGAAAGCAAGGTAGGCGCTATATCCACCAAAGAAGCCGGATCCCGGCGCACACAGTGCCCTTCTCCGCTCTTTATCAAAAGCGGAACATTGCAGGCGGCATCCAGCATCGTCCGCTTCCCCAAACAGTTATAATCGCCCAGCAATTCGCCGTGGTCGGAAGAAAAGAGAATTACCGTATCCTCATACATTCCCCTTTCCTTCAGCTGGGCAATAATCCGGCCGATCTGATAGTCCACAAACGAAACGCAGGCATAATAAAAGCCCTTGATAACTTGCAGCAGATGTTCGTCAATTCCCACACTCAACCCTTTATAACGGTTTTGCAGAAGGTTATGATAGCTTATAAGTCCCTGGCTTTCCTCCGGCACAAACGGCTTCGGCAAATCACGGCGGTAGAGCTTATTCCAGGGAATCGGCGGTGCAAACGGCGGATGCGGATGAATAAAGGACGCCATCAGAAAAAACGGCTGCTCCTGCGGCTGCTTTTTTAAAAATTCCACCGCCTGATCCCCTACCCACTGGGTGGGATGGTCCTTCTGCGGGAGGCGGGATATTTGGGGAATATAATACATCTCACTGCGCTGGCCGTTATAATCGAACACTTCGTTATAGCCGTTTTGCACCAAATACTGATAATAATCATCCTGCGGTGCGGCCAATTCCTCCTGTGTTTTTCGCTGAGAAAAACCGTGAAGGCCGTACGGGTCACAGGGAAAGTGCATTTTTCCGATGCCCATGGTCGTATACCCCTGTTCCGAGAAACGCTCATACAGCGTTTTGCCCGTATAACGGAAGCCATCCGCATTGTCGTTGCAGCCGCTGCGGTTTGGGTAAACCCCCTGCATCATACACAAGCGAGCCGGCACGCATACCGGCGAAGGCGTATAACAGCGGGTAAACACTGCGGAGTCCGCCGCCAGGGAATCAAGGGCAGGAGTCTGAATAACCGAATTTCCCAGCGCACCAATCGTATCGCTTCGCTGCTGGTCGGTAAAAAGCAACAGTACGTTTTTCATTTTTTATTCCTTTCTGCGCTGCAATCTCGGTTTTTCTTCTTTTCCGCACGCCAACAAGGTTTCGGCGCATCTTCATGCCAGGGCGAGCGCGTCTGCGGATAAAGCGGAATACTGCGCGTTGCGCCGTCGTTGGTAAACGCACGCCCATCCCGAACCGGCAGCACGGCATACTGCGGCACAAAAGCCGGGGCATTCTTCACCCGTATCAGCCGCTCGAGCAATTCCTGCTTTTTTTCCGCATAATCCGGGTCATCATACAAATTATGCTGTTCCTGCGGATCATCCTTTAAGCAAAACATCTGACCGGTAATTTTTTCAGCCGTATTAAGCGTAAGCCGGTAACCGTCGTGCGTAATAACCGTAGAACTGTTCCCAAGCGTAATCCCTATCTCCTTATGGGGGTCTTCAGCCGCACCGCGGCATGCATCGGCAAAAGAAATACCCTCTATCGGCGGCAAGTCTTCCGCCCGGCACTGTGCCCAGGCGCAAAGCGTAGGATATATATCCAGCGATGTTGTCAGCCGTTGGCTGACGATTCCCTCTTTTACCGGGCCGCCGGATGCAATCAGCGGCGTACGTACACAGGCATCGTAATGGGTTTCCCCCTTCGCAATCAGGCCATGGTCTCCCATTAAATCGCCATGGTCCGTTGTAAAGAGCAAAACGGTATTCTCCCAAATACCAAGCTCACGCACTTTATCCACAATCCGTCCGATTTGGTCGTCTATAAACTTAATGGAACCATGATAAAGCGCCCGGAGCTTTGCAACGGCCTCCGGCTGATCCTTTATCTTGTCAAACCGCAAGTAACCTCGCTGTGCCTGCGCCAAATAGGGGAAATCCGCCTCTTCCCACTCCTGCGGCAGGGCTTCCTTCATATCCTCCGGCGCAAACATCGAGGCATACGGCTCCGGCGGATTATATGGGTCGTGCGGATCTACATAGGAAATATGGCAGAAAAACGGATGCTCCTCCCCGGCATGCCTGTTTATAAAATCAAGACCCAGATCCGTAATATAGCGGGTATCGTGCACCTCCGGCGGCAAGGGCGAAGGATACATCCTATCCCAAAGCGAGGCCTCCATCCGCGGACGCATATAGTCTGCATACCATTGCTTTTTCTGCTCCACCTCTTCTATCTCTGCGCCCTGCAGGGTCTCAACCGGAACCGAAGCCCCGCGGGTTCCGCTATGGTCATTGGTAATGGCAATAGCCTGCGCCAAATAATTGGGATGCTTTTCTTTTACCCAATCAATATACGGGCCCCACTTGGGGTCTTCCGTAATTACCGATTCATCAAACCCCAAATAGCTTAAATTCTCCGGTACCGGCCACATCATAGGCGTAACATGAAATTTCCCAAAACCGCCGGTTACATAACCCTGGCGGCGCAGTACATGCGGATACGCCGGGTTTTCACCGCCCAGCGTCATATTATTCACACAAATACCGTTGATAATATTGGACCGCCCCGTTAAAATACAGGCGCGGTTCGGCGCGCATACCGGCGCAGCCGCATAATTCCGGGTAAAGCGGCATCCCTGCGCCGCCAGGGCATCTAAATTCGGCGTAGAGGGTACGCCGCTGCCATAGCAGCCGATAAACGACGCCGCCAACTGATCCGCCATAATCAAAATAATATTCGGTTGCCTGCTCATCGGTAAAAAATCCTTTCTCTTATTCAACGCTCCAGCTTTTTATTATGCAGCAGTTCTTCCCTGGGCCACATGGAAACCATCAACGGGTCGCCGCTTTCAAGCAAAAACATATATAAATCCCGGCGCATCTGTGCAATACGTTCTCTATGCTCCGGCTGAAAAATCAAATTTTCCAGTTCCCAGGGATCGTTCTGCAGGTCATACAATTCATCAATATCCGTAGCGTTATACACATATTTATACCGCCGCTGCCGCAGCATACGTTGGGAAAACAACCCAAACTGTGCACCGTGATACGCCGAAACCGCAAAAGCACGGCCGTTATCCGCCAGCAAGCTTGCCCCTTGAAAGGTTGAAGGAATTTCTATGCCGGCCAGCTGCAGGATGGTATAAGCTAAGTCAATAGTATGGTGAACAAACATATCGTTCTGCCCCTTTGAGCCGCCAGGGCAGCGCAGAAGCAGCGGTACGTGCGTGATATCGTCGTACATATTGTAATGCTTATCAACAAACCCGTGCGAGCCGCACATATCGCCATGGTCCGTGGTATAAATTACAACCGTATTTTCTGCCAGATGCAGTTCCTCCAACTTTTGCATTATCCGGCCGATTTCATAATCAAGCAGGGAAATTTCTGCATAATAAAGGCGTATCATCTCCCGGATATCCTCATCCTGCAGGTCGCAAAGCCCCCAAACGTTGCGCAGCTTCCGCAGAGCGTACGGCTTATTTACCAATGGATCATGCACGCTTCCCCAAAGCGGAATTTCTCCCGGCTGATATTTTTGCGCAAAATCCTGCGGTACAATACTGGGCAGATGCGGCTCCGAGGGATCCCAGCGCAAAAAGAACGGCTTCTCCCCTTTGGAAAGTGCCTCCAACTGTTCTATCGCCCGATCGGCTCCCCAATGCAGGCGGCTTTGCGTATGGTCAATCGGATCGATACGGTTTTCAAACACCTTGTATGGCACTTCCCCGTCCCTTTGCTGGAACCGCGCAGAAGATATATGATTTTCCCGGCACCAATTGTTATATTCATACTCCGGAATATAAATATCCATCCCCGTATCAAGGGGCGAGGGATTATACGCGCTGTTTTCGCGCTTTCCCAAATGCCATTTACCGATATAAGTCTGTCGGTATCCCGCCTCGTGCAGAAGCTGCGGAACCATGGGCGCATTCATCGGCAGCGCACACTGCGGCTCCGTATGCTCCGGAATCGTCAGGCAGCCATGATTATAGGACCATTGCCCATTTAAAAAGCTGGCCCGTGCCGGCGTACAAACCGGACAGGTTGTATAGGCGCTCGTAAAATTTATTCCCTGCTCCGCCAATCGGTCCAAGCACGGCGTTTGTATCGCGCGGTTTCTGTTTACGCCAAGGCAGTCGTATCGGTGCTGGTCGGAACTTATCATCAAAAAATTAAGCTTCATCCTGCTTTCCCTCCTTTATTTTTATTATAGCACACCCTCTGCGGACCTACAAGCTTTTATTCCGCTCTACAGTTTTTCTGTAACTTTCAGTTTCATTCTCTTCTTAAGATAAAAAATGATGATAAATACTTCTTGAGTATTTACCATCATCATGATATCTCCTATCGTTTATGATACAATGAAATACCGCCGTTTCACTTCAGCTTCCGTTGATTATACTTCCATCAAGCGTTTTTCATAATCACACCTTCAACGACATCTGCTACATGTTCACAGGCATCCGCACACTTTTCTAAATAAATATAAATTTCCCTTAAGGCAATAACTTCCAACGGATCCCTTTTTGATTGATGAAGCTTATACATACTGGAAATAAAAATTTTATCTGCTTCCTCCTCCAAAGTATTGATCATCACCACATGACTGTGAATCTTTTTGGAGTGTCTGAAATCAGAAAACTCCTGCATCATTGTGCGAACCGCCTCGCAGCACCGGCAAACGACTCTGACCAAATCCAATGCCTCCGGCGGAATTGTCCGGATATGATTATAGTAGATGCGAATCAGAACATCTTCAATCTTATCTGTTACTTCATCAATATTCTGCCCCAAAAGCATAATATCTTCCCGCTCAATCGGAGTCATAAAAGCTTTTGCAAGAGTATTCAGCAACAGATGCTTTTTCATATCCCCCGTATGCTCTATAGTATGAATTTCCTCCAATTTTTTAGGGACATTTCGAATATCGAACTGTTCCATAGCCTGTGCCAACAACTTTGCTGCCTGGCAGGAATAATCTGCACATTCGATAAACGCTTCAAAATAAAAGGCATCCTGTGTTTTAGACAAAGTTTTTTCCTCCCAACTGGGTACTTTTCACCCATAAATTACATCAATTCTTTTTCACGAAATAAAGCTATAGTACTTAAGCTTGTCTTATATTGATACCCAACTTTTTGGATATCCTCTGCCCTATATAACATCTCTCCGCCCGGCGCAAAGAAACCTTTAACCGCAAGCCCTTTAAAAAACAGCTATAAATATTTTTGCCATTAAAAAGCTAATCAACCCACAGCCAGGAAAAGTAAAGATCCAGGTCAGCACCATATCTTTAACTACACCAAAATTAATAGCAGAAAGACGTTTCACTGCTCCTACCCCCATAATAGCTGTCGTTTTTGTATGTGTTGTAGAAACCGGAATCCCCAGCAAACTGGAATATAACAGGCAAAACGCTGCAGAAAGATCCGCAGAAAATCCCTGGTATTTTTCAAGCTTAACCATATCCATTCCCACAGATTTAATGATTTTTTCTCCCCCGATACTGGTCCCCCATCCCATGATAACACTGCACAGCAGCATCAACCAAACAGGAATGGAAACACCGCTTACACTTTCCTGTCCATTAGAAAATGCAATTCCCAAAAACAGCACACCAATGAATTTTTGGCCATCCTGTGCTCCATGCATAAAGCTCATAGCGGCAGCACCGAAAATCTGCGCGCCTTTAAAAAATCGGTTTGTCTTGCGGCGGTCCATATTTTGGCAAACCAACGTTACAATCTTACAAATAACCCATCCGGTAACAAATCCCAATACTAAACTCAGCAATAGGCCATATAACACCTTCACCCATTCCTGCATATTTATACCGCTTGTACCATTATGAATCGCAATAGCTGCACCGGTGAGCCCCGCAATCAAACTATGGCTTTCACTGGTAGGAATCCCAAACCTCGAAGCCCCTACACTGTAAACCACAATTGAAAACAGCGCTGCACATAATGCAATCAGCGCCTCCTGGGTATTTCCACCAAAATCAACCATATTGCTAATGGTGGAGGCAACAGAACTATTGATTTGCGTCATTATAAGAACGCCTAAAAAATTAAAAATTGCGCTCATCCAAATAGCACTGCGTACCTTCATACAACGTGTAGCAATACATGTAGCAATGGCATTAGGGGCATCGGTCCACCCATTGACAAAAATAACGCCCAGCGTTAATAAAACTGTAACCAACAGAATTGGATTGGAAAAAACATCCTGTATAAACGTAAAAAATGATATATCCATAATGCGTCCTTTTATCAATACCTTTTTTTCGACCTAAAAATAAGAAAAATTAGAGGCTCTTGCTATTCTGCGGCTACAGACCCAAACATAAGAAAACTTTTTATGATTCAATTATTAAAACCACAATGCTTCATTTTTCATGTAATTAGTATAACGATTTTAAGAATATCTGTCAATCATACAGTCTTGATTTTTCATTAAATGTATTCTATTCTTGATAACGAAAACAAACATATTTCCTTTCATCGAATATATTCAAAACCTCCCTCTGCCGAGGAAAGGATTAAAATACACATCCCAATAGAGAAAGCATGCGCAAGCGTAAAAAATAAAATTATGTAGTAAATTTTCTCTCCTTCAGCCTTACTAACGTTCGATAGCGCTCGCCTCAAACAAAACGAAAAAAGCCAAATAAATTCAGAAATTTCTCTTATACGGATCTATCGAAAAATTTAGCAGCAAGAATAAGCATTATGAGAGTGCCCGCAGCAGACACTGCCTTTTGCAAAAAAGGAGATGCAAAGATGCAGTGAATGATTTATTTTTTGCCGTGGACAAAAAACAAGCCGGAGCAAAGCAGGCTTTGCTCCGGCACATCAATAAACAGCCAAAAAGATTCCGGCAAAAATTTCGGATATGAATGTACCCTTACACATTTTTATACCTTGGTATAAACGGAAATTAAAGTTCTATTCTATAACAGGCAAATGCTCTGTTAGACAATGGATTTCGGATTTTAACGATTATCTTAAGTAAGGCTTGCTCCTATTATGCGCTTGCAGACAATATCCGTTCTGATAATTCAATTCATGTGCAAAAAGCATGAGTGCGATAATCAAATGACGCGGTTTTGAATAATAGAGCGTACAAATCTTCCCATCTATCTCTGAATCACTTTGTTGCACAACGCGAAGCGTAACGAGATCTTTTATAACGGCATCCATACATTCACGGGGAATTTCGCACAACTCTGATAATACCTCTGCTTCAAATAGATAGTTCGCTTCTTTTTGGAAAAGGAACAACAACGCACGCATGGTTTCGGGTGAAACCAACGCTGCAAAAATCTTTCTCATTTCCTCTCCGTTACCGATCACATCGGAAAGATTGTTGCCGTATTCGGGAAACACGCAGAAGAAGGGCGCACGGCCGTTTGAAACGTGTGTAAAGCCGTAATCACTCAGAATATACGATGATTGCGTTTGCATATTGATTTCATCAGGCGAATAACGTTCCTCAATCGCCATGCGGCAGTTGAACAGCCCTTTTTCAATCTGCCAGCAGATGTCACGGATAAGATGAAGTTGTTTTTCCGGAAGAGTATTCGACAACAGATTTCGTATCCTTGCGGATATGTCTTTCATCGAATATGCCTTGTTATCGAACAATACATCAAGGGATACATCAAGAGCATTTGCAATAGGAACAAGCAGCGCACCGTCCGGATAGGTCTCATTTGTCTCCCATTTGGAAACCGCTTGTGCCGAAATGCCCAGCAGAGAAGCAAGCTGTTCTTGCGTCATTTCTTTTTCAAGCCGAAATCTTTTGATATTCTGAGACAAACTCATATCGTTTTACCTCCTATCATTTTACATCTTCCATTGTAGTTATAATTGTATCCGTTGCTGCCGCACATTCTTTCATATGCAATGGAAAGGATTGCGAGAATCAAGCCGTCCCCGAAAGACTCATACAGGATAACTTCACCATTTTTCAGGTGAGCCGTTGCCTTATTGAAAATACCTAATTCACAGCTTTTTTCAAGCACAGATCTCGTCTTATCAAGCGGCACAGCCGTGTTATTGGATAGATAGCCCGCGGTAAAATTTTCGGAGCAAACCGTTGAGTGAATAAATGACATGATTTTCAGTACGTCTGCATCCGCCAGGAAGCCAAGAAGCTCGATAATGCGTTTCTGCTTTTCCTCATCAAGAAGCCATGCAAAGTTTGATTGATTGCGAAGCTGAACCACGGCAAAGTTTACATCGTCAGAGCAAACGGCAAAGTTGAATAGCTCGTTCAGAGAGATTTGATTTCTTGGCATTCTATCTGTTTGAGGCGGGATAGCGTTCATATCATCGCAAATACTATCCTCTCCAATTCCTGCGCCTTCAAAACATACAGGAAACATTTCCTTAATGATTTCAAATACTTTCAGCGCGGTTTCACATCGGTTAAGGCCCCTGAATTCGTCTGCTATAACTTGTTTTGTTCCTTTTTGCTTATCTTCTAACCCCAGCAATGTGTCGGTACTTACGTTATAATATTTTGCAAGAGATACAAGCATTGAAAGGTTCGGTGAAGATGTGCCGTTTTCCCACTTTGAAACGGTTTTATTCGATACGGACAGCGCACTTGCAACCTCATCCTGTGTAAATCCTTTTGCTGTCCTCAGCTCTGAAAGTTTCGTGGCAATATTACAAGCATTCATCGTTTTACCTCTCCCAAAAAATTTCAGTTTCAATCCTTACGCCTTTATTGTACACAAAACTATTGGTAGAATCAATAGAGCGCAAATCAATATTTTCTTTGTTTTAGAGAATATAAAAGAAAATTTCCCCGAAATGATTGTTTTATATATTCACGTTCAAATAACAACAATACTAAAATTCATATCTTTCTCCGCTTTTTATCGCGGCGGCTAAAAAAAAGCGCCAAGTCAAAACTTGCCGCTTTTTCTGATCCGGCACTCCAACCTATGACACGCTCCTCTTGCGGTGCCCAGGTCCCCGGAAAGCAATCGCTTTACGGGGAAAAGGAGCGGCAGCATGGCATACAAGTTTTCGGGCTTTGCACGGAAACTTCTAAAAAATCAGAGCAAGCGATGCAAAGCTTGCTCCGATATGATCACCATAAAATTATCGGACTTGAAAATTTCATATAACCATATTATCTATTAGCATGAACACATTTTTATAATGCCGCAAAACATATAATCGGCCATTTTAAGCGCTTCGTTTTCGATGTCATTAAACACCTTAATATCCGCTGTGTAATTTCTCTGCAGGCGAAGCGTTGCTTCTTTCTCTGTCATTTCCAAATGGCTGTACAGCATATGTTTCCACTTTGCTTCGTCCCAGCACCGGTTGATGGAATGTAAAAATTCAGCAATTTCATCTGCATTTTTATACCATCTTTTTCTAGCGGAATTTGCCTTGTCAACTTCGCCTTTTTTTGCTGCGTCAACTAAATCGGCCGCAATCAGCAGATGCTGGGTGAAAAGTTCTTCGAACCGATTCGCTGATCTCATACCGTAAATCGGTGTAAGTAGCTTTTCAAAATCCTTCGGATTTTGAAGCAATCTGTTTGCAACCGGTTCTAAATCGTCCAAATCAGCTGCTGTGCTAATAAGAAAAAAGCGCGTCCAATATACATGCTGCGCCCATAATTGTCGTATCCGATTCATCAAGCATATTTGTTGACGAGTATAATCATTACACATAATTTTCCAACTTTCCCTTTTCAATAATTTTACTATTACTATATGACAGAGCGGGAATGATGTTTCATTATTTTTCAAACATATAAAAAAATACCGAGGTCTTGATAGAGACTTGAAACCACAAAAGTTGATAATACCAGCGCCCCGTTGCAGGAGCGTCTCAGGCTGAACAGGTCAACCGAACATACCTCTGCCTAAGCTGCGGTATTATCCGTAGTTTCGTTTTCGGGCTTTGCACGGAAACAGCCGCCGCTTTGCTTGCCGCGACGTCGCGCAAAAAAAGGCGCTTCTTCTGCCGCTGGCAGCGCGCCTTCCTTTTTCAGTTAACAGCGCACTTTTAAGTGCGCTCTTGAAACAAACTCCCACGGCTTCTTTTCCGTAAGAGATAGAAAAAAAAAGAGAACGCAAAAAGTTGGTAGCGACAGCGAACCGTCGTGAGGGCGCTTGCAACCGAACCGGGGCGCCGAGCGTGACTTTTTGCGTAAAAAGGAGGAGCAAGGGAGCGGGCAGACGGCTTATTTTTGAAGTCGCAGATAAAAAAAATAATCCGGAGCAAAGCGGACTTTGCTCCGACGTGGCTCCCCCAACAGGACTCGAACCTGTGACACACACGGCTTGCGGTACCCAAAAGTTGTTTCCCTCGTATTTTACTCGGCCAACTTTTGACCGCTGCGCAAAAAAGAAGGCGCTTCCTCTGCCACCGGCAGCGCGCCTTCCTTTTTCAGTTAACAGCGCACTTTTAAGTGCGCTGTTCAAACAAACTATCACAGCTTCTTTTCCGTAGAGGATAGAAAAAGGAGATATCGTTCGCAAAAAGTTGGTAGCGACAGCGAACCGTCGTGAGGGCGCTTGCAACCGAACCG
>ENA-ORNQ01002812-ORNQ01002812.1-human-gut-metagenome-genome-assembly--contig:-NODE-2812-length-11118-cov-2.420501_pt1 | contig 11118 bp, 6 predicted proteins | sample MGYA00242116_ERZ509024 | MGnify/ENA primary metagenome ERZ509024 (study PRJEB26280, sample SAMEA2338697) | human gut metagenome | biome: human gut; feature: human-associated habitat; material: faeces... | reverse complement strand
CCATTTTGCAGCGGATGGAAATCAAGGTTTTGCTAATTGGTTTTCTATACAGTTCCAAGAGGAACAAGCTCATGCTACTATATTTATGAAATATGTGCTCTCGTGTGGCGGTAAAGTAACGTTAGCTCCTATTGCCGGTGTGAAGACCGAATGGAAATCACCTCTCGAAGCTTTTGAAGATACGTTGGCTCATGAGAGAAAAGTAACCGCCCTGATTCATGACCTTTGTGTGCTTGCCGATGAGGAAAAAGATTTCGGTACTGCCAATATGCTGAAATGGTTTGTCGACGAGCAAATTGAAGAAGAGGCTAATGCTCAGGAATTAATCGATAGCTTGAAAATGATTAAAGATAACGGTTTCGGGTTGTATATGCTCGACAAAGAGTTGAAGGCTCGTGTTTATACGACTCCTGCCCCGTTGGCTACATCGGCCGAATAGCTTGGTTTTGTATTATACGAAAGAAGGGGCGCCACAATGCGCCCCTTCTTTTTTATGTACAAAGAGGGTGCATCATTCATTACGACACCTCCTTTCGTTTTGTCTTTTACGGTTTCAAAAGATAGGTGATTTGCGAGATAATGTGTTGTTTCCATTCTTGTAGAAAGGCATTGAATGTATCTTTGTCTTCATTGAAAAAAAGTTTCATGGTAAGGTTCTTACTGAGGAAAGGGAAAGCCAGTTGGCTGTAAAGTGTCATGAATATAAAGGGGAGGGGGACTTTCTTAAAGTTTCCGCTTTCCATTTCTTTTTCAAGAAATTCTCCGATGTGTTTTAAATATTGATCGAGGTTTAAACTATAAAAAGTTTCTATTAAATGGTTGGCGTCGCGTTGAATTTCGCCTATGATGAATTTGGGGAGCAAAGGATTTGTCGAGAAAATGGATACATAGACGTCGATAACATCTTCTAATTTTTCAGAGAACGATTGCTGAGTCGAAAAAATAGTATCGATATGAGGTAAAAATTTTGCAACGATCGAGGCGAAAACTGCTTGAAACATTTTATCTTTTGTCCTGAAATAATAATGCAGGGTGGGACGGTTGATCCCTACGACCGCTGCAATATCGCTCATCGATGTTTGCTCGAACCCTTTTTTTATAAATTCTTGTTTTGCCGCCTCGATAATACGCGATTCTATATTTTCGGTTTGCTCTGTCTTTTGGTGAGCGATGGTTGAAGTTGAATTCATAGTCGTTTGTTTTTAGGCACTTAAATTGTGTGTGAAAAGTAATAATCGGTTCGTTACGTTTACGCTGCTCACCCCACTGTCAAAATCCAAAGATAATAAATTTAATTCAGGATACAGCATACGCAGCTTCTTTTCTATCCCTTTCGATACGATGTGGTTGGCGATGCAGCCGAATGGTTGTAACGATATGACGTTGTTTATACCCTGTTTGGTGAACGCTATGATTTCGGCCGGTAGTAGCCAGCCTTCGCCGAATTGAGCTGCACCCGAGACAATATTTTTCGTCTCTTCCGCTTCTTCATAGATGTCGGTAAAGGGTGTGAAATACCGGAATGTGGATGCCGTTCTGTTAAACAGGGCTATCCGTTTATTGATGTATCGGTAGAATAAGTTGGATAGGAAATGAGGTATACATTTCTTTTCTAAGAGTAGTTTTTCCTTGTTCTCGCGGTTCACGAATCCTTGCATAAAGAACGGCAATAAAATGGGAGGAGCCACCTCTATACCTTGTTCGCACAAGAAGCGTACGACGTGTTGATGAGCGTAGGAATTGAATTTGAGGAATATTTCTCCCACTACACCGATTTTGGGACAGGTTTTGTCCATACAGATATCGTTGAATTCCCGGGCTGCAAGGTGGATATATTCCACTAACTTGTGAGGCTCGTTTTCAAGAATGGGACGCTCGGCGAGGTTTAAATATTTGTCTCTCAATCGGGCCGCGGCTCCCCGTTCTTTTTCCCGGACTACCGAGGCATGATAAAATTTAGAAAGCGTATCGGTGTAGAGCAGGGCATTGAGTGCGACGGGCACTATCTTTTGCCATTTCAGTTCGAAGCCTTCTTGTTCGTTGGAAACTTTTCGCCCTAATCCCAACGTGACTACGGGAACATTTCCGAATCCGGCATCGAGCATGGCTCGTTTAATAAGAGCCAAGTAATTGGTCGCACGGCATTGTCCTCCGGTTTGAGTAATGGCTACGGCCGTGTTGTCGAGATCGTATTTCCCCGATTCCAAAGCGTTGATAATATCGCCCACAATGAGTGTGGCTGGATAGCAAACCTCGTTGTTGGCATACTTCAAACCGGTTTCGGCCGAGGAGGCATCGCTCGGTGGCAATACCTCTATGTCGTACCCCGACAATTTGAAAATCGGCTTTAACAGAGGTGTGATGTATTCCGACATAAAAGGGGCTATGATTTTTCGGTTTCGATCTTTTTTGCGAAAGACTTCTGTTGTACGGAATTTCTCTGTCGTTCCGCGTAGCGGCGTTTGTTTCAGGCTTTCGACCAAAGAACGCACTCTTAGTTTCAGAGAACCTATGTTATTTACATCGTCTATTTTTAGAAGCGTGAAGGGTTTCCCGTTACGATGTAGAATATCCCTTACTTCGTCGAGAAGAAAGGCGTCGGGTCCGCAGCCGAAAGAGGTCATTTGTACGAATTGAATATCGTTTCCTTGCCGGGCTGTCCATTCAGCGGCTTTCAGGATGCGGTTCATATAGGCCCATTGTTTGATGAGGTAAGTGTCTTGGGTCTCTATCTCGGAGTTGTCTCTAACTATGTCGTCCGAGATGACGTTTACTCCCAGATTGGCTATCATTTCGGAAAGTTTATGCTGTATGAGCGGGTCGGTGTGATAAGGGCGTCCGGCGAGCAAGATGATCGGTTCTTCTTTTCTGCGGCTTTCCCTGACAATGTTTTCGGCTTTTCGGCGTATGTCTGACGAATATTGTTTCTGGGCGTTCAACGCGTATTTCACAGCCTGCTCGGCATCTCTTTTCGATATGCCCCAAGAACTTAGGTAATTCGTGCATTGTTTGGTGAGTAAGCCAGTGTCGGCAAAAGTGATGGCCGGAGAGTCTACCGGAATGTCCGGCGACATGGAACTGCGTATGACATCGGAGTACCCGGTGACGATTGGGCAGTTGTAGCTGTTGTTCATTTTCTTGTCGCTTTCGTGCTCGTAGACAACGTATGGCAGGAAGATGCGTTCCACCTTCTTGTGAATCAGGTTTTGAATGTGGCTGTGCACTAATTTGGCCGGGAAACAGATGTTGTCCGACATGACCGAGTTGAGAGCTTTCTCATAACTGACGAAAGTTGAAATATCGGACAGTACGACCCGAATACCGCAGCGAGTAAAGAGAGCATGCCAAAAGGGATAGTTCTCGTACATGTTAAGGACACGGGGTATACCTATGGTTCTGTTGCCTGTTTCCGGAGTTTCCCGGTCGAACAGCAAAGCATATTTGTTGGTATATATGTTCTGTCCGGGTTTTTCGCTTTCCCCCCGATTGGTGAAAATTCGTTCGCATTTGTTTCCCGAGAAGAACGTATTACCGTTGGGGAAGGTATAGCGGCATACGAAACATTTGTTTTCACAGCCGTTGCATTGAATTTGTCGGCTGGCATATTCGGTAGTTTCGAGTAGTTGGTTTATCGTGCGCGAATTCAATTTTTGAGAAGCAGCTTGTAGGGCGCAGCCGTATGCTCCCATCAATTCAGGTAAATTACTTCGTACGACTTTTTTACCGGTTTCCAATTCGAATGCACGGACGATCGCATCGTTATGCATCGTTCCTCCTTGAACGACAATCGTTTCTCCTAACTCTTTGCCGTCCTTTAACTTCAAGACTTTGTACAAACAGTTTTTTACGACCGAATAGGACAACCCTGCGGCTATATCTGCTACTGTCGCTCCTTCCCTCAGAACCTGTTTAATTTTTGAATTCATAAAGACGGTGCAGCGTGTGCCCAAGTCGCAAGGGTGCAAAGCCATACAGGCGGAACGGGCAAAATCGGACACGTCGTATTTCAATGTGCGGGCGAAGGTTTCGATGAACGAACCGCATCCCGACGAGCAGGCTTCGTTCAGTTCCATGCGAGTGATAGCTCCTTGTTTGACGAAAATAGCTTTCATGTCTTGTCCGCCGATGTCGAGAATGAAAGAGACATCGGGAGCCATTTGTCGGGCGGCTCGGTAATGGGCCATAGTTTCTATCATGCTTCCGTCGAGGCCGAAAGCCGCTTTTATCAATTCTTCTCCATATCCGGTCGAACAGGAGCCTGTTATGTTTAATACCGTCCCGTTTTTATCGCATTGTGTTTTTAATTCGGTCAACCCTTTTCGGACGGCTTCTATCGGATTCCCCAAATTGGGGGCGTAGTGCGAGAAAAGGATAGCGCCGTCGGGGGTTGTCACGACTATTTTTGTGGTAGTCGATCCTGAATCGATTCCCAATACAGCTTCTTGTATCCTTTGAACGAGAGGGGCAGAGGGCCAGTTATAATGTGCTTTTTCTTTCTTCCAGTTGTCATAATCCGTTTCGGAATCGAATAGCGGAGGCAGGCTGTTTTTTGTTGTGATATCGGTGCTTCGGGATATGAGATTTTCTAATGTCGATAAAGCAACTGCTTTTTCTTCCGTGGCACATAGGGCACAGCCTAATGCGGGAAGAAGGTTTCCGCCGGCAGGAAGAATAAAGTCGCTCTCCTGCAAATGCAGATAATCGGCGAATGCTTTTCGTAAGGCTGGAATGAAGGTCAAGGGGCCGCCGCATAATAGAATAGGCGGGTGGAATGTCCAGCCTCGCGATAATGTTACGATGGTTTGTACAGCGACGGCATGGAAAATGGAGGCGGCGATGTCGCCCAACGGGACGTTCCTGCTGACTAGATTTTGAATGTCGGTTTTGGAGAAGACTCCGCAGCGGGCAGCTATCGGGTGTATATGCTCTGCTTGCAAAGCCAATCGGCTCAGTTCTTCGATGTCTACTCCCAACAGTACGGCCATTTGGTCGATAAACGCACCTGTACCACCGGCACAATTCCCGTTCATGCGAAGGTCGATATGGTTCCCTTGAAAGAGAACGACTTTGGCATCTTCTCCGCCGATGTCGATCAAAGCCGAAGCAGATGGATATAGTTGCTGGGCGTACCGGGTGGCGGCTACGACCTCTTGTATAAATTCGGTTCGTAGCTGTTCTGCTGTTCCCATGCCTACCGAGCCGGTAACTGCGATAGAGGTTTCGATGTCGCCCAGTTCTTGTCGAGCTTCCCGAAAATAGGCGGAAAGAAGATCGTTCACTTGGGCGTTATGTCTTTCATAACGAGAGAAAACGGTTTGCCCGGATTCATCGATAATGACTATTTTGGCTGTTGTAGAGCCTACATCGAGTCCTGTTTTGTACTGTTTTTCCCCTTGCATGTGAATGATAAATTAAGTTTAACTATGTAGTTTGTCTTATATGTCTGACTATATTGTCAGACGTAAATGTATAAATAAATTTTGAAGGAGATAATTTATTAAACTTTTTTATGTTTTCCGGATTCGAGTCTTTTCTTTATCTCGGAGTTTTTGTTCTGATATTCCTTGTTTAACACTCTTTTGTTATAATAACTTTTGCATTAACACATCTATTCCCTTATTTCCTATATATTTGCGCAATCTGCGAATTTGATATTAAAAAAAGAAGATTATGGTTTACGTATTATTTATAGTCATTGCATTAGTTAGCTTTGCGGTACAACGTACATTGCAAAGTAAATTCGAACGTTATTCTAAAATTCCCATTCCTTATGGCCTTACAGGACGGGATATTGCCATGCGTATGTTGCAGGAGAATGGAATAAACGATGTTTCTGTAACGCAGGTCGATGGGCATTTGACCGATCATTATAATCCGGCCACACATACGGTAAACCTCAGCCGTGATGTTTACTATGGCAACGGCTGCCGTGGCTGCCCATGAATGTGGACATGCTGTACAACATGCCCGTTCTTATTCTTTCCTGAATTTGCGCTCGGCTCTTGTGCCGTTCGTGAGCTTCGCTTCGAATTGGGTACAGTGGATTTTATTGATAGGGATTCTCACGATACAGGCTTATCCGGCTATTATGCTATTGGGTATAATTTTATTTGCTGCGACGACTTTGTTTAGTTTTATTACTCTGCCGGTGGAAATTAATGCCAGTCAAAGGGCGTTGGCTTGGTTGAACGGAGCCGGGGTGACCGATGCAAGTACTCACGACAAGGCCAAAGACGCATTGAAATGGGCTGCATATACTTATGTAGTGGCAGCGTTGGGGTCGTTAGCAACGTTGGTGTACTACATTATTATTTTTGCAGGAGGGCGACGGGACAGTTAAGAGAGCATTGCTTCTATAATATTAAAAAATAAGGGCTGTTATTCATGTGAATAACAGCCTTTTTTTATACAAATGAGAGATAAAAATATAAGCTTATTTTGCATATATGAATGAATTATATATTTTTGTTCCGTTTTTTGAGAGTTATTTAATACTTGGGTAAGAAACGGTTTTAAAACTTCGAGTGAAGCTTTTTGAAAAGGGGGATCGGCTTCCGGTTAGTTAATAAGTATGAAAAAGGTTTTTAATAAATGCTTTATTATTTTGGGAGTGATCCTGAATATTCAAATGGTCAATGCACAACGTGTCGCTCTTAAAAGTAATCTCATCGATTGGGCTACATTATCGCCTAATTTGGCGGTAGAAATGAGGTTGAATCAAAGATTGACCCTCGATATAAGTGCTGCGGCTAATCCGTTTTCGTTTACGATTGCCGATATGAAAGCCACGCATTTCCGTTTTCAGCCGGAGTTGCGGTACTGGTTTAATAGGCCTATGGCTCGGCATTTCATGGGAATAAGTTTGTTGGGTGGACTTTATAATGTGAAATTTAAAGAACATCTTTATGAGGGCGATATTTGGGCCGCCGGTCTCACTTACGGCTACGCTTTTGTCCTTAGTCGTCATTGGAATATGGAAGCTACGTTGGGTATCGGTATGGCGAAGTTACGGGCTTTCGATTATCGGGAAGGAGAGGAAAAACCGGCAACACCCAATCTTTCCAAATGGTCGCCTGTCCCTATTCGGCTGGGACTATCTTTCTCTTATATATTTAAGTGATTTTAATTGATAGATTGTTATGTTGAATCTCAATAAATTTTGTTCCTTGTTCATAGGGCTTATTTTGAGTGTCGTTTGCGCTTTGCCTTTGTCTGCGCGTGATATAAATGTACGGGGAACGGTGACCAATATCGAGGGGGAACCGCTATTTCGGGTGAGTATCTATAATGCCGGAACCAATAAACTTATCGGCTCGACGAATGAAGATGGAAAATATTTGGTGAAAATCGATTCGGAAGGAGAGTTATTGTTTACATCGTTGGGATATGAAGAATGTAAAGCTGCCGTCCGTGGGGAATTGACGGTCGATGTCGTGCTTCGTCATTCGGCCGTAGCTCTCGAAGAAGTAGTCGTTTCTGCCAAGAGGATTACCGACAATGTGGTTCCCGAACCCACCGATATTGAAGTGAAAGGAAATTATTTTCATATCCGCACTCGTGTGAAAATTCCCAAAGAGCTTTTTTCTACGAATGCCCGCATGATTATACAACCGGGTGTTTACAACGTCACCCGGGAGCAGATGATTTTTCTCGAACCTTTGGTTTTCGATGGGAAAGAGCATGACATTACTCAGGAACGTATGTACGATTATGATTCGGGTCAAGACCCTTTGTCGCGATATGTTCAGGTGAAAAGTTCTTCTTCCCGCAAGGACGATTTGGTCGGGTATAGTGACTCGACCTATGTAGAAAATGTAAATGACGATTTCCGTTGCGATATGATGGTCTCGATGGAAAATTACAATCGGGTGCTCTATCGCGATACGTTTGTTATTGCCCGGGGTGTTGTGAACCCGTTGCGTTTCCTCGAATACGAGATCCCCGGCAGTGCGGTAAAGAACGAAAATTTTTTCCCGCAGCCAGAGATGCAACTGCGGGATACGAAGGGTGATGTGAATCTTACATTCAGAGTGAACAAGAGCGATTTGAATCTCGCCGATGGGGATAACCGAGAGGAATTGAACCGGCTTATTTCCCGATTGCATCAGGTAGAGAACGACCCGAATGCTCGGTTAAAAAGTTTTTCTATTGCAGGAACAGCATCGCCGGAGGGGAACTATGAGAGAAACAAACAGTTGGCGCAGAAACGTATGGTATCGGCAATGTCGCTCATCGTTAAAGAGTTGAACGAGTCTACCCGAAGGCAAATAGATATGCATACGACAGCATCGGTCGAGACTTGGGACCGGGTAGTCGATTTGCTTCGGGCGGATAGTAAAATCCAAGAGGCCGATGCTATACAGGAAATAATCGATAAATATCCCGATAATCCGAACCGGCAGTCGAGAAATGTCGTATCGTTGCCTTTTTATCGCCCTTTGATAACTTCCCGGTATTTGCCTCAGTTACGTCGGGTAAGTTATGAGCTGTTATTTTCGCAATACCGTTATCTCACAGACGAAGAAATCGAAGTGCTCTATCGTAGCGATAGTGCATCTTTGTCTCGTAATGAGTTTTGGCGGCTGTACAATCTCGCCGATTCGATTGCCGAGCGTGAGGCGATATGCCGCCGGGCATTGGAGGTCTATCCCAAATTTTTGGTTGCGGCTACCGATTTGGCAGCCATTCTTATCGATAAGGGAGAGCCGGATTCAGAGCTGCTTTTACCTTATCTCGAAATGCCGGAATTGCCCGATGAAACAAGATTGAACCAAGTGGTCGCTTGGTTGTCTGCTGGGCGTTATGCCCAAGCCGACTCTTTGGCATTCGATTTGCCGGATACAGGTATTTATCATAAAGCGAAAGTCTATGCCGCCGCGCTGAACGGTCGTTACAACGAGGTGATGCAGGAAATATCGGCGGAATCGCCTTTTAACGAAGTGCTTATGCTTTTGGCTATCAAGTCGAACGAACAAGCATGGGAAAAAGCGAAGCTGCTCGGAAATTCGGCCAAAGAGGAGTATATCAAGGCCGTGGCGGCTAATCGTGTCGACGAGGTGGTTCTCGCTTTGTCCTATTTGGAGAGTGCGTTCAAGAAAGACCCGTCGTTACGAGATGTTGCCAGTGTCGATGGCGATGTATTGGATTTGTTACAACAGGAAGATTAAAGTATGAAAATGAGATATATTATGCGCGGTTTTACTTCGGTGGTTCGACTGCCGCTATTTTTAATCGTCGTTTTTACGATTAGTGCGGCTGGGCGCAGGAACAACCGGAGAATAATCAGTTTAATGGGTTGGATTATACCTTGCAAAAGCCCGCCAAAAATGAAAGGTATGCTAAAAAGAAATTTGGCGACCATCTTTTTATTTCAGGGGAGGCAGGCCTGATTCTCGATCGTTCGGCCGGTTCTTTGTTCGCTACTCCCGGTTTGGGGCTTCGTGCAGGATTGACGGTAGGCGATTGGTTTTCTCCGGTGCACGGTATGCGTGTGGGGTTAAATGCGGGGTTACATAACGGGCTCGCAGGGGTGAATCCCTATTTTGTCGGTTTGTCTGCCGATTATTTGATGAATATTACTTCTTTGCTGCATAAAGATAATCCCGTTCGAATGTTCGAGTTAATCGGTGTCGCCGGTGGTGAATATCAGTTACTATATCGTACCGGCAATTGGTCGCATGCCGGCGGATTTCGATTGGGTATGCAGACAAGGTTTAATTTTTCTCCATTGACCTTTTTCTATCTTGAACCCCGTATTGGAATTTATTCCGACGGAATAGACGGGATAAAGACTTGGATGCGTTACGACTGGGAGGCTTCGTTGATGGCCGGCTTAGGTTATCGTTTACTATCGGACCCGGTGCGTCGTAAAGCTCCTTTTTTCGGAGCCGATCAAGGTTTCTTCGTTTCTGTGGAAGGCGGTATGGCAACTACATTGACGAGCGGTTCTGGGCTCCTCCTTGATCCCGGGGCTACGGCTATGCTGTCGATTGGAAATCGATTTACTTCTGTTTCTTCTTTGAGACTATCTGGATTGATGCGTTATTTGAAGACCGACGAATTATATAATAAGTCTTCTTTCGGCTTGCAACTCGATTATCTGTTTAATCTCCATGCTTTGTTCGGTGGATATGATCCGAGCCGGTTGTTCGAGATGTCGGGGGTATTGGGTGCGGGTTTTCATTCGGTAGCCGTAGACGATAAATTGCATACCCGGTGGAGCGCCGGGGCAGGTTTGCACGGAGAGTTTCGCCTATCGGATCATTGGGCTGTATTTGTGGAACCTCGTGTCGATGTATTTTCGAACGAATCTTGGAAAGACGGGTTGAGTGCTGTCGATCCGCTTCCTTCCGTTTTGGCCGGATTTACATATCGTCCTGTATCGCCGTCGTTCAATCGGTCGGCGAGGGAAGAGGATGCTTTTGATTTTCCTCGCCGTATAGGAGATCTTTATTTAACGATGGGAGCCGGATTTGCAGGGGCGATGAAATCTTCGCTTTCCAATCCTTTGCCCAATAAAGGTTTCCGCATTTTCGGCGGTATGGGTACATGGTGGAATCCTGTTTCGGGAGCTCGTTTATTGTTAAACTATTCGTCTCTCGATGCCGAGTTCTCTCCATACAGGACATTGGCTGTCGGTGGTCAACTTGATTACTTATTGAATTTTTCCACGCTTTTTTATGGGTATGATAGCAATCGGTTTTTTAATTTGAACGGGGTTGCCGGGTTTAATTACGACTATGTCTCTTCCGAGGGCTATTTCCAACATGGATTCGGAGCGGGTATAGGCTTGCAGGGGACATTCCGTCTCAACGATATGTTCGATTTATTTGTCGAGCCTCGGTTGAATGTGAGTCAAAATAACCGTTGGGAACGAAACCTGTTCTCTTCGGTCGATGTTGTGCCGACCGTTACGGCGGGGCTTTCCTACAATCTTTATGCTTACGGAATGAAACACGGATCATTTGAGAAAACCGTAGAATTTCGTAACGAGAATTTTGTCGACCACATGTTTTACGGTTTAAATATAGGAGCAGCAGGTATTCTGCATAAGGGGTTGCGCACTAATCCTTTGGATCGAATCGGTCCTATGGCTTCTCTTTATTTGGGCAAATGGCT
>ENA-ORNQ01002803-ORNQ01002803.1-human-gut-metagenome-genome-assembly--contig:-NODE-2803-length-11141-cov-2.353960_pt1 | contig 11141 bp, 7 predicted proteins | sample MGYA00242116_ERZ509024 | MGnify/ENA primary metagenome ERZ509024 (study PRJEB26280, sample SAMEA2338697) | human gut metagenome | biome: human gut; feature: human-associated habitat; material: faeces... | reverse complement strand
CATAGGTTACCAGCCTGTACTTTTTTCTGAAAATCAGTTATAATATTTTTTGTTTGTAAAAAATTCTACCAAGGAGGATACCGGAAATGAAAACACAGAATCAGACTATGCTTTCTGAGAATACACTGACATCCCGGCCCACAGATATTATCGCGGGATTTCCTGTACGTCCCGGTTTTTTTGAATTAAATGGCGCTACTCCCCTTTCCAACGGAGTCAACTTTACCACACATACCCGTCACGGTACATCCTGCGAGCTTCTTCTTTTCCACTCCGGAGAAGAGGAGCCTTTCGCAGTTCTTCCTTTTCCCAATGCCTGTCGTATCGGTGATGTCTATTCCATGATCGTCATGGGACTGGACATCGAAGACCTGGAATACGGCTACCGCATCGACGGTCCTTATGAACCGGAAAAAGGCCATATCTTCGATAAGACAAAAGTTCTTCTTGATCCTTATGCCAAAGCCGTTGCCGGTCAGCGCGAATGGGGACAGCAGAAGATTGGAAGCTATCACGCCCGTGTGGTACGCGATTCTTTCGACTGGGAAGACATGCCTCAGTCCACCCGTAAGATCAGTGACCTGATCATCTACGAACTTCATGTCCGCGGATTTACACAGGACGCTTCTTCCGGTGTCACACACCCGGGAACTTTTGCCGGTCTTCGTGAAAAGATTCCTTACCTCAAAGAACTGGGAATCAATGCGGTGGAGCTGATGCCTATCTTCGAGTTCGACGAGAACATGAATGCCCGTACCGTAAACGGCAAGCGTCTTCTGGAATACTGGGGATACAATTCCGTTAACTTCTTTTCCCCAAACACCAGCTATGCTTCCAAGGCAGAACATAACTGTGAGGGAACCGAACTGAAAGAACTGATCCGTGAGCTCCACGAAAATGGAATCGAAGTAATTCTTGATGTCGTATTCAACCACACTGCCGAAGGAAATGAACTTGGAAAAACTTTCTGCTTTAAAGGATTTGACAATAAAGTTTATTATATGCTGACTCCGGAAGGAAATTACTACAATTTCAGCGGATGTGGAAACACTCTGAACTGTAATCATCCGATCGTGCGTCAGATGATCCTGGAGTGTTTACGTTACTGGACCATCAACTACCGCGTGGATGGTTTCCGTTTCGACCTTGCAAGTATCCTGGGACGTCATGAGGACGGTTCCCCTCTTAACAACCCGCCACTTCTGGAACTTCTTGCTTACGATCCGGTTCTTCGAAATGTCAAGCTGATCGCAGAGGCCTGGGATGCCGGCGGACTGTATCAGGTTGGTTCTTTCCCTGCCAGCCGCAGATGGGCTGAGTGGAACGGCCGTTACCGTGACTGCCTCCGTTCTTTCCTGAAGGGAGATTTCTGGAACGCCTGGGACGCTGCATGGAGCATTTCCGGTTCCGGTGACCTGTATGGCGGTTTTTATTCCGATCACAATGACAACTATGCAGGATACAATTCCTGCGTCAATTTCCTCACCTGTCACGACGGATTCACCATGTACGATCTCTATTCCTACAACGAGAAACACAACGAGGCAAACGGCTGGAACAACACAGATGGTTCCAACGACAACCGCAGCTGGAACTGTGGAGAAGAGGGTGATTCCACCAATCCGGAAGTCCTTTCCCTCCGCTTCCGCATGATCCGAAACGCCTGCGCGGTACTGATGTCCAGCCGCGGAACCCCGATGTTCCTTGCAGGTGACGAATTCGGAAACACCAAACACGGAAACAACAACACCTACTGCCAGGATAACGAAACTTCCTGGATCAACTGGAATCTTCTGGAGAAAAATCACGATCTTTTCGAATTTTTCAAATATATGATCCAGTTCCGAAAAGACCACCTTGTCATCTCCCGCAAGCTTCCAAACGCAGTATGCGGTATGGAAAGCATACACACCCATAACATTAATGCAAGGGATGTGACCATCCCAAGAGATGCCCACACCTTCGCCGTAAGCTTTGCAGGTTATGATAAGAGCAAAGGCGCCGATGACCTGATCTACATCGTTATCAACGCATACTGGGAAGATGTAACGGTTACGCTTCCGGAACTTGCACGCCCTGGTGCATGGTATCTCTGTGTCAACACATTTGGGGACGGAGATGGCCGTTATTTCTATGAAGAAAGCCAGGAGCCACGTATTGAGCACGATTTCTGCATGCGGCCCAGATCCGTTGCCATCTTTACCGGTCGTAATTATTAAAATTCATATCAGGGACAAAATCTTTTTTGTCCTTGTCCGAAAGAAATGGAGTATTTTGAATGGAATTAAAAAACAGAACTTTGTCCAATTTCGCAGAACTTGTGGAAACCGGTGAATGCAAAAAATTCCGCGGCCGTCTGAAAACGGGCATTGACCTTGGTACTGCCAACACCGTTCTTGCTGTCGTTGACCGGAACAACCGTCCCATCGCCGGAATTTCCGCACCGTCCCATGCCATTCAGGATGGGGTGATCGTTAATTATTACGAATCCGTCCAGCTTGTAACAAAGCTTAAAAATGAACTGGAAGAAAAGCTTGGCACAGAACTTACCTACGGTGCAGCTGCCATCCCTCCTGGTGTTTCGGAAGGCAGTGTCAAAAGCATCGGTTATGTCCTGGAAGGTGCAGGTTTTGAGGTTACCAATATCGTAGACGAGCCTACCGCTGCCGCTGCTGTCCTCAAAATTACAGACGGCGCCGTTGTAGATGTGGGCGGCGGTACAACCGGCATCAGTATCCTGAAAGATGGCAAAGTCATTTACACAGACGATGAGGCTACCGGAGGCAGCCATATGACCATGACTGTGGCCGGACACTATAAAATCCCTTATGAGGAAGCGGAAATTTTAAAGACCACTCCGGAAAAAGAAGATGAAATTTTTCCTGTAATCAAGGCAACCGTTGAAAAAATGGCTGTTATTACCGAAAAATTTCTCCATGGTTATCAGGTTCCGGCTGTTTACGTTGTAGGCGGATCTTCCATGTTTAAAGAATTTACAACCGTTTTTGAGAAGAAACTGAAACTTCCTGTGTACAGACCTGTACATCCTCTTCTCGTTACACCCCTTGGCATCGCATATCACTGTGAACTGCCCAAAATATGATTGATTCCTAAAATGATCATCTCTCTGCTTTGTATGTAAAAACTGACCAGAAGGCTGTATAACAGGCCCCTGGTCAGTTTTTACATTCATTTATATACATATCGGTTAATGTTCTGTCAGTTATCTTTCATAATCTTATCAATCGTATTGATCAAAGCTTCCGCACTGACAGGTTTTGCCAGATATCCATTCATACCGGCTTCGTAAGATTTTTCTCTGTCTTCCTCAAACGCATTTGCCGTCATTGCAACAATCGGTACAGACGCTGTTTCTCTGTTTTTTAATGAACGAATCTGTTTTGCAGCTTCATAGCCATTCATAACAGGCATCTGGATGTCCATCAGGATCAGATCATACTGTCCCGGAACCGCCTGTTCCATTTTTTTGACTGCTTCCACACCATCATTGGCTGTCTCGACCATAAAGCCTGCATCTTCCAAAATGGTCTGTGCGATCTCCTGATTCAGTTCGTTGTCCTCTACCAGAAGAATTCTTTTTCCATTGTAAATCCATTCCCTTTTTTCCGGTTCTTTTGTTTTCGGAACAGGATTTGTAAGCAATTCGCGTAGCTGCGACATAAACAGTGGCTTTTCGCAGAAGGCAGTTACACCTGCTTCTTTTGCTTCCTCTTCTATATCTGACCAGTCATATGCAGTCAGTATGATGATCGGGCTGCTGTCCCCGATAACCCGTCGGATACGTCTTACCGTTTCAATTCCGTTCATATCCGGCATCAGCCAGTCAATGATATATGCGTAAAATTCATCACCCATTTCCATGGAATGCTTTGCCCGGATCACCGCTTCCTTCCCGGAAACCGTCCATTCTGACCGCATACCTATTTCTGTCAGCATGCCGGAAATGCTGAGACAGGTATCTGTATCATCGTCTGCGACCAGAACTTTAAGACCCTGAAGCTGTTCGATCTTTTCGTAGCTTTTTGCTTCGCCACATAATTTAAAGGTCAGATTTACCGTAAATTCACTACCCTGTCCCTCTTCACTTTTTACTGTGATGGTACCTCCCATCATATCTACAATATTCTTGGTGATCGCCATTCCAAGGCCGGTTCCCTGGATCCCGCTTACCGTTGAGGTTTCTTCTCTGGTAAAAGATTCAAATATATGTTCCTGAAACTCCGGCTTCATGCCGATTCCGGTATCCCGGATAATAAACTGATAGTTTCCATATCCTGTCGGTGCAGATTTCAGCTGCCGGATCCTTAAACTGATCGTTCCACCGGTCCTGTTAAATTTGATACCATTACTCAGAATGTTCAGCAGGATCTGCGTCAGCCTCAATTTGTCCGCAATGATATCTTCATTTTTTACATCTACGGTATCGATCAGAAAATCCAGCTGCTTGGAAGTAATATTGGGCTGCACGATAGTACGTATGTCGTGGAGCAGCTCCGGAAGATGCAGCGGATTCTCATTGATCTTTACCTTTCCGCTCTCAATCCTGCTCATATCCAGGATATCATTGATCAGCGAAAGCAGATGTTCACTGGAGGTTGATATTTTGGAAAGGTATTCTTTTACCTTCTCCTTATTGTCCACATGAGAAGCAGCAAGGGATGTAAAACCAATGATAGCATTCATAGGTGTTCGGATATCATGGGACATATTATTCAAAAATGTAGTTTTTGCAGAGTTTGCACTTTCCGCATGCATCAGGGCAGTTTCCAGTTCATGATGGCTCTCTTTCAGCTTCTGGTTCAGTTCATAAGACTGTCTGGCTGCCTTTTTGGCTTTTGTCTCTGCGCTCCTGGCTTTCTGCAGGATACCAAGGATCACCAGCAATACTGCCAGAAATACACAGATAAACACAGTTGCCACCGCCAACAGATTCTCCTTTATGAAATCCAGCAGAGTAACTTTCTGGGAAGCATTATCGTAGGCAGACAGTGCACCTGTAAGTTTGGATGTAGGCATAGACTTCAAAGTCTTATTCAGGATCGACAGAAGAACGGAATTTCCCCGGCTGACTGCAAAGGATATATTGTCCGGCTGTGTCAGAAAAACACTGTAAAGCTTTTTGTCATTGACATACTCTGTCGCCCGGCCTGAACTGGAAAGAAAACAGTCTGCCTTTTTATCCTGTACGGCTTTTCTTGCATCCTCAAAGGAATCATACTCCATAATTTTCCATGTCGGATAATTATAGGAAATAAACCATTTTAAATTCAGATCACTTTTCGGTATAGCAACGCTGTTTTCTTCATTTTCATCAAAGGATCTTTTACCGGTCACTGCTGCCAGACTGGAAACAAGGACCGTATTGGACAGGGCCATGTCATTTTGTTCTGCAGCATAAGGGTTCTGGCTGGTATGAAAGATCATGTCGATCCTGCCGTCTTTTAATGCCTGGATCAGTTCTTCCTGGGAGTCAAAGCCTTCTATATTAAACTTCAGGCTGCTGTTTTCCAGACAGTCCACTGCATATTTAATATAATCGTTGATCACACCCGTCATTTCACCACTTTCTTTGTCAAAAGTACTGAAACTCTGGTCGTTATTCAGAAATCCCACACCTATCTCACCGTGCTGTTCCAGCCATTCCTTTTCTTCACTGGAAAGGACGGCAACAGACTGTGCAGAAAGATATCTCTGGTAAAGTTCATCGCCGTAAAATGGTTTATCATACTCCATGGAACGCATGGCTGCATCCAGTTCTTCTTTCAGATCCGGACGGTCTTTGCTGATGCCATAATAAATATCAGAGCCACCGATCGTCACAACCGCTGACATTCCGGCTTCAACCCAGGCAGGAGTCTCTGTAGATATCACTCCGTCAATCTCCCGATTCCCGGCCATTTTTTTCGCCCGTTCAAAGCTGTCCACATCCAAATGCTGTGTCTTTATATTCTGCTTTTCTTCCCATTCGCGAAACTGAGTTCCCTGTACGCTCTCTTCCATTACCGCGATCCTTTTGCCATTCAGGGTAGAAAGATCTGACGGAGAAATATCCGTATTTGTAAGATCTGCATACAGATAATATTTTTCTTTTCCCATGGGGAGATCTGAGAACAGCATCGTCTCAGCACGTTCATCGGTATAGGAAAGTGCAGCCATCAGGTCGATCTCGCCATTTTGGAGCTTTTCCACAAGCTCTCCCCAGTCGCCTTTTATATATTCGTAATTCCAGCCTGTATAGGCGGCAACTGCCTGTTCGTATTCATAACCATATCCGCTTCGTTCACCATTTTCACCGGTAATATGATAGGAATCCGGATACCAACCTACCCTGACTGTTTTCGATTCTGTATCTGTCTTCGTTTCCGAAGCAGCCACAGGAACCGGAAGTACTGTAAAGATCATCAGCAGACATAATGCCAGCCCCACATGTCTGCATAAAGTTCTCCTGCTCTTATTCATACTTTTCCCTTGATAATATTGTATTTTTTATCAGACTCTCCCGCCATTTCGTTTCCCCGGACGGGTTCTGCGGTTTTCCAGGAGACAGACGACTTCCACCGAATCGGTGACCGGGAACATATCAACCGGCTGCATCTTCTTCACCAGATAATCTCTCTTTGTAAGATATGCAAGGTCTCTGGCCAAAGTCTCCGGATTACAGGATACATAAACGATCTTCTCCGGGGAAAGGCTCAAAAGAGAATGCAGGAATTTACGGTCACTTCCTGCACGCGGAGGATCCATAAGAACTACATCCACTTTTTCCCCTTCTGCAGCCATTCCTTCCATAAACCAGCCGGCATCCCCCGGAACAAAACGGACATTACGAATCTTGTTCTCTCTGGCATTCATTCTGGCATCACGGATGGCATCACGGTTCAGCTCCACACCAATGACGTCTCTGGCATTTCTGGAAGCAATGATCCCAATGGTACCTGTTCCGCAGTAAGCATCGATCACACGCTCTTTCCCTGTCATTGCCGCAAACTCCATGGCTTTTCCGTAAAGCACTTCTGTCTGCACCGGATTTACCTGATAAAAGGAAGACGGTGAAATACGGAAGGTCAGTCCCATAAGACGGTCTTTGATAAATCCCGGTCCGTAAAGTACAATATTCCGGTCTCCGAGAACCATGCTGGTCTGTCTGTCATTGACATTGAGTACTACAGTTGTGATCTCCGGATGTTCCTTGCGGAGAGCTTTTACAAAATTATTCTTGGACGGAAAGATCGGTGAAACCGTAACCAGAACTACCATGATCTCCCCTGTAGAAAATCCTCTGCGCACAAGCACATGTCTGAGAAGTCCGTAACCTGTGTCCTCATCATAAGTCTTGATCTTAAAAGATTTCAGCATACCACGGATGGTACGGATGATCTCCTGGCTCTTTTTATCTTCGATCATACAGTCGTCTACAGAAACGATCCTGTGGCTCTTTTCCTCATAAATGCCGGAGATCACATTTCCTTTCCGGTCACGGCCAAACGCCGCATGCACTTTATTTCTGTAATAATAAGGATCTTCCATTCCGATGATCGGCTCAACTTTACCGAATTTTTTCAGAAGGCCTTCTGTAATTTTCTGTTTCTTGCGAAGCTGATCCTGATAGGGCACTCCCTGGTAACGGCATCCTCCGCATTTCTTCGCAACTGAACAGACTGTTTCTTTCTGCTCCATTTATATCTCTCCTCTTTCACGGGCACAAAAAAGATGTTCCCAGTTATTTTCACTGAGAACATCTTAGCAGACCTTATGTTTTTTTACAAGAAAATCCTTGATTTATGCCTGATATGGCTCGTTAAATACAAGAATATGTCTCTTCACATTCTCATAAGTCCCCTGAACCATAGCCTCATTGAGATCAAAGAAATTATGTTTGTCTGTGGATGCCATATATTTCTCCACATGAGCAGTCAGGCTGTTAAAGCTTGCTGTGGCAATATTCACCTTGCGGATACCAAGAGAGATCGCTCTCTGGAAATCTTTGTCCGTGATACCACTGCCGCCATGAAGGACCAGCGGAATGTCCACTTTCTCATGGATCTTCTCCAGTACATCAAAAGCAAGAGTCGGTGCTACCGGATAGTTACCGTGTGCATTGCCGATGGCAACTGCAAGAGCATCGATACCTGTCTCTCTTGCATAAACAACTGCATCATCCGGGTCTGTGCAGCGGATACCATGGTCACAGCTTCCATCCTCACTTCCGCCTACAAGACCAAGCTCAGCCTCAACGGTGGCGCCATATTTACGGGCTTTCTCCACAACCGTCTTTACCTTGGCGATATTTTCCTCAAAAGGAAGAGTGGACGCATCCAGCATAACGGATGTAAAACCAAGCTCCAGAGCCTTGTCAACCGTCTCAAAAGTAAGGCCGTGATCCAGATGGACAGCCACATCCACCTTGGCTTCTTTTGCAGCCTGCACCATCATCGGTCCCATCAGATGAAGCGGGGAATTCTTGAGACGAACCTCCGCGATCTGAAGGATGATGGGTGTATTTAATTCTTCTGCGGCGCGGATCGCACCTTTCACCATCTCCATATTACCAACGCTGAAAGCACCACAGCCAATATTCTTCTCCTCGGCACGCTTCAGCAGATCTTTCATTTTCACAAGTGCCATGACTGATCCTCCTGTCCTGTTAATCGTACACTGTTTACAGAAAAAGCGGTGTCCACGCACTTCTGGCCGATACCGCTTTTTCCGTCTGATTTATATTATTTATTATTTAGAGTCCTGTCTTCTCGGCAATGAATTTTCTTGCACGGATCGCATACTCAAGCGGATTAGCCTTAGCCGGATCCTGCTCAGCCTCTACAACCATGTATCCTTCATAGCCAGCCTCTTCCAGAACTTTGAAGATCGGATCATAGTTGATGCATCCATCTCCAGGAATTGTGAAGGCACCAGCTCTTACACCTGCAAGGAAGCTCATGTTCTCTTTCTTAACCTGCTCAACAACTTCCGGACGGATGTCTTTCAGATGAACATGTTTGATTCTGTGAACATACTTCTTAACAACTTCAAGCGGATCCTCTCCACAGTATGTAAAGTGACCGGTATCAAAAAGAAGGCTTACATACTCAGGATCTGTATTCTCCATCATGCGGTCAACCTCAGCAAGGCTCTGTACAACAGTACCCATATGATGATGGAAAGTAAGGGCAATGCCATACTCCTCTTTGGCGATCTTACCAAGTTTGTTCATACCTGTGCAGAAAGTATCCCACTCCTGGTCATTCATCTCATATTTATGGCCGAAGATCGGAGTATCCAGCTGACCCTGAACACTGTAGCTCTGCTCAGAAGCGCCAATAACCTTAGCCCCCATAGCTTTCAGGAAAGCAAGCTGTGCACGGAACTCTTTCTCAACTTCCTCAAATGGTTTGGTGATAAGGAAGCTTGAAAACCACTGGTTACAGATCTCAACACCGCGGAGTTCAAGAGCTTTCTTGAGAACTTCCGGATCTTTCGGATATTTGTTACCAACCTCGGAACCTGTGAAACCGGCAAGGGCCATCTCACTGACACACTGCTCAAAAGTATTCTCTTTGCCAAGGTCCGGCATATCATCGTTAGTCCATGCAATTGGTGCAATACCAAGTTTTACTTTATTCTTATCAAACATTGGTCAATTCTCCTTTATTATTTGAATTATTCCATAATCTCAGAAATCTTAACCGGTCTGTGCTCCTCGCTGGATTTCTTAGCTGCAAGACCCATTAATACCGGTTTCAGACCATCATAAACATTAAGAGGTGTCTCTTTGTCATTAACGATGGCATCGATAAATGCTGCAACCTCTTTACCGTAAGCATCCATGTATCTCTCAAGGAAGAAGAACATCGGTTTCTCACCGGTAACACCTTCAGCATTGCTGATCACTGTGGAAGACTGGCTGTCATTGGAAATAGCTGCCATACCCTCAGAGCCGAATACCTCTGCTCTCTGATCATATCCATAGGAAGCTCTTCTGCAGTTATCGATAACAGCGATGGCTCCGTTCTCCATCTGAAGAGTGATAACAGCTGTATCAACATCTCCTGCCTCACCGATAGCCGGATCAACCAGGTTCGCACTCTGAACATAAACCTCAGTAGCATCACAGCCTGCAAGGAAACGAGCCATATCAAAATCATGAATGGTCATATCCAGGAACATACCACCGGAAACCTTAACATAATCAATGCTAGGCGGCTCAGGATCGCGGGAAGTAATCTTGATGATCTCCGGTTTACCAACCTTACCAGCTGCAACAGCCTGCTGAAGAGACTCAAAGTTGTGGTCAAATCTTCTGTTAAAACCAACCTGATATTTCAGATTCGTGCCCTCAAGAGCATTGATAACCTCTTTGATCTTGGCAATATCATGATCGATCGGTTTCTCACAGAAAACATGCTTGCCAGCCTTGATAGCCTCAACAGAAATCGGAGAATGAGTATCTGTAGAAGAACAGATCAGAACTGCGGCAATCTCAGGATCGTTGATGATCTCCTTATAATCCTTAGTCGTATGCTCAACACCCATGCTCTTAGCCCATGCAGCAGTCTCATCATTTAAGAACGGATCAGCAACAGTCTTGATCACTGCATCCGGCACCCTTGTTGTGATACTGGTGATATGAACTCTACCAATTCTACCTGCTCCGATAATACCAACTTTAATCATAGTTTTGATCTCCTTTTGATTTATTTTCCCAATGTTATCCTCTTGCGTGTCCGAACACGCTCTTTATGCTTAATATAATATCATCGTAACCCACAAATCGCAACCCCTAATATTGTACAATATTACCATCTTTTTTCTATTAAAAATGACGAGAACTATTTTTAGCTGCAATATGCAATATTTTTAGGTCAACTTCACCACAACAATTCCAACACATTCCCACACTACTCCATATCAAAGCCACACTACCACTGCTATCCAGCCAAGCGCCACCCTCCCATCAGACAAACTCAGCTTCTACACCTCCAAGCGTCCAGCACAGCGCCGACGCACACCACCCTCCCGTCACGCAAGCGTAAACTCAGCCCCTCCAACTCCAAGCGTCCAGCGCAGCGCCGACGCACACCACCTTCCCGCCACGCAAGCGCAAACTCAGCCTCTCCAACTCC
>ENA-ORNQ01002796-ORNQ01002796.1-human-gut-metagenome-genome-assembly--contig:-NODE-2796-length-11161-cov-3.018909_pt1 | contig 11161 bp, 3 predicted proteins | sample MGYA00242116_ERZ509024 | MGnify/ENA primary metagenome ERZ509024 (study PRJEB26280, sample SAMEA2338697) | human gut metagenome | biome: human gut; feature: human-associated habitat; material: faeces... | reverse complement strand
AACATGGAGGTTTTTTCTTGAAGTTAAAGCTTTCTGGGAACACACCTGCATAGCAGGTGGTTTATTTTTTTTGCCGATACAAAAAGTACAGTCAAATTAACTATTGTTAACTTGACTGTACTCATTTAATCATTTTTATTACTTCTAAATTCTGCCGTCTCTTCCTTCTGCTTTTCCTGCCCTTATATAATGCATATAATACTTAACTAAATCATCTCCATATACACTTCTTAAATCAGCATATCTTGCTTTATATGCATATACATTGAATTCCGCTGTTCCCTGTCGTCCTTCCTGCATGCCATGCTCTACAAAATGCTTAAGTGCTTTCATTGTATCATTCTCATATGCTTTCTTTAAATCAGCATATTTGCTAAGATAATACTCTGCATTAAATACTGGTGCATAATATTCTGCATCATATGTTGTTTCTTCATATACAGCATTTACAATCATATTTGATGTTACTTTTGTAAAGTCCTTATCCCAACACTTAAATCCAGTTTTATTTTCTATCTCTGATGGTGCTGTTGCATTCTCTCCTCTTTTTACTTTCTGGACTTTTACCACTACATTTCCATCTTTGAATGTTACTGTATATGTATTTTCAACCGCTCCGTTTCTTCCTTCTGCTTTTCCTGCCTTTATATAATGCATATAATACTTAACTAAATCATCTCCATATGCATTACTCAAATCTGCATATCTTGCTCTGTATGCTGCCACATTGAACTCTGACGAACCTTGACGTCCTTCACTCATTCCATGTTCCACAAAATGCTTAAGTGCTTTTTCTGCATCGTTTCCATATGCCTTTTTCAAATCAGCATTTTTATTAAGATAATATTCTGCATCAAATACTGGCGCATAATATGAGGCATCATACTTTACCTCCTCATATACAGCATTTACAACTATATCTGATGTTACTTTTGTAAAGTCCCTATCCCAGCATTTAAATCCTGTTTTGCTTTCTATCTCTGATGGTGCTGTTGCATTCTCTCCTGATTTTACTTTCTGGACTTTTACCACTTCATTTCCATCTTTAAATGTTACTGTATATGTATTCTCAACCGCTCCATTTCTTCCTTCTGCTTTTCCTGCCTTTATATAATGCATGTAATACTTAACTAAATCATCTCCATATGCATTACTCAAATCTGCATATCTTGCTCTGTATGCTGCCACATTAAATTCTGCTGAACCCTGACGGCCTTCACTCATTCCATGTTCTACAAAATGAACAAGTGCTTTCTGTGCATCATCTCCAAATGCTGCCTTTAAATCAGCATTTTTATTAAGATAATACTTTGCATCAAACACTGGTGCATAATATGAAGCATCATACTTTGGTCCTGTTGCCGGTATCTCTGTAACATCCGTCTTCGCATCACATACTGTACAATGGTGGCTCTTGCTTCCTGGTGTTGTCTCTGTTGCTTCAACATCTACTGTCCACTCTGTACTGAAGCTGTGTCCCTTTGCTGGGATTGTTTCTGTGTATGTCTTCTTGTCACATGTTCCTGTTGTAGATGTACATGTATATGTAAGCACTCCTGCCTCTGTACATGTTGCCTGCTTTGTTATCTTTGACTCATACTTATGTGTATGTGTTGTCTCTGATGTTCCAGATGGTGTATATACCATATAGAAAAGATTGATTGCATCTCCCTTTGTTACAGTTACAGCACCCTTAGCAACATCTACTGTTAATGTACCATCAGAACCAACTTTTTTGCTTGTTCCATTAACCTTTACGCCCTTGCCAGAAGCTGCCGTTGTTCCGCCAAATACAAGTGTAAGCTTTCCAGCGGATGGTGCTGTGAACTTAATACTTGTTGATGACTCCATCTTAAGGCATTTTGTAAGTGTAAGACCGTTGTATGTTGCTGTACCTTTATTTGTTGCTATGCTTCCTGTAATACTATAGAAGTCACTTGTTGTTCCTGATTCTGTAAAGTTATGTACCTTTGCATCTCCTGATACCGGTGTGTCAGGTGTAACAGGTGTATCTTTTCCAATAGCTGGAATAACTGCTGTTTCATTATAACCACATCCTGTACATGTGCGGCTCTTAAGACCTTCTTCTGTCTCTGTTGCAGCCTTAACAACTGTCCACTCACCATATGTATGTGTATGTGATTCGCCTGATACGCTTCCACCACCTACTGATACAAGAGATGTCTTGTATGCATTAAGCTTATCCTTTAAAGGCTTGTTAAGTGAATGGCTTGTATCATCAACGCTGTTATCAAATGTCCACTTGAAATCTCCGCCCATAATACGTCCTGCATACTTAGTTACAATTGAAGGAACATCTGCAGGTGCATCAATATCAGCAGTATCAACACCTAAATCAACCTTAGTATCAAAATTAGAATATGTCTTTCCACCCTGCTTTGCCTTATAAGTTGAAGGTACTGTTTCACTTCTTGATGTTGCAAGATATGCATCGAAATCAGTTGCACTTGCAGTTGTTGTACCAGCATCCGAATTAGCATATATAACAGACTTCTGACCTTCCATATAGTTGTTGTATGCCTTGATGACACCACCATTCTCTCCTGAGAATATTCCACCTGCCAGAACATCACTTCCCTGCATTGAACTGAGCATTGGATAATTACAGTTTCTGAAATAGTTAGCCTCTACGAATGCCTCACTATCCTTTGCAGCGCCTACACCATATTTAGAATTACCATCATAGTAATTATTATATACATGAACTGACATTGTTCTGATACGAGGATGTCTTGAATCAGAATGGTCAAACCAGTTATGGTGATATGTAATCCAGTTCTCACCTGATTCTGACTTCATACCACAAAGTGACATCTTTCCTGAATCCCAGAAATGATTGTAAGATACTGTTACATACTGAGAATTATCCTTTAAGTCCATAGAGCCATCGCCCTTAGCCTGGTCACCATCTGAACCAGCATTACCATAGAACACATCGTTGTTATGTACCCATACACCACGTGACTGCTTAAGAGATATACCATCTCCGTCGCCTCCACCGCCCCAGTTCATAAGACCAAGGTTTCTTACTTCTATGCCTGTTGACTGGAATACAGCCACACCTGCTTCATATAAAGTAGCATCATCACCAATACCCTCAAATGTTACGTTAGCTGCTCCCTTAACACCAATTGCATATGCTGATGATACATCTTTGCAGGCAAGTCCGCTTAATGTAACCTGACCTATAATACGGATAGCAACTGGCTGGCAGTTATTCTTAGCCTTAATTGCCTGTGTAATAGCTGCTACACCTGTATATTCTGTGTTACCAATCTTCATCTTAACTGTATTCTTATTAGCTTCTGTAACATAAAGAACAGATGCATTAGACTTTAATGTACCATCGTTGTTATATGCACCAACGCCATTCTTTACCGGTGAATCACTTGAAAATGTGAATCCACTTCTGTCATGTGCTTTTACAGTAAGCTTATCTGAAACGATAGCAGCTGCTGTATTCTCCTTGCCATTGTTCAGCGGAACAATCTTCATAACATAATCGCCTGCTTTTAATCCTACAGCATCCGCTCTCATGTAAGACGGATACTTTCTGATAAGCTCATCGTCCAACTGGACATAAGCTGAATCTGAGGCACTTGCAGACTTAACATATACATTGTAACCTGTAGCTCCTGTTACAGGTGTCCATTTAACATATGCTGTCTCAAGCCAGCCTGATGCTTCTGTTATTGCGCCAGAAGCTGCATGTACTGGATTCATGTCAAATACTATAACTGACACTGCCACCATTACACATGCAAGTAATGCACTCATAAACTTTTTTACTTGCTTTTTCATTTTTCCTCTCCTTTTCCTTTATGCACATTTTTGTGCAAATTTGATATGTTTTATTCACAAATCAAGTTCATATTACCATTATTATACAATATTTTCAACCGCATTTTACATGTTAGAGAAAATTTTTCGTCATTTCAACACATTATTTCTTTTCCTAAAGCAAATGAATATACAATTTTTTCTTTTACAGTTTTTCCGGTAAGCTGTTCCAGTGCTTTTGCATAGTAATCAAGCTGGATTGCGTATCTTTTAACAAGCTCTTTTTCCCCCGCTTTGCCCTTCATAACCCTGTCAGTCTTATAATCAACAATCACAATTTCTCCGTCCTCTTCAAAACACAAGTCAATTATACCCTGTATAAGCTGTCCTTCGTACTCAAATACAAAAGGCTGTTCTCTCCTGACACTGCCACAGTTCACCGCATTTGCAACTCTCCTGCCTATATCTGATTGTACAAATGTATATATATCCCATGGATTGACACTTTTCACCTGTAATTCATTCATCTTGCAGGTTTCTAACATCCTCTCAATATCGGCTTTAACTCCTTCGAGGTTCACGCTCACTGAATAATCAAGACATTCCATAACCCTGTGATATGCGCTGCCTCGTTCATTAGCTGCAAGCTTTTCTTCCTTGCCGCTTATAAATTTAGGAATTATTGAATTTGACAGTTCAACCATTGCTTCACTGTCTGTCTGCTCATCGTCTGCTTCCTTTTTAAGTGCCGCCTTCACAGATTCATCCATGTAAGCATTTTCCTCTGAATCATCATCCGCCTGCATAGCCTTAAGCTGCGAAACCGTCAGCTTCATCCTGCCGGCTGCATTATCATCAGGAACATACTCCGGAAGCTCCTCTAATAAAGGATAAGACACAGCTTCCATAATTTCATCAGCCAGTCCCCCGATTCTAACAGCATTCGCTTCACCAGCCATCTCCCCGGATTCATCCACATCAGCCCAAGAATCCTCTCCGGCATCAACCATCACTTTAAAGCTGCCTTTCAATTTATCTGAATCCATAAGACACACTGGCATTATCATATCAAGATAGTTCTTTATATTCTCACTGTCCGCGAAAGACAACATTCCATCTGCTGCAAGTTGCTTTGCACTTCCCCTGTATTTATCAAGTGTCTTGTCTGCATCTTTTACAACTCCGGTAATTATGAGTTTTTCTCTTGCTCTTGTCATTGCAACATAGAGAAGTCTCTCTTCCTCAGCTATCGACTCTCTTACAATTCTTCTTGCCATAGCACCTTTAATAATAGTAGGTGTCTTCGTTCTTCTTTCAAGGTCAACATAATCAACTGCAATTCCTAAGTTCTGGTCTACAAGCACAGGCGCAGTTGCGTCCATAAAGTTAATGCTCTTATGCGCCCCAGCAAGTATTACAATCGGAAATTCCAGACCTTTACTTTTATGGATACTCATAATTCTTACAAGATTCTCATTGTCAAGGCTGGCAGCCCCCTCTGCAAAATCTTCGTCAAACTTCTTAAGTCTTTCAATATATCTTAAGAAATTAAACAGACCTGAATAACTTGACTTTCCATATCCCGCTGCTCTTTCCAGCAAGACATTTAAGTTAGCCTGTCTCTGTGCTCCGGCAGGCATTGTTCCCACATAATCGTAGTAGCCTGAATCATATATCATCTCCCAGCACAGATCATATAGTGACTCAACACTGCTCTTGTCTCGGTATTCTGTGAGCTTTGCAAGGAATAATGCACATTTGCCGGACAGCTGCTTAACATCCGTCTCCTGTATCTTATCTGCTCCGCCAAGCACTGCAACTGCTTTCAAATGTTCATACAGGTTGTTATGTGTATTCTTATCTGCATGCTCCCTGCCAAGCTTTCTCACCATTCCAAGCTCTGCTGCCGTAAATCCTCCAAAATAAGACATCATTGCCGCCGCAAGGCTTATCTCCTGAACCGGATTATCTACTATTGTAAGCATGCTTAAGATTACCTGTATCTCACGCACGCTGAAATATCCTGTTGACGAATCTGTATACGCCGGTATCCCCCTGTCCATCAGGGCATCTGCAAATGTATCTGCCCAACCTGTAACTGACCTTGTAAGAATTACAATATCCCTGTATTCTGCCGGTCTGTATATATTCTCATCTGAATCATACACATTTACACCAGAAGCAACTATTTCCTCAATCAGTTTTGCAAGCCTGTCAACCTCAAGCTCTCTTGTTGTAGCCTCTTCTTCATTTTCTGAAGATATAAGAATTACATCTGTACTCTTGTTGACTTCATCACCGTAATTACTGTCACTGTATTCAGGATATGGAAATCCCGCATTAAGCCTTACAGATTCGTCATACCCGATTCCCGAAAAATTCTTATTCATAATATGACTGAACACATCATTGGCACATTCAAGCACATTCTCACGGCTTCGGAAATTCTTCTGTAATTCAATTCTTACATTATCACCAGTCTCGCCATATGTATCGTACTTCTCTATGAAAAGCTCCGGGCATGCAAGACGGAACTTGTATATGCTCTGCTTTACATCACCAACCATGTATATATTGTTATTCTCACCTGACAGTCTCGTCTTCGACACCGCATTAAGAATAACCTCCTGCAGCTGATTGGAATCCTGATACTCGTCTATCAGTATCTCTTCAAATCTGTTCGCAAGCTTGTCGGCAGTCTCTGTGTATACAAGCTTTCCATCTTCTTTCTTTACAAGTATTGAAAGAGCAAGATGTTCCATGTCATTAAAATCAATTATGCCCTTCTCTCGCTTCACCTCTGAAACACGCTTGGCATACACCTTTGCCACTTTAAGTAAAGTCCGTATCTGGATGCCTGCCCCCTGCATGTCTGCAAATATTCCCTCATCATCTTTCAAGAATATCTTATCATTAAGCCGTCCTATGTAATCTTTAAACAACTTTCGCTGCCCCTTAACATATTCCTTAATATCCGGGTCTGCTCCTGCATCCTTCTTTCTTGACAGGGCTTCAAATGAAAATATTCTTATCCTTCTGCCAAGCTCTCCAAAATCCTGTGAATTAATCATCTCATTAATTCCAAGCAAGTCAGACTGCAAAGCACCTGTATATGCTGCAGGTCCTGCCGGCTCAGAACAGATATCTACTAATCTGTTGTATTTATCACGGTAATCAAGAAGTGCATTTTTAATTGAATCATACAGCTCCTTAATTGCAGGATTATCGTAAGTCTCATCATCATAAACTAACATGCACTCGTCAAACCACTCATCAATCCACGGATTGCTTCTTGAAAAACGGTATATTTTATCTATAATGCTCACAAGCCCTGAATCGTCCCGTCCCATGCCAAATGCATCAACAAGATTAAAGAATTCTTCATCTGCTTCGGCATAGAATTCCTCAAGCACATCTTCCAACACATCATTTTCAATAAGTTTCTTCTCACCCTCGTCCATTATCCTGAACCCCGGGTCCAGATTAACTTCTGGAAAATGATTTCTGATTATCCATAGACAGAAACTGTCTATCGTTGTTATCTGTGCGTTGTTAAGCAGTGTTATCTGTCTTAAAAGGTTCACATCCCCCGGATTCTCGTCAAGCATTGAATCAAGTGCTTTTCTTATCTTGTCTTTCATCTGGGATGCTGCCGCCTTTGTAACAACAACCAGCCTGTCTATATCTATATTCTTGTCAGGGTCTGTAATCATGGAAATGATTCGCTCTACCAGAACAGCAGTCTTTCCTGAACCGGCAGCCGCCGAAACCAGCACATTACAGTCTCTTGTATCAATCGCGCTCTTCTGCGCCGGTGTCCATTTTCTTTCCATTCTCATCAACCCCTTCCTTTATATTATTCCATAACACTTCATCATCAAATTTCTTTAATTTTCTGTAATTGCAGCCCGGCAAATCCACTGAAAATCCACACACTGCCCCATAAGGACATCTGTCACAGCTTGAAAACTGTCCATCTTTATAAGGACTTCTCCTTATATCACCGCCTGCAATTCTGTCCGCAGTATCAATGGCTCTTACATCAACGAATCTTCCAAGCATATTAAACTGCTCTGTATTCATCACCTTGCTTCTTCGTGAGTCAAATCCGCCGTCAGCCTTTCTGCTAACTGGAATATTAAGTGATGTACCCTCGGTATTGTCCATCTTCTCGGCAATATCCTTATCCGAATTAACCATTCCTTTAAGACGCAGTTCACCCTTAATCTTATCCTCTATCTCTTCCGCACTCTCATTTGTTGCAGATACAATCGGGTCGCTTATGTTGTAGTAGAATACTCCGGCAGGAAGCACATTTTTACCCGGACGCATCTTTGCCACAAGCTTCATCGCCGCTTCCATGTAGACCATAAGCTGGATATCAATTCCATAGTAGGTCTTTACTATGTTGAAATCCTTCTTTCCAGTCTTGTAATCAATAATCCTGACATACACATCTGTGTCGTTCTCACATATGTCCACGCGGTCAATTGTTCCGCTCATAAGCTGCTTTCTGTCTCCGTCTCCGACTTCCATATTAAACTTATGCTCGAATACAAATGGCACGAAATCACCACATTTTAACTGCTCACCCATTGCCCATATAGTACGGTCTGCAAGGTCTTCCATCCGCTTAATCATGAATGAATTACGGCTTGAATCCTTAAGGATACTGTTCTGGTATATGTCAGTAATTGCAGCGACACTTCTTTTTACCATCTCGCGGCGCTTCTCCTCTGATATCAGATAGTACGACTCACCGTTTTTCTTGATTTCGTCGCACACCTCACGGATAACCGCATGCAGTACGACGCCAAAGTTTACTGGTGAAAATGTAAATTCTTCCCTTTCCTTCAAATCAACTCCATATCTTAAGTAATACCTCAGCGGACACTCTGCAAAGTTCTCAAAAGATGTGACGCTTCCGACAAGCCTGCCGCCAGTAAGTGAATCAATAATATCCTCATCTACATTTGCAGCAATTTCAGTATTATCAAAGCTGTTAGCCGCCCGCGGTATTGTCACATATGAATTCTGCTGTGCCGTGTCTTTGTAAGATAACTTAAGGCAATGTGAAAACATTTTTCTCATGCTTCTTATAATATATGAAGGCATCAGCGCCGCACCCTCGCTGTTTTTTACCGCATATGACATGTAAAGCTTCTCCGCACTCTTTGTCATAATAAGATACAGATAGAATCTCTGTGTAAATGCTTTCTCCCTCACGGAAGCTGACATAACTATTCCCTTATCCTCAAGATACTCCCTGTCGCTTTCTGACAGAACGCTTCTTGAATCAGCCTTCTTAGGTACATTGCCGTCATTGATTCCGACAAAGAACATGACCTTGATATTGTCAAGACGGGTTCTTTCTATATCTCCGATAACAACGCAGTCGTTGGTCTGCGGAATAAGTCCTATCTTGATCTCCTGAAATCCTGACGCAAGTATCTTGTTAAATTCTTTAATACCAACCTTCTCGCTTCCAAGAAGCGCATACATTTTATCTAACACTTCTATAACTTTCTTATATAACTGCGCATATTCATCACCAGTGTACTCACTGTCATTAAGCACACTTACCTTCTGCTCCATATCTTCACGCACAAGGAATTCGTAAAGAGCCTTTACCATATCTGCAACATCAGATTCCTTTGACTTAAGCACTTCTTCCAATGGATCCAACATATCCGTTATCATTGTTCTTAGTGAATTAAGCTTCTCAAGGTCAGTATTATTGACTGTTCCCCTGAACTTTCTTATCCATGGTTCATGCCATTTTCCCCTGCCTCTGATTCCAACTGCAACACAGTAATTGTCTAACAGATCAATATCTTCGCGCTCCATTCCGCTCATTCCGGTTCTTAAGAATCCTAATATGCTGTCATAGCTGTAATTATTCTCTATTATTCCAAGTGCACCGTTAATTGCCGCAATGAATGGATTGTCCGTCACATGGCGCTTGTAATCTAAGAAATATGGTATATCGTTCTGTTTTAATATATTAGCCGCCAGTTTGCCGTAGCCATCCATGTCCGCAGTAACTATCGCAATCTCGTTATATCTGTATCCACACAGTCTTGTAAGTCTTATTATTTCTCCTGCTGCAAATGTTAATTCTTCCTTGGCAACAGCTCCCTCATATATAACTATGTTGTCAGTCTTCTGGTTAAATCTTCCCGAATTGTTTCTGAAAAGATTCTGTTCCAGGAAATCCAGTTCTTCTGAATTCTTAAATCTTGAATTAACATTTACAATTACATTCTTTCCCGGTACTGCTTTTCCTGCAATATACACAGGTTCAAGGACTTTCACATGTTCTTCATCGCATATCTTATAAAGCTTTGATACGCAGTCCTTACTCATGAAAAAAAGTTCTTCCCTGCCTCTTACTGAATTTTCACGCTCAGATGCATCAATTGTCAGAGAAACATATATCTTCGGACACATTGATAAAAGAATTGTCATTAAATTGTACTGAACCGGAGTAAAGCCTGTGAATCCGTCAAATACTATCTCGCAATTCTTTATTCTCTCTGACTCTGTAACCTTGCTGCATAATTTATCCAGTATTTCTTCTTTAGTTATATAATTCTTGTCTATGTACTCTGCAAATGCGTTATATACAAGTACTATATCATCAAGCTTATACTGAAGTGCTGCACTTCCCTCTGAATCACTGTATGCTGCACCTGCCGCATCCTGCATAACATCCGGCTTGATATCATACTGAAGCATTTCCGATATAACAGACTTCATCTCTGACACAAATCCTGTATTAGACAGATTACTTCCAAAATATTTTAATCTGTCCTTGTTCTGCTCTAAAACTCTTTTAATAATCAGATTCTTTCCTGTATCATCAAGGACTTCAAGATTATCCTCACCCACTTCCTCAAATACTTTATACGCAAGCCTTTCAAAGCTCACAACATCTATATTAAGTATTCCTTTTCTTGGATGCATGGACACCAGTCTTTTCTGAATTGCCATAGTGTACTGCTCCGGCACAACAACTATATAATTCCTGTCAGGATTCTTCATTGACTCTTCAATTATATGCGTATACAGATAGTGCGATTTACCCGCACCTGAGCTTCCCAGAATTAATTGTAATGACATGTGTTACTCCCCTAATCTTTCTATAATAGACTTTACCATCATTTGCTTTACCATAATGCACCTTTTCATATCATGTCTCATCATGGTTCGAAATCAACCGCTTCATATTCCACCGTATCCGAATAGTCCCACCATTCTCCCTGATAGCCTGTAAATCCGTTATTTTCCATAGCATTCTGAAGAATCATAACATTGTTCACAGCTTCTTCATTGTCTATATCTGAATAATTCCTGTCTG
>ENA-ORNQ01002784-ORNQ01002784.1-human-gut-metagenome-genome-assembly--contig:-NODE-2784-length-11205-cov-3.640807_pt1 | contig 11205 bp, 19 predicted proteins | sample MGYA00242116_ERZ509024 | MGnify/ENA primary metagenome ERZ509024 (study PRJEB26280, sample SAMEA2338697) | human gut metagenome | biome: human gut; feature: human-associated habitat; material: faeces... | reverse complement strand
CAATGACGAACCCCGATATCGTCACGGGTGTTGCGCTCGCGCTTCTGTTTGCGTTTACGGGTATGATGCTGAAAATCAACTCAATTTTAGGTTTCTGGACGCTTCTCATCGCGCACATCACGTTCAATCTCCCCTATGTCATCCTGAACGTCATGCCGAAGCTCCAGCAGATGGACCCGGACCTGGAAGAAGCCGCGCTCGACCTCGGCTGCACGCCGTTTCAGGCGTTCACAAAGGTCGTCATCCACGAGATCATGCCCGGCATTATCTCCGGCGCCCTAATGGCCTTTACCATGAGCCTCGACGACTTCGTCATTTCGTATTTCGTCACGGGCTCGAGCTTCATCACCCTTCCCGTCGAGATTTATAACTACACCAAAAAGCCGATTCAGCCGAAGATCTATGCGCTCTTTACGCTCATGTTCGTGGTGATTCTGGTCCTGATGGTCGTTATGAATCTCCTGCAGGCGCGCAGTGAAAAGCGCGTCCAGCACGGCGTGCAGAGGAGGGCCCACTGATGAAAAAAAGAATTCTTTCTGTCCTGCTTCTCACGTTTTTGCTTGTCTCGCTGCTTCCCACGACGGCTCTTGCCGCGCAGAACGAGATCACGGTCTACAACTGGGGCCAGTACATCTCCGACGGCACGGACGACAGCATGGACGTCATCAAGGAGTTCGAAGCGGAAACCGGCATCAAGGTCAACTATCTGACGTTTGACTCCAACGAGTCGATGTACACCAAGCTCAAAACCGGCGGCACGTCGTATGATGTGATCATCCCCTCGGACTACATGATCGCAAAGCTCATTTCCGAGGATATGCTCGAGCCCATTGACTTTGCCAACACCCCGAACTACCAGTACATCGACGAGGCGTTCCGTGATCAGGCTTACGACCCGGAAAACAAATACTCCGCTCCCTACACGTGGGGTACGGTCGGCCTGATCTACAACACGCAGTACGTTTCCGACGAGGATGCGAAGAGCTGGAGCTGCCTTTGGAACAGCAAGTACGCCGGCAAGCTTCTCATGTTCGATAATCCTCGCGACGCGTTCGCCATCGCCGAGTCGATGCTGGGCTACAGCTACAATACAGAAGACGCGCAGGAGCTCAAGAACGCCGCCGATCTTCTTGCCACGCAGAAGCCCGTTTTGCAGGCCTACGTCATGGACCAGATCTTTGACAAGCTCGAGCGCGGTGAAGCGTGGGCCGCACCCTATTATGCGGGCGACTATCTGACGATGGTTGAGGAGAACCCCGATCTGGCCTTCAGCTTCCCGGAGGATGGCTTCAACATCTTTATTGATGCCATGTGCATCCCAAAGGGCTGCCAGAACAAGGAGGGCGCAGAGGCGTTCATCAACTTCCTCTGCCGTCCGGATGTTTCGGCGGCAAATCTGGATTACATCGGCTACTCCACGCCGGAGACAGCCGCGAAGGAGTACATGGACGAAGAGGTCATTGAAAGCCCTGTCTCCTACCCCGACGACGAGACGCTTGCGCGCAGCGAATCGTTTGCAGAGCTCGGCATTGAGGCAACACAGACCATGAACGATCTGTGGCTTTCGGTTAAGACCGATGGCGCGAACACCACGCTCTATCTCGCCCTGACCATTGCCGCCGTTGCTGCTGTCATCGCCTTCTTCCTCATTTCCGCCGCCGTCACAAGGCGCAAAAAAGCAAGACGCTGCCGCAAATGGCGCGAGACGCAATAAAAGCAAAAGGAACCTCCGGACATTCGGGGGTTCCCTTCTTTTATCTATGGAAAATCCGCAAAAGACTCATTCCACGGCTTTCTTATGCGTGCTTCAGCAGTTCAATATCCCGGCTGTGCTGGCGGACGACCGAGCGCAGGACAGAGACCTCTTCCTCGAGCTCATCGACCCGGCTCTTCGGCGCGAGCGTTTCAAGCATGGTCTGCTGATTTTCAAATAGCAGATTGAATTTCGGCTCAAAGTACGACTCCATCAGAGCCGCGGCGCCCTGCATCGCTTCTTTCAGGGTCTGACTCGCAGATTCTTCGATTTTTGCGCCCATGCGCTGTTCCGACGCCTCAATTTTTGCAGTCATACGTTGTTCGGATTCTTGAATTTTTGAATCTATGATCTGTGCGATCGCCTGTAAATCTCTTTCGTCGAGCATGCCGCTTTCCCTCCTCTTTTTTACCATTATAGCTGTTTTGCGCGGCTTGTCAATGCGTGTCAGGTGCGCAGTCCGAATAGAAATAGAAAAGCAGTCAATTTCACGAAGAAATCAACTGCTTTTCTGGTACGTCGGAAGTTTGCAAGCAAAAACACGCCAGTGGCATGTTTTTTCGCTGCAAAGTCCCTTCCCAAGAGGCCGGCGCCTACGCCGGGCGATTGGAAAGGCGCAAAACAAAACTCCGCAAGATAAATCTTGCGGAGTTTTGGTACGCCGGAAGGGACTCGAACCCCCGACCTACTGGTTCGTAGTGGTGAGTTTCCCTTATCATATCTTTTCATAAAATGCGAAAAGTCCTGATATATCAAGGCTTTTCGCATTTCTGCTTTTCATAGCCTCTCATAACTTTTTACCGTTTTTCACCGCCTTGTGCGGTAAATGTGCGGTAAATTGGGGGTACCATAAACGACACAGTTTTATGGCGGTCACTATTCCTTGAAGCCTGGGTTCTTATATATCGTCTGGCCGTTTCGTTCGACCTTCAAGACGGAAAGCGCTTTTTGATTCCGGCTGAAATCACGATCCTCCCGTTTCAGGAAAATCGACTTTGAAAACGCCGTACCGTCTTTCGACTGATCTGTAAACAAAAACACAATATCCTCGCACCGTGCCAGAATCAGGTTCTCTGCTGTAATTTTCGTATAGAACGGCAGAACTTCCGGATGGAACTTATACACGCTGAACGACGTATCCAGAGCCTGCCTCAGCTTTGTGATCGCTGTCAGCCGCTCTTTGATGGCTTCCCAGTTTTCGCTCTTTGCGATATGTGCCTGCGTGATTCGCCCGGACAGCGCTGCTTCGATTGCCTTCGTGTGCGAGAACCGAACCGGTAAAACGATATCGTTCATGTACTGAAAGCCTGCAAGATGGTAGAACTCGCTGACCTCAAATTGTAACGTGATCGTGTGTAAGATGCCACGCTTTCCGTAGATAATCCGATACGAAAAAGCGGTTAGCTCCTGCCACGCAGATGCAGCCTCATACAGTAAGTCCATCGTAATTTCTCTCTTTTTATAAAAAAGGAGGCCTCGCGCGGACGCAAAGCCTCAAATCAAGTGTTTTCTTTCGGCAAGTGCCTATTCGGGTTGAGGTAACACATAACCCTCGGTCAGACTCCACGGAAAACTGCTTCCCGAAACAGCTCACCGCTTCCACGTCACGGCAGGCAATCTCGTTGCTGCCTACTTGAAGTATATGCAGCTTTCGCCGTTTTGTCAATGCAATTTCGCAAATTTTTGAATCCGGATGTCATTGTCAGCAGCGAAATTTCACTGCACAATTTTGTGCGCTGAACGACTATTCCCCGTCTGCCTTGTCCCGCTCCATTGTCTCGGAGATCGCGCGGTTGATGAAGCCTGCAAGATCTTCACCCTCTGCTTCTGCATTGCCAGCTATTCTTTCTGCCAGCAGATACAGGGCGTTTCCGATTTGATCGCACTGCATTTCTATTAAGTAGCTCACAGCCCAACCGTTTTCCTCTGCGTCTTTATCAGCATAGAATTGCTCTACAAGGAAATGACCGATTTCGTGCCCAAGTACACGCGCGGCATGATCGCCTGTTTCAATTCGTGATTCGTTCATAACAATGCGCGGATGGTAAGAATCAACATCTGCGATTGCGTAGGAATTTTCCGGAGTCTTTCCATAGCAAACGCGAATGTCTAACATTCTGCAAAAGCTCTCTAATATGCGATATGTGGACAGTTTTGAATACTCAGGTTGCATGGGTGGTTGCCCCGTTTCTGTTTATAAACTTCACGTAAAGGTGCATCTACGAATACCTGTTATAAATTTGTCCGCGGTTTCCGGCGTCTATGACGCACACGATCAATTCTCCGTGATCTACTGTGTAGATAATCCGGTACGAGCCGACACGAAGCCGCAAAAGCCCGGGATGGCCTTTCAGCGCTTTAATATCCTCGCCGTTTGGCAGCTGTTCGATTGCGGAGACAACACGCCTTTTCTCGTTCATCGGTAACTTGTCAATGAACTTTTTTGCTGCCTTTCGGAGAACAATCCGGTACATCAGTCCAGCCCCCATTCCCGCTTGCATGCCTCTAATGAATAGGTCTTATTCTTTTCCGGGTCTGGGTCGTTTTCATAGCGCTCAATCATTCTTTCGCAAAACGCATCGTCCGCTTCTTCGTCGGCAGTAATGCCCTGCAAATACGCCAGAACATACCCGATTTTGTAGTCCGGGACACTTTCCAGTAAGCTCATTGCTCTTTCGCGGTCACTCATTGTTTACACCTCCGACTGAGATCTCATTTTCCACAGCATCTACGACAAATTGATTCAGGGATTTCCCTCTGCTTGCCGCTGCATCCTTCCAACGATCCTTTGTTCCCTTTTCCGCTCTTACGCGGACTTCGTCCAGTTTTCCAAGATATTTTACGGACGCTTTTTTCTGCGCCTCACTCACAGCCATTGCGTATGCCTCCCAAAAGATACAGTTTTCCATATGTATTATAGCACGTAATTTTATATGTGTCCATATAATTTTACACAAACATATGGGAACATATTTGTTTCTTCTGCGAATTGATTTATGTGGGAACATAGAATATAATCAGTTTTACAAAATCAAAGGAGGCGAAAATATGGTAAAAGAAAAGCACCCGAGCTGGTTCAAAATGAAGTTGGAGCGTCGGGAACTGATCAAACAGCTTTCTCCGGAAACCGCAGTAAACGTTTTATTGGCGTGCTGGGACTTCTTAGAGACTGGCGAGAAGCCGGTCGGTCTCTCACCCATTGAAAGCGTGGCTTTCTCTGCATTTATGCCAGATATGAAAGAAGCCTGGGAGCGGTATATCCAGCGCATCAACGCCAAAGCATCCGGCAACCGTACGACATCGGTCGATGTCGAATGACACAGAAGTAGAAGAGGAAATAGAAGTAAGAAGCAAATATAAGGGTATAAGGGAACGGAGCTGCTTCCACGCTCCGCTCCGCACTCGCCAAAGGAGGCAGGAGATTGTTCTTTGATTTTGACAAATTCTCAAGTATTACCGCGTCTGTGTACGCAGACAGCCCGTACAGCCTTGCGGAGGTGTTGGAGGTGTTCCGGTATTACTTTGAGCAGTACGAGGCGTACACGGGCGCTCCGCACCCGCCGATACGCGCTGTGCAGATCGAACGCATCATCCGCGAAATGCCGTACATCGATGAGACGGACAAAGCCAATTCCACGATGGACATAGACCCGGACTGTTACGAAGACATGATCGACAAGCACTTCCGGACACGATACCGGAACTGCGATTATAACATCAACCACTTTTTCAGCGGCCGCATCCGCGTGCTGCGCTTTTATGAAACTTGTTATTAGGAGGATTTTTATGAACGAACAGCAAAACAGCACAGACCCGCTGCGTGAAGAATTTGAGACTGCTATATCAGAACTGACGCCGGATGAGAGAGCGGAATTGCTGAAGCAGTACAAAGCTAAAAAAGCACAATCTCGCGTGGTCAAAGAGAATGGGAGGGTTAATAAATGAACGATATCAGAAACGAAGTGCGCAGACAGATTCTTTCTCTCAGTGAGGACGAATTACTCGTTGCAACCGCTATCTTGCTGAGCTTGCGAATGAAAGGCACTGGCAATGTTGATAAATATGGAACTGTACCGGAAGGGCTGACAAAAGCACATTGCAAGCGCCTAATCAAAGCTATGCGCTCAAAATGCACTACGGAATCCGCTAGTGTGCGTGAGACTGGCGAGTGTGCCGTCGACTACATCCGTAATGTCTGGATTCCGCAGATCATGCAGGTCAAGAGCAATGACACAAAAGCAAGCTGAGGTCATGCGGCTGTACCGGCAAGGGCTCAGCACCTGCGAGATCGCCCGGCAGCTCGGCGTGACAAAGGCAAACGTCCGCTACTTACGCGCCGCAGCCAACGGCAAGAAGCCCAAGTCGACATACCGGTACCGGGAGCCCTGCACAGTCTGCCCCTAGTCGACCACGACCAAGCGCAGATTCTTTGTCAGGTGCGCTGCCTGGGCAATATCAGCCACGGACGCGCCGGGTGCACGGTTCAGCCGGAAATCGTGCGTAGACAAGACAGATGCTGCGTTTGCCATTTTGGCCTGCTCATCGTCGTCAAACTTCCGACCGACCATCAAACGCCCGATGCCTAGCCCGGACTCTGCCGCAATGCGGCGGGCGGTTATCTGTTCGGCACTCATCTCGAGCGAGAAAAACAGGCATGCGCCGGACTTCGCCGCAGATTCCGAAATTTTGAGTGCTGCCGTCGTTTTGCCGACTCCGGGTCTTGCCGCTAAGATATAAAGTCCCTGATTCAGCATCCCGCCGCCGAGAAGCGTATCAAGTCCCGGGTAGCCCGTCGAGACCGTGACAGCCTGCCCGGCTTCCAGCCGCTCGCGATAGTCGAGAAAGCCGGTCAGCGCGTCAGAGGTTGTGAGCATGGTCATTTGCGGCGCGGTGTCCGCGTTCTCAAGGGCTTGCATTGTGGCGGCTATCACGCCCGCTGTGGGCTTCTGCTGGTCTTGTGCGTCCTCCAGCAGCGTTTCCCCGACCGCTGCCAATCTGCGCCGCACGGCTTCTTCATGGACTTGACAGGCGTATGCTTCGGCATGTGCTGCCGTCGGCGTGATTTGCAGCAGCTCCGCGGCGTACTTATCCGAGACATCCGCACCGTGTTTTCTCGCATCCTCGAGAATGGTCAGGACATCCGCCGGGGCTCCCTCGTCTTCTAACCGGCACGCGGCTTCGAAGATCGCCCGGTCTGCGGCGAACGCGAAATCGTCTCTTGACACGAGCGGGCGGACAACATGCAGACAAGCAGCATCGCACAAGATCGAGCCTGCAACGCTCTGAGATGCAAAGCTCATAAGCAAGCCCCCACACACGCCTCGCGGGGCTTGTACATGCCGTCCACGTCACAGGCCCATTTGCTTTGGTCGAGCCATTCTGGGTGCTCTCGCTGCCAGTCCTCCACTGGCTCTGCGCTCCCTGCTATCTGCGCAGGCGCTTCGTCTTCCCAGCGCCGCTGGTTCAGCCAAGTGGACGCATACGGGATGTACTGCCCACCGTCACGCTTCCACTGGTCGCTTTGCTTCTGCGTCTCCAAAGCGTTCAAGAGCGTTTCCAGTCGGACAGTGACTTTTGCGAAAGACTTTTTCGCTTGCGACTTGCTCTCTTTCCGTGGGTACGCCTTCCAGAAGATTTCAAAATCCTCACCACTCAATCGAGAAGGCTTTGCCGACGAGTGAGAAAGAGAATCTTTTCTTATGTTATATCTTGTTATGTTATCTCTTGTTATGTTATCTCTTATTAGAGAAACAGGGGTTTCTTCTCGAAAAAGGGGGGTTATTTCTTCTCGATTTTCCTTCTCGATTTCCGTCCCGTCTTCCTTTTTGGGTCTTCCGCCGCCAAATCCGCTCTGCTGAAAGCCTTGCTGCCGGAAATACTGCGCTCGCAGCACTTGGTAAAACATCCCCGCCATCCCCTCAAGAACGGACTCTTCACCACTGCGCATGTACTGCATCGCAGCACGAACTGCGCCGCCAAGCTGTTCGTCTGTTAGGAACGAAATGACCTCCAACTGATCGTCAAAAAGCGGAATGTATTTCTGTTTAGCCATCATTCCACCCCGCTATTGCTTCCTGCCCTGCGAGGTCTGCAAGCGCCGCTTCGGCTGCGCGGGCAATACTTGCAATCTCTGCCGCCCGGCGTGACATGGAGCGGGCGAAGCGCTGCACATCTGCTGGACGCTCTGGAATGAAATATCCGTCCTTGTTATTGGACAGAATCAATTTTCCGCTTTTGCGCTCCTGCTGGATTTTGAGACGAACTGCCCGCTCGTTCATGCCAGTCAGAGCCACAAGTTCCCGCAGCGTTGTACCGTTCTCTGCGCCGCTATGTAGTAGATCAGAAATGGATGGCGTTTTCCGCAAAATTGTGTTATAATCCTTCATGGGATACAAGGTCTCCAACCCGTTTCCCGCCGCCCTTGCCGGTGTTCCAGCACCGACAGGGGCTTTTTCGTTTTCATATCGCATCGGCACGACCTCCCGGAACGACCGCCAACGGACGAATCGCGCTTGGCTGCACAATCGGTGTCTTCGTCGATTGCCCACCGAAGAAATCATCGAGTACGCCGAGATCGACCAGGTACTTTGCCCCAACGCGAACACTCGGAATTTCACCAGACCGAACCAACCGGCGCAACGCAGTCTTCGTGACCGCCGTGTGCGGGTCTGCCTCCCGAAGGAAAGCCGCCGCTTCATCGATTGTTCTCATCCGCCTCAAGCACTTGCCGCCTCCTTAGCCAGCTCTGCAATAATTCCGAAAATCTTCTGCTTTTCGTCCTCCGGCAGTTCCTTTCGCATTTTTCTTGAAAGACTACTGTCCGCAATACCCATGACATCAGCAACTTGCCAAAGGAACACGCCGTTTCCCGCCGCTGCGCGGCGAATATCCTGATTCTGCATGATTCCACCTCCCATTCAAAAACTCTTGACGTTTCCGCGTGTAGCTGATACAATGAAGCCATCAGTGCTACTCTTGTTGACTTCGTTGATAGTATAGCATACTGATAGAGCATTTTCCAATAGCCGAGCAAAAGTTTCAACAGATATAAAATAATCAGAGCAATTTATGTAGAGGTGTAAATACATGGAGCGAAAAGAGAACAGGCTTCCTATCTTTACGGAACGGTTCCGTTCCTTGCAAGGGGATCGAACGAATACCGAATTTGCTGATTTTCTGGGGCTTTCACGGCAAACTGTAGGCTTTTATTGCAACGGTGACCGACTTCCTGATGTTGTAACATTAAAGCAAATTGCAGGTAAGTGCGGCGTAACGACGGACTGGCTGCTTGGGCACAATACACCATCGACAGAGGCAGATGTCTGCATAGCCTGTGCTGTAACTGGTCTTTCCAGAGAAGCAATCTTAAAATTGAAGAATTTACCAGACAATTCTTCGTATGATGATGGTGCTCTTCACCACTTTTCACAAAATGTGGAAGAAGAAAATGCCGAGGGCGAAATTCACCGTTGTTTAGGAGAACTGCTTTGTTCGCCAACATTTATTGAGTTAATTGCACAGATATGTAGATACAAGGATTCGTGTGAAGCAAGCGAACTTCTTTTGGACGCTGGGCTGAGTGCAGACACGTGTGCAGTAGCGGAACAAATAAATAAAGATAGTTCTTTGCCTCTTGGTGTTAGAGATGAAGCCCTTTTGTATTACGTCTTATTCAGCAATGACGGTATCGCCTTTGATTTATTATCCGACGACCCGCATGGAGGCATTTTTTCTCCGCTTGATTTATATGAATACAGAGCCAACAGAGAACTTTCTCATTTGTTAGATGAAATCAAAGCCTCTGTGCGAAATAAACGACCTGATAGCGTACGATAACACGATAACAACAGCCAGAAGGGAGCAAATAAATCTATGGCAAACATCAAACGGATTGAGGGCAAGACCGGCGTCTCTTTCCAGATCACCGTCACGCAGGGTAGAGACATCAGCGGAAAGCAGGTGCGCCACTACCGGACGTGGAAACCGGAAGGCAAAATGACCGAGCGGCAGATGCAGAAGGCCGTGGAGCGTGCAGCAGCGGACTTTGAGCGGGAAATCGAGCAGGGATACCAGACCGACAATCGCCAGACGTTTTCTTCCTATGCCCGCTACGTCATCGCCCTCAAAAGAAGCGCCGGTATCAAAGAGCGGACGCTTTCACACTACGAATATCTGCTTTCCCGCTGCGATCAGGCAATCGGACATCTGCGCCTCTGCGACATCCGACCGCAGCACTTGAACCTGTTCTATCAGAATCTGCAAGAAGAAGGCGTACGCAGCGGCAAGAGCCGCGCAACGGCGAAGCTTGACCTCGGGGCTTATCTCAAAAAAGCGGGCGTGACGCGCGATGCACTGGCCTCCAGAGCGGGCGTATCACCGACTACGATCACGACAGCCTGCCGGATGGAGCCCATCATGGAGGCCAAAGCAGACCAAATCTCTGCCGCACTTGGCAGAAAAACAAAAGACCTGTTCCGTATCGAACAGGACAGGACGCCGCTTTCAGCAAAGACCGTCGCGGAATATCACAGGTTTATTCACACCGTCATGCAGCAGGCAGAAGACGAGCTCCTGATTCCCTACAACCCGGCGGCAAAGGCTTCTGCGCCGAAGGTTGGAAAAACCAAACCGGATTTTTATGAGCCGGACACCGTCGCCGCCATTCTGGACGCAGCAGAGCAGGAACCCATCAAGTGGAAGACAATGCTGCACCTGTTTCTGATCACAGGAAGACGCCGTGAAGACATCTGCGGTCTCAAGTGGGAGAAAATCGACTTCGAGAACCATATCGTCTGCATCGACACTTCGCTTCTTTATCTCCCGAAGCTCGGCATTTATGAAAGCACGACGAAGACGGAGAACACGACGTTTCTTCCGCTCCCGGAAGAAACCATGCAGCTTTTGCGGGAATACCGGGCGTGGTACAATGAACTTCGTCTCAAGAGCGGCGACCGCTGGCAGGACAGCGGCTTTCTGTTTGTGAAGAACAACGGTGCACCGATACACCCGGACAGCTTCGCAGGCTGGCTGCGCAAGTTCACAAAGCGTCATAACCTCCCGCACCTGCATCCGCACGGTTTCCGGCATACGAACGCCTCCATGCTGATTGGGAACGGCGTTGACGTGGTCACAGTTGCAAACAGACTTGGTCATGCCGACGTTTCCACGACGCTGGACATTTACTCGCACGCCATCAACGAGGCAAAGGCAAAGGCGTCCGAGACGCTGGCAGACGTGATGCTCCGACGCAAAAAGGCATAAAAAAACGGCGGGCAAGCAGTGTCCACCGTGATTTTTGTTCGGTTGTGCGTAAAATGTGCGGTAAATCAAAATCCGTGCGAGGGAAAGTATGCAGAAAAATTAGAAAAGCAGTCAATTTCACGAAGAAATCAACTGCTTTTCTGGTACGCCGGAAGGGACTCGAACCCCCGACCTACTGGTTCGTAGCCAGT
>ENA-ORNQ01002777-ORNQ01002777.1-human-gut-metagenome-genome-assembly--contig:-NODE-2777-length-11229-cov-2.932432_pt1 | contig 11229 bp, 10 predicted proteins | sample MGYA00242116_ERZ509024 | MGnify/ENA primary metagenome ERZ509024 (study PRJEB26280, sample SAMEA2338697) | human gut metagenome | biome: human gut; feature: human-associated habitat; material: faeces... | reverse complement strand
CGTAAGCCAGCAGATTTACAGTCTGCCCCATTTGGCCACTCTGGTATTTGCCCTTATATTAGCCTTTACAAGACCTTAAATTTACATCTCACCCCTCTACCACACACATCTTTCCTTTTCAGAAGAATGCACCCGTTTATCAAAGATTGAGTCGGTGAGAAACGGGTGCAAATTTAGGCATTAATTTTAAATTACAAAAATATCAGTACATTTTTTTTACTTTTCACGCATCTTTTCTTTGGTTTTCAGAAGCTGCTTAACGAGAGCCTCGACGGCCATATCGACCGCCTCTTCAAAGGTATCGGCAACCTTGCAGGAAAACATATCCTCATTTCTCGGAACAAGAACCTTAATTCCAGCCTCTTTGTTCTGTGCCGTTTCCGGTTTTACCACTTTCAAAGAAACTTCGACGGCTATAATTCCATCGTAATATTGTTCTAATTTAGAAACTTTTTTCTGAATAAATTTTTCCAACTTTTCTGATGCATCGAAATGAATCGCTTGAATACGGATTTCCATATTTCCTCCTTTTTTATGACTTTCTTTTCGGGAAAGCCTGGTTATAACTTTGTTTTAGTTCTTCAAACGTTATATGTGTATATACCTCGGTTGAAGCTAATGAATGATGTCCGAGCAGTTCCTTGACACTATTGAGAGTTGCCCCGTTATTCAGCATGGCCGACGCGAATGTATGACGCAATACATGCGGACTTCTTTTATCGAGCGAACAAACTTTCGACAAAGACCCATTGACTACCCGATAAACTAACTGCGGATATAACGGTTCCCCATTTTCCCGAACGAAAAAGAAGCCACAATCATCTCCACACGACTCTTTACGAGCCTGCCGATAACCGGCAATCATCTGCGACAATTCCTCTCCGTACGGAATCAGCCTCTGTTTATTCCTTTTTCCCGTCACCTTTATCTCTCCTTCACGCACATCGGTATCCCTCAACCCTATCAATTCGGCTCGGCGCATACCCGTATGATAAAGCATAGCGATAATAAGTTTGTTACGGACCGCCTCGAAACCTTCGCCATACGACACATCGTCCAAAAGCTCATTCATGGAGTCCTGCCGAAGATAAACCGGCATTTTCTTATGTACCTTAGGCAAAGGAATATTTTTCACAGGGCTTTCCTGAATATCCGATTGCACCACAAGATAGCGGTAAAAAGCCCTCAAAGAAGAAATCTTACGGCAAATACTACGAGCCGACATTCCTCCTTCCGACAAAAGAGCCACCCATTCGCGAATACAATCGGAGGTTACCTTTTGCATCTCAATACCATCACACTCGGTTTCAAGGAACTTTTTAAACTGAAACAAATCGTTTCTATATGACAATACGGTATGAGTAGAAAGATTCTTCTCATACCGGATATATTCTAAAAACGATTCGATCGGCATATTCTCGTAGCTTTTAACTTACGCTACGAATATAAAGGAAATTCTTGAAAAATCCAATATTTGCCAACAACAAAAAAATTAATCTTCTATCTGTTGAAGTTTCTGAATGTAGATAGCACGCATCATTTTTTTGCGGTTCGTAACAGATGGTTTTTCAAATGCCTGACGGTTACGCAATTCCTTAACTACACCTGTTTTTTCAAATTTCCGTTTGAATTTTTTCAAAGCCTTCTCGATGTTTTCGCCTTCTTTTACTGGAACTATAATCATAATTATTTAGAAATTAGTTTATTTGTTTCTTTTGAATAAATTGCGGTGCAAAATTATAGATTGTTTTGTGATTAACAAAACTTTCGACCGCTAAAATATACTCGAAAATAAATTTTACACAAAATCGGCACGATTATATCCATCTTTCTATTCCAATATTTTCACAGCCTTTTATCTTCTTATTTTACTAAATATCGTTACCTTTACACACGGTTGATAAATATTTATCGACAATAACTCTAAACATTCAGATTATGAGTAAATCGACATTACCCCGACTCAAAGCCCTGCGTGACGAAATGGGCAAAGCCGGTATTACAGCTTTCATCATACCGGGAACCGACCCGCATCAAAGCGAATACTATGCCAGCCATTGGGCGGCACGAACTTGGATTTCCGGATCCGACGGATCGGCTGGAACTGCGGTCGTCACAACCAATCAAGCCGGATTATGGACCGACTCGCGGTACTTCCTCCAAGCCGCTCAACAACTGGAAGATTCCGGGTTCGAACTTTTTAAAGAAGGACTGCCCGACACTCCCACCATCGAGCAATGGCTACTGACCACTCTACCGCAAGGTGCGACCATTGCCATCGACGGCACACTGTTCGGGGCATCGAAAGCCGCTGCGATGAAACAAAACTTCGAGAGCCACGGCTTCCGATTCGTATCCGATTTCACTCCGTTCGACTCCATTTGGGAAAAACGCCCATCGATTCCCAAAAACGAAGCCTTTATTCACGATGAAAAGTACAGCGGAGAATCCATCTCGGATAAAATGGCCCGAATTATGGAGCAAGTACGCCAAGCAGGAACCGATGCTCTGTTACTGGCAGCATTGGACGAAATTGCTTGGGCATTTAACATACGGGGAACCGACGTAGAATGCAATCCGGTCGTTATCTGCTATGCATACATAGACGACTCCCGGCGTATTCTTTTTATCGACAAAGCCAAAATCAACGATACGGTCCGCCAATACCTGCAAAAAAATAGCGTAGAAATAATGCCCTATGAAAACATTTTCGACTTCGTAGCAACTCTACCGGCAGAGAAAAAAGTATTCGTGGACACCAACAAAATCAACTACACCTTATTAAATAAGCTGCATGCCATACCCGTATCGGGCCAATCGCCTATCGCTCTACTGAAAAGCATCAAAAACGAGACTCAGCTCGCCGGGACACGCGAGGCAATGATACGCGACGGTGTAGCATTGGTTAGATTCTTCCGTTGGTTAGAAAAAAATATCGACAGCGGCAAAGTAACCGAAATAACAGTTGCCGAGAAACTGCGAGAGTTCCGCTCGCAACAAAGTCTTTATGTAGGAGAAAGTTTCGCCACTATCGCCGGATTCAACGAGCATGGGGCCATTGTCCATTACTCGGCGACACCCGAAAGTAATGCGACCATTTCTCGCAAGGGATTCCTGCTCATCGACTCAGGGGCACAATATCTCGACGGGACTACCGACATCACTCGCACCATATCGTTAGGCAATCTGTCTCCTCGCCAAAAGCGGGACTTCACACTGGTAATGAAAGGGCACATCGCTCTCGCCACCTGCCATTATCCGCAAGGTACGCGCGGAGCCCAACTCGATGCCCTCGCCCGCCATTTCCTATGGGACGACCATCTCAACTACTTGCACGGGACTGGTCACGGAGTCGGGCATTTCCTCAATGTCCACGAGGGACCGCAAAACATACGCCTCGAAGAAAATCCCACGCCTCTCATGCCGGGCATGATTACCTCTAACGAACCGGGATTATACCGTACCGGCGAATATGGCATACGTTGTGAAAATTTAGTCTTGACAGTGCCCGATTACGAAAATGAATTCGGCATGTTTTACCGGTTCGAGACTCTTACCCTTTTCCCCTTCGATACCGAGGCTCTCGATATTTCCATCATGACCGAGAAAGAAATCGAGTGGCTCAACAGCTATCACGAAATGGTCTATGACCGATTAAGTCCGATGCTCGACGAGGAAGAACAACAATGGTTACACCGCAAAACAACAGCAATTTAATTCAAGATAAAATTATAAACTAATCATGGCACTCATAAAATCAGTACGGGGATTTACCCCGAAAGTCGGTAAAGACTGTTTCCTCGCCGATAATGCAGTTCTCATCGGCGATACCGTTATCGGCGACGAATGTAGTATTTGGTTCGGAGCCATCTTGCGAGGCGATGTCAATTCTATTCGTATCGGCAACCGGGTTAACATTCAAGACGGATCGGTATTGCATACCCTATACGAAAAATCCACCATCGAAATCGGCGACGACGTATCCATCGGACACAACGTTACCATACACGGAGCTACCATACACGACGGAGCCCTCGTAGGCATGGGCTCGGTAATTCTCGACCATGCCGTCGTAGGCGAAGGAGCCATCGTCGCCGCCGGATCGGTCGTGTTGAGCAAGACTGTCATCAAATCGGGTGAGCTTTGGGGCGGAACACCGGCCAAATTCATCAAAATGGTAGACCCCGAACAATCGAAAGAGATCAATCAAAAAATCGCCAAAAACTACCTGATGTATTCCAAGTGGTACGAGGAAGAATAAATTTACAAGGATTATTAGTTAGTGTGCTTATTAGCAAAAGCTAATACAATACAGGCTTCGTTACGACTTGTAGGAGAGAGGTATTACAGGAAAGAATCTTTCGTTTATGTAATTAACATTGGGCTTTCGGCCGAGTTCAGCACGAGTTTAACATTTGGAGAGATCAAAACAAAATTAGTTCAAATATATAACGCAACCTAAAAAGCAAATTATATTAAACCCGAACAACAAATATAGTTATGTCTGAGACCAGAAATCTTGTAAGAATATTCATTGCATCACCATCAGATGTGCAAAAAGAACGAGGTATAGCAGATACAGTCGTTAATGAATTAAACACCACGATAGGCGACACATACAATATACGATTAGAGACAAGAAAATGGGAAAATAACACATATCCCGCCATAGGAAAATATCCTCAAGACGTTATTAATGAGCAGATTGGTGATTACGACATCTTTGTAGGTATAATGAAACATAAATTTGGATCACCTACGCTGCATGCCGACTCTGGGACAGAAGAAGAATTTAATCGGGCTTACGATAACTACAAAAATGACGGCACATGTAAGAATCTCATGTTATTCTTTAACAAAGAGTCTCTTCCTCAAGATACAGATTTCGAGCAATTCAAGAAAGTTCTAAATTTTAAACAAAAGCTGTTATCAAAAGGGATTCTATATAAAGAGTACGAGAATGATGACAAATTTGAAAAAGAATTTAGGATTACCCTGTGTGCATGTATCAAAAATATATACGGAAGAAGTGCAAATATCATACGGAACGATAGCGGTTTTGTTTCGACTTATTTGTCAGACGAGTTTAGTCAATATTTAAATTCCTCTGGTAATCTATTTACACATTCATCAGGATTAGACATATCCCTAGAAGATATTTATGTTCCTCTTAATTTAAAGATACTTGATAACGAAACTAAAACAGAAAAAAGAACAAATATCGAAGACCTTACTAGCGCACTTGATATTGATGGTATTTTATATAATATTGTAGGTGGTGAGTCTTCCGGTAAAACCGCATTATGCAAATACCTTTTCAAAAGATATTTTAATCAAGATTTGTTCCCAGTTTTGTTGAGTGGGTCAGATATAAATTCTAACATACGACTTGATAACATAATTCGAGTTGTCAATGATAAAATTGGCAAACAGTATTCTAGTATCTCTATTTCTGCAACGCTTGAAAAATCAAACAACAACCGATTTATATTGATAATTGATGATTTCCAAAAATCAGCAAAAGGCAACGACAAGTATTGGAAGTTGCTGGTTTCAAATATTGAATCATTATTTAGCAATATTATAATTGTTGGGGATGTTTCATTACCGAATGATGAATTATCGGCATATCCTCCTTTTGAGAATTTTGACAAATTCCATATTCTTGAGTTTGGGGCAGATTTAAGGAATAAACTTGTAGAAAAATGGTATGCAATCGGTATAGATACCTCCATCGAATCTCGAAATGTGATGCGAAAGAAGATAGATTATGCGACTCGATATATTAAAACAATCTTAGGGAAAAATTTTATACCGGCTGTCCCCATATATATTTTAGGCATATTACAATCATTAGAAAGCGTTAAACAAAGTAGCGAAAATTATTCTTTACACGGGTTTTACTATGAGCATCTAATAAATGATGCCTTGTTTCATGCTGTAGATAATCAAAAAAATATAGGATTCTATCGCAAGTTCCTAACGAAGCTATGTTATGGTTTTTTCTATGAAAATAGAAAGAGTGTATCTATCGATGAATTTGATGAGTTCCACACTAAATATTGTGAAGAACATGATGTTTATAATATAGGAAAAACGGAAGTAAAATCAACATTGAAAAAGTCCAAGTTATTACTTTTTGATTCTGAAATAACAGTTGGGCATAAATATGTATACTATTTCTTTGTTGCTAAATATATCGCCGACAATCTAGATAAAGAAGACATACAAGAGATCGTTAAAAAGCTATGTAAGAGAATCTTCAAGAATGAGTTTGCAAATATTATTATGTTCATAACTCATCTGTCGAAAAGTCCAATGATAATCAATGAACTTATCAATAACGCAAATGATATATTCAGAGAATATGAGCCAAATAAACTTGAAGATGAAATTGAGGATATTAACAAACTAATTCAGGATATACCCCAAAAAGTTATCACCGATATTGATGTTGATAAAGAACGAGATGATCAGTTAAAATTAGAAGCTGAATTAGAAGAGAAACAAAAAGAGTTTGACGAGGATAATACTAATTATACATATTTTTCATTAGATGATGATGTTGCAGGTATTGATTTACTTGCAAAAATGAATTTGGCATTAAAATCAATAGATCTTCTTGGTCAATTAGGAATAAAATATTGGGGAGAGCTAGAGTCCGGAGATAAGTTTGAAATTGTTAGCGCAGCATATAAATTAGGTCTTCGGACACTAAGTTTTAATCTCGGATTTTTATTAGAAAATAAGGATGAGATAATAGAGCACATTAAAAAAATAATTATCGACAAATACATAAAAGATAAGAGTGAAGAATGGGATCCTGCTCTAAATAAAGATAAAGTAGCTATATCTACAAGTAATTTTATAATAAGTTGGTCATATTTATTGTCTATAGCCATTATTAGACGAATTTCTTTTTCTGTTGGTGATGAAAATTTAAAACCAACATTCGATAAAATACTTGATGCAAATCCATATAACTCGTATAAATTAATAAACGCATCTATTGAATTAAACTATCCCAATATACCATATGATATATTGAAACAATATAGTACAGAGATGAAAGATAATAGGATGTGTCACATGATTTTAAGGGATCTTGTTATATACCATATGTATAGATTTGATGTAGATTATACTACAAGAGCAAAAATTAATAGTTTAAATTTGGGATTGACAATGGATAAGCAAAGATATATCCAAGGCTCCTCACAAATTAAACGATGAGAATATACATCACTACATAAAGCGAACCTCTTCATAATATATTCGATGCACAAATAATCGTTTGGCTATTGATGCAATTAATAACCAAACGATTATTTATATGTTAGCCAATCACATATGAAATGAAGCTGCTATAGTTGTTCGTCTATATATCTTGATAAATGGGGAAATATGCTATCAGTCCTCATTACGTTATTCCACCTCCAAATATTCTTTCAGTTGCCTGCCTAATTAGAGCAAACACAATAATGTGAAAGTATGTTGTAAAATCGAATATATCTTACTAACTTATAAAATAGACGGATAATCATTATGCCATTTTATGGCAATATTTACGTTAGATACTCAAAAACGATTACGGATCCAACGAAGATTAATGGGTACTCAATCGGTAGTGCTCATCAAGAAGAGCTTCGGTGAAATGGGGGCTCTCCCTAAGCTGTCTGTCAATGACTCGCTGGAACTTTATATTATAGAAATGAGCACTTTGAATGCGACCAAGTGCAAGTGATGAAACTAAGTGAAATGTGAAAAGCGGAGAATCGCTTAAATTATTGATTTTGTTTCTACGTTGTTTCTTTGCTAAGATATGGAAAATATTATTGTATTGATATACAGAATATAAACTTTGTTTATTGTAACATTTACTAGATTTTACTGCGAGAATCAAGCTAAACACTTTCCATGTTCACTAATATGTCTGCCTTTCTTGGTAAAGGCAGACATATTAGTGAAACTCACAGCCCTAACCAAGTGTTTTTCCTTCTTTTTCGAGCTGTTGCCTCACACAAAGGTAACTGAAAGGATTCAAAAAATATCACTTCTCTACAAAAAGCAGTATTTGGAATAGAAGATTTTGTGCATAACCTACGGTTATAACCGATAACCACAAAGAAATCCCATATTCGAAATGAAATCTCTACCTTTGCGTCCGAAAAGGGAAACGACACCCGGAATGAACATATATCGCATTCCGCATTAACTGTGTCAAACGGCAAATCTTCCCCGACTCGATTATAAAAAACAATTTAATTCATTTTGATATGTTCAGCGAAAAACAAGGAAATGTTCTCCACGGTATTCTGTTGATTGTACTTTTTTCATTCTCCGCCTTTTACATTGCAGAATTCCAATTTATAAAAAATCTGTCACTCAGCCCCCTCATCGTAGGTATCATACTGGGTATGCTCTACGCCAACAGCCTGCGTAACCGATTGCCCGAGACATGGGTTCCGGGCATAAAATTCTGCTCGAAACAAGTACTTCGTGCCGGTATCGTCCTCTACGGCTTCCGGCTGACCTTCCAAAGCGTTATCGCCATAGGAGCCTCGGCCATACTCATCGACGTGATTATCGTCACCTGCACCATTCTATTGGGTATCTTGGTGGGGAAACTGTTGAATATGGACAATGACCTCGCCCTGCTCACTGCCACAGGTAGCGCCATCTGTGGAGCCGCTGCTGTTTTGGGTGCAGAACCGGTAGTAAAAAGCGAACCCCATAAAACAGCAGTTGCTGTCTCGACGGTTGTCATTTTCGGCACGCTCTCGATGTTCATTTATCCCATTCTTTACCGAGCCGGAGTATTCGACCTCACACCCGAGCAAATGGGACTCTACACAGGCTCTACCTTACACGAAGTAGCCCACGTGGTAGGGGCGGGTAACGCGATGGGGAAAGAGATTTCCGACTCGGCAATCATCGTAAAAATGATTCGAGTCATGCTCCTTGCCCCGGTTTTACTCATCATGAGTTTTGCCTTAGCCCGTCGAGCCGTAAAAGCAGTCAAAGGAGACAAAAATACAACCGCCACTCAACGAGGAAAAATCACCATTCCCTGGTTCGCATTCGGTTTCCTTGCCGTTATCGGATTCAATTCGTTCGATTGGCTTCCCGTTCCAGTAGTAGACGGAATCAATAGCCTAGACACCTTTATGCTCACAATGGCCATGACAGCTTTGGGAGCCGAAACCAATTTCGAAAAATTCAAACAAGCAGGAGCCAAACCATTTCTTTTAGCGGCCATATTGTATATATGGCTGTTGGGAGGAGGTTATCTGCTCGTCAAATGGTTAGCATAAATCATAATCATTTCAAACGACAACGGGCTGAATCGTAAATTTGCTCTCTCGCCCTGCGGGTATTCCCCGTATCTCATCTATGACGAGCAAAAAGAGAGGAGCCCCGACTCTGTCAACTCCACTGCCGGTATTTTTTAACCCCTCCGTCTCTACGTGCCACCTCCCCTATATTTTGCGTTGCAAAACACAGAGGAGGAGGTTAACACCGATAGTGTCATACTAAACCCAATTCAATAGAAAATTCGAGGGAGTAGATTTGAATTTTAACGATGAATCTTTTATCGAATACTTCGTTCCTGTTCTCTTTGGAGAGAGGTTAAAAAAGATTTCATAAGATTTTCGATTGAGGGTTTAACCCCTTTGCCCGGCGGGCATTCCCCCTATTCACTTCGCAGCACAAGGGAGAAGGAGAATACCCTCAAAGTTCCAAAGAGATAAAAGGCTGTTCAAAGCGACACTTTCAATCCCCTCCCCCTACTCTCACAACATCATAGGACATTTCACATTCCACCTTTATTTTTTTTGAAAAGTGAGAATATCGATATTTAGAACAACAAATGATTACATATCGCTTTGGAGTGGGAATCTGAAACTCCTCCCCTGTGTTTTGCAACGCAAAATATAGGGGAGGTGGCACGTAGTGACGGAGGGGTTGAAAACGACATCTCATCAGTCGGTTTATATCGGACATATCCCTTCTCCCCTACCGTCTTCCGGAGCATTGCGGGGTGCTGCGTAAGCAGTATAGTGAAGATACCGGAGAAACAACCATTTCGAGGAGTGGGGTTATAAAAAAGATACATCTACGATTCAGCCCATTGTCATTTAACATCTCCTCAAAAAAACATTCTCAACTACTTAATTTTCTTTTTCACATTACCAGAAGAGGATTTTCCCGGAACCAACTTGGTTCGGGTTCTATTCTTACTCTTTTCCTCGCCTTCCTTCACGACTTTTTTCGGAGCATAAGTCTTCGGCTTTCTTCCTTGATGCGAAGCCTCATCGGACTTCTTCACCATCGAATTTTTGGAACGACGATTCGGACGAAGTTCCTCCTGTCCACTGGCAAATCTCTCTCGTCTTCCTCGTTGCGTCTTTTCAACCTTGGGATTTTCAGCTCCCGATAGTTTTTCTTTACGAGAAGAACCGTAACGGCGCAATTTATACTCTCGCTGTTCCATAGGGATAAAATGCAACGGTTCCCCGTCTATTTTCACTTTATCGCCTTCGGCCACCCGACGTAGCCAACTCGCCGTTGATAGTCACCCGCTCGTCGGCGATCATTTTATCGGCTTCCCGACGGGAACAAAATCCCGAATCACTAATGTACTTATTGACCCGAATATCCGATCGTATCACTTTCTTTGCCATAATCAAAACTCTATATTTTATCCCAACACTATATGCTCAGCCTCTACCGGCTCATTCAAAAACAGGGTCGCTGCCTCGGAAAACTTTCGAGGCGATTCCGTCGTCAGATAGCGGCAACCTCCCCCTTTCGAGCAACGTCTCTCTATCTCGGGATGCCGTTTCAAGTAATCGTCCAACCTGTCGGTCACCAAAGGTCCTTGCAAGACTACCGAAATAGACGGAGGAAGATAGGCCCTAATTTTGTCGAGTAACAACGGATAATGGGTACACCCCAATACTATCGTATCAATTTCATCGGACTGCGACAAAAGTTCGTCAATATATTTCTTAACAAAATAATCGGCTCCCCTCCCTTGTGCTTCGTTGTTCTCCACCAACGGAACCCACATGGGGCATGACTGTCCGTATACCACGAATTCGGGATACATCTTCTTTATCTCCAACTCATAGGAGCCCGACTGTATCGTACCCGGTGTAGCCAAAATCCCGATATGCCCCGTACGCGACAGTTCGGAAAGCGACTCGACCGTCGGGCGGATAACCC
>ENA-ORNQ01002774-ORNQ01002774.1-human-gut-metagenome-genome-assembly--contig:-NODE-2774-length-11237-cov-2.816849_pt1 | contig 11237 bp, 10 predicted proteins | sample MGYA00242116_ERZ509024 | MGnify/ENA primary metagenome ERZ509024 (study PRJEB26280, sample SAMEA2338697) | human gut metagenome | biome: human gut; feature: human-associated habitat; material: faeces... | reverse complement strand
ATGTCCCATCAAGGTCACTTGCTACGAATTTAACCATATATTTTCTCCTTAAAATGTTTTAAGCTCATGTACAAGTCTTGCAACAGGCAGACCGACAACATTATTATAGTCACCTTCAATACCCTTAATGTATGCTGCGAATTTTCCCTGAATACCATATGCACCAGCCTTATCCATAGGCTCTCCTGTGCTTATGTAATCCCTGATTTCCTCATCAGTCATATCATATACCCACACATCAGTCTTTTCATAAAAACTTACATTCTTATGTGTGCTGCATATAGTTACACCTGTATACACCTGATGTATCTGACCTTCTAAAGACTTAAGAATTCTGAATGCATCCTCTTCATCCTTAGGCTTGGTAAGAATCTCTCCTTTATGATAAACAATAGTATCTGCACCTATAACGATTACAGAATCATCTTTATCTGCATATTGCTCTAATACAGACTGTGCCTTAATAGAAGATAATTCTCTTACATAATCTTCAGGCTCCATCTCTTTAATATTCTCATCTGCATAACAACAGTAAAATCAAGTCCTACCTGACTCATTAATTCTCTTCGTCTTGGTGAACCCGATGCAAGTATCAAATGTTTCATAAAACTTCCATCTCCTTGTTCTTCACTGTATTTTGTGTTCAAAGCCTACTTCGACTCATACATATTGCATTATAGCATAAAAAAGCAGAGTGCTTCAATACCACCCCAATAAAAAAGGCACAACATTACTGCTGTGCCTCTCTGATATCATTAACATTTATTATCTTTTATTGCTCTTTTTGCTTATCACAATAACAGTTCCAGAAATAACAGCTGCTGCTACAAGAATCACAATATATACCCATACATGATTATTGTCACCAGTCTTTACAACCTCTTCATCAGCCGCAACTTCACCAGCTTTTCTGACTCTTGAGCCATCAACAGTCTCATCTTCTTTTCCTGTAACTAATTCTTCATCTCCTGCAACTTCACCAGTCTTCTTTGTGACCTGAGTTGATGAAGTTGTATGTTCTTTTGTCTGTTTATTAGAATCTACTGTTGTTTCATTTGACTTTGTTGTCTCATTAACAGCTGTTGTTTCGTTTGATTCTTGTTTTGTCGGCTTAGTTTCCTTACCAGCATCAACTGTTGTCTCATTCGACTTTGTTGTCTCCTGCGCAGCTGTTGTTTCGTTTGATTCTGGTTTCGTCGGCTTAGTTTCCTTACCAGCATCAACTGTTGTCTCATTCGACTTTGTTGTCTCCTGCGCAACTGTTGTCTCATTCGACTTTGTTGTCTCCTGCGCAACTGTTGTCTCGTTTGACTTTGTTGTCTCCTGTGCAACTGTTGTCTCGTTTGACTTTGTTATCTCCTGTGCAGTTGTTGCCTCGTTTGACTTTGTTGTCTCCTGTGCAGTTGTTGTCTCGTTTGACTTTGTTGTTTCCTGTGCAGTTGTTATCTCGTTTGACTTTGTTGTTTCCTGTGCAGTTGTTGTCTCTTCTGACTTTGTTGTTTCTGATGAAGACTGTGCTACAGATGTTGTTTCCTTTTGTGTCGTCTCCTGCTGTTGATTATCTGATATAAAATGCATTTGTCCATTGACATTAACAAATGACTTAGAAATTGCTCTTCCATTACATGTAGATGTTAAGGTAATATCTGCTTTTGGTGCAACAACTATACCACATACCTCACCTATATTAATATTACCAGTTACATTAACAGCATTGAAAATAACCGTGTCTGATACATCAACATCTGTTAATCCGCCTGTATTCTTTCCATTAATGCTGAATCTTTTAATGTCTGCATCACCATCACCGCCAAGCAGATTAATGATAACAAACTGTCCCTGTGCTTTATTTGTTATGTTGAGCTGTCCTTCTCCATAATAAGATGAAACTTCTTTTCCCTGCCAGTCAATATAATTATTAGCATACATATTTACCACTACAATCTGCTTATTCTTAAATGAAGCAAGATCAATCTTTCTATCATCATAAGCACCAATAACTATATCAGCCTCCGAATCTGGTGTATCTGAATACGCCTTGAAATTATCGTATACATTATCAAGTGCTGCAGTTACATCCATATAATCCTCTGCATAATAAACATTGATTGTATCCTTGCAGTTAGCAACATTAATAACAGCACCTGTTCTTTTTCCGTTAGCATCCTTAATATAATATTTATTCTCTCTGGGTTCATAATCATAATCAGTTCCAAGCACAAGATTATTAAATGCATTCCTATCCACATTAACCTCTGATGAACCAGAATTATCAAAACTCTTGATATATGTTGTTCCAACGCTCATATCAAGCCATGCACTCATCCACTGATCTGTTATTACAAGCTTGTTAGTCGCGAAACATGTCTGATTGTGATTACCATTCTTAAATTCTTCAGCAACTACACCGTAAGGTTTTGCTGCTCCTAATAATTCATTAAGGACATCCTGTGTTTTTGAATATGCGCCAGCTCTTAAAGACGTACCAGCAAACACAGAACCTGCAACTATTGCAACCAAAAGAACGCCAACTGCAGTTTTCTTAATCTTTACATCCAAACCACTTAATCGTTTTCTAAAAAACATTACTATCCCTCCAAAAATGTCTGAACCAATAGTTTCCCCTTAACTATATTTCCCTCTCTCAGCGTATAATAGCATTAGTACCAAAGTACTGCTTCCCACTTTTTGGGGGGTTTTAATTCTACATTAATAAAACAACCCATATCCTGAATCAGTATCATTCTAGTATACGTTCCGGACATGGGTTATATTACACATTATTCAATTTAAATATTATGCTTCAAGGCTTCTGTTCATAGCTGACTCTAACGCATCAATAGAAGCTCTGATGATATCATGGTCAATACCAATACCAAAGTAATTCTTTCCATCCTCTCCTGTAATACCAACATATGCAATGGCACTAGAATCAGAACCCTTCTTTAATGAATGTTCTTCATAACAGAAGATATCACAAGGCTTTCCAAAATGACTGGCAAGAGCATTACTTACAGCATCAAGACGACCATTACCACCATCTTCAACATTGTACTTCTCACCATTCTCATTAATAGTTACGACTGTCTGTATTCCATTAATCTGCTTGAAATGTACTTCAGAAATCTTGAATACTGGTGTGTATTTCTTATATCTCTTCTCAAATATTTCAAGAACTTCATCTGCTGAAAGCTCCTTATGATTAACATCCGATACATCCTTAACAGCATAACCCAGATCTTCTCTCATAGCCTTAGGTACAACCATTCCATAGTTATGTTCAAGAACATAAGCAACACCACCCTTACCAGACTGGCTATTAATTCTTATAACATCTGAATCATATGTACGTCCTACATCTTCTGGATTAATTGGAAGATATGGAACTGTCCATTTATTAGGATCATTTTCAATTCTGTAATGCATTCCCTTAGATATAGCATCCTGATGTGAACCTGAGAAAGCTGCAAAAACAAGCTTACCACACCATGGATGACGGTCATCAATCTTCATCTGTGTAAGTCTTTCAAATACTTCTGCAAGATGTGGCATATCAGAAAGATTGAGTTCAGGATTAACACCCTGCATATACATATTCATCGCAAGTGTAATAATATCTACATTACCTGTTCTCTCACCATTACCAAAAAGTGTTCCCTCAATTCTGTCTGCTCCTGCAAGAAGTCCTAACTCTGCATCAGCAACACCTGTCGAACGGTCATTATGTGGATGAAGAGAAATAATAACATTTTCTCTGTTGTGCATGTACTTAGACATATATTCAATCTGGCTTGCAAATACATGTGGAAGTGACATCTCAACTGTAGCAGGAAGATTGATGATACATTTCTTATCAGGTGTTGGCTGCCAGATATCAACAACAGCGTTGCATACCTCAAGTGCATACTCTGGTTCTGTTCCTGTAAAGCTCTCTGGACTGTATTCAAAAAGGAAGTTTCCTCCATCAGCTTCAGCAAGTTCCTTTAATAACTTAGCACCTTCAATAGCAATCTGCTTAACTTCTTCCTTAGATTTCTTGAATACCTGTTCTCTCTGTGCTAATGAAGTAGAATTGTATACATGAACTATTGCTCTCGGAGCACCCTTTACGGCTTCAAATGTCTTCTTAATAATATGTGGTCTTGCCTGGGTAAGAACCTGAATTGTAACATCATCAGGAATCATATTCTTCTCAATAAGTGTACGGCAGAACTCATATTCTGTCTCAGAAGCTGCAGGGAAACCAATTTCAATTTCTTTAAATCCAACTTCAACTAACATCTGGAAGAATTCAAGCTTTTCATCAAGACTCATAGGTTCAACAAGAGCCTGGTTACCATCTCTTAAATCAACCGAACACCAGATTGGTGCCTTATCAACATACTCCTTGTTAACCCAGTCATTGCACTTAACTGGTGGCATAAAATAGCCTCTTTCATACTGTCTGTAATCAAACATTCCTAAAACCTCCTGAAAATATAAATATGTATTGTTAATAAGTAAAGGCTTCCTTAAAGATAAGCATAAAAAAATCTTTCGTCCATGGGCAATTCCACCCAAAGAGACGAAAGATAAATCTCACGCGTTACCACTCTTCTTCATAGCTATGCTATGCACTCACTGAATACGTACAACAAATGTGCTGCATTATATTCTGTCCACTATAACGGTTGGCTTCCGGCTACTCCTACTTCTCATAATGATTTCAGGTAGCAGCTCCAAGGCGAGTTCAATAAGTTCCTTCGACTGCCTCGCACCACCCGGCAGTTCTCTGACTCTGGTTCCTATCTAATAGTCCTCTTCACAGCATTTACTTATTATGTACGCTTATTATACTTGTCATTTTTTATAAAGTCAAGCATAAATTCAAGTTCTTCTTTGGAAATATTCTTATCAGAATATCTTGCTTTCTCATAACTTGCTGTAATTCTGTCTGCAGCATCAGCATCGTTAGTTATTCTGTTTATTGTTATGTCCTGTGGCTGCATATTTTCAAGTGATTTACCATCCGAATCCCTGGCTGCCTTTGATGATTTTATTGCTGCTTTTCTGAATGCCTTCCTGTACTGCATATTAACAGGCATATTCTTAGCTTCTTCTGCTCTCTGACGTCTCTTTATCCTTGCTTCTGTTCTTCTGTCATTGCCAATGAATTCAATCTCATCACCATTATTATCCTGTGACTTTTTGAAATTCTTGGCATATCTGATAATCATATAGACAATAAATACAACAAGTGCAATTACAAGAACTATTGCAAATGCTGTAAATAATGCACTCATAACAGGATTATCAGTAAATGCAAGGTCGTTATCTCCCTTTACCACATCATCATCAGTGACTGGATTCACGGAATCTTCGGGCATCGTAGAGACTTCTTCTTTCTCTCTTATAAGTCTTAAGAACAGCTTCAGCACTATCCTTACAACTGCTACAAAACCTGAACCAATCAGTGTAAATATATTGCCATAATCCCCACTATAGAACAGAATCATGCCAAGAATCATAAGTCCTGACACAACCATGACCATTATCATGTTAATTCCTGTAATTCTCTCAGCAGGAAATTCTGATTTGCCAGCATTACTTATAAACAGAGAATTAAGCTCTTTTAACTGGTTTGCAAGAAAAGCAAGCAGAACAAACAGCACAAATAATACTGTTTCATAGTTAACAAGCAGTCTGTTGCCTGCTGAACCGCCATAAAGACTTCCTGCGACCATAACCACACAATACAGAGGTGACATTCTCTCTCCTGCCTGCAAGGCAGCTTTCTTATCTTCCTGAGTCACATCAGCAAACTGATTCCCATAAAGCGGTTCATTCATATATTCAGTTTTTCTTGCATTAGCCACTCTTATGCTTACAGACCTTATACACACAGCAAGTACACTTACAAAATATGCTGTAGACTCTGCATCTCCATTACCAATTATAATGGCTGTTATAAGCAAAGCAGCATGAATCAGCATAAATAGAAAATTCTTATGTATATTCTTTCTTGCCACATAAGTTATAATAACCGGAACTGCCATAAGCAGTGTTGCAATAATATAACTGTCAGATTTATTCGTAAGTCCCAATATAACAAATGCAGAAAATGCGAACGCTACAATACACTGGCTTATTATATCTGTCAATGTTCTTATTGTTCTCAGTTTATTATACTTATAAACTTGTCCCGACTCATTCATATGTTATCTCCTGATAAACTTATTTCACTTCCCAGCCCTCTGGTCTGATACCACAATAATCAAGGCTGTATTCTCCACCAGTCATATATGGAACAATCCATATAACCTGTCCATACTTTTTCTCAAACTTCTGCATAGTCTGCTGCAGCTTCTTTCTTCTGCTCGCTGATATAACAACATATACACTGTTGTCACTACTCTGGACAGAAACATTTTCTATAAATGTTCTGTTAATAAGCGCTGCAAACTCTTCTTTTTCAAGCTTTAAATCCATTCTTGCAAGTACAGTATTAATACTTCCAAGATGTCCAACTCCTGCTCCTTCTCTTATACCAACTGCTTCCTTTGTGTCAACATCACATGCATTACTAATTAGAGAGACATTAATTCCCTGTCTGATGAACTCTTCTGCCACAGAAGCTGCAAGACTTATTGCTTCTTCATTAACCGAATCATATGTAAGCATTCCATCATCCTCAAGATTAAGAAGAATACATACATTACGGCTAACTGACTCATTATATTCATTAACACACAGATTACCTGTTCTCGCTGTTGCCTTCCAGTTCACATTCTTTAGGCTGTCGTTGCTTGTATAATCTCTTATTCCTCTGAACACAAATGGATCTTCAAGCATATATTTCTTACATTCTGCTTCTCCTGATATTCTGCTTCTTATAAAGCTGAATCTCTTACTATCCACAGTCTTAGGATAAACTGTTATCTCACAGGTACTACCCACTTTGAGAACATTAATCTCATTCATAAATGGTCCGGCAAATGTAAGCTGTACGCCTGATATTTTGAACACACCTCTGTGATTGCATTTAACAGGAATTCTTCTTGTAATTCTCTGATTAGCCAGAAATGAGAACACATCATTGCGGTATGCAAGGTCCGACACACTTGAATTAGTATCTGTTCCAGGAAATTCAAGTTCCCTGTCCACCTGAAACTTAAGATTCACACATGGCAGCGGCAGACGTTTTTCGTTGGATATAACCTCAACAACATTAACTGTTTCGCCATTTACAACATGTTTTTTCTCAAATTCAAGAGCGACACCCAGCCCCTTATTCCAGTTATAACGAAATACAAGCTTAATTGCCAGATATACTATAAGTACACCAATAAGCATCAATAATACATTCATTATCTCTTCCAATCTTCAGTAGGAACTGCTGTGTTATTAACAACATGTTCTATAATCTGTTCTTTATTATCCATATTCATGTAACCTGTCTGTAACACAATTCTGTGTGCCCATACTACAGGTGCAAGTATCTTGATGTCCTCTGGTACAACATAATCTCTGCCTGCAACATACGCATATGCTCTCGCCGCATTGAGCATACCAAGAGTTCCTCTCGGGCTTACACCGATTGATACATTATCCTGCTGTCTTGTCATCCTTGCCAATTCAACAATATAATCAATAAGCACCGGGTGAACATATACATTTTTCGCTTCTTCCTTCATTACAGCAATATCCTCACATGTTGCAACTGTTGAAAGTCCTTTAGAAGGATCTTCTTTTAAGAATCTGTTAAGAATAAGTACCTCATCATCTTTCTTTGGATAACCCATGTTAATCTTCATAAGGAATCTGTCAAGCTGTGCCTCAGGAAGCTGATAAGTTCCTGCTGTCTCAATAGGATTCTGTGTTGCAATTACAACAAATGGTTCTTCTAACTTAGAATATTCACCATCCACAGTAACCTGATGTTCCTCCATACATTCAAGCAATGCTGATTGTGTTCTAGGTGTTGCCCTGTTAATCTCATCTGCAAGAATAACATTAGCGAATACCGGACCTCTTCTGAATACGAATTCACCCTCTTTCTGGTTAAACACATGCACACCTGTAATATCTGAAGGAAGCAGATCTGGTGTAAACTGAATTCTTGAAAATTGTCCATCAATGCTCTTTGCAAATGCTTTCGCCATCATAGTTTTACCTGTACCCGGAACATCTTCAAGAAGAACATGCCCACCAGCAATAATACTTGTCAGAACAAGTTCTGAAACATTTCTCTTACCCGCAATCACCTTACTTACATTATCTAATATATCTGAAGCCTTACTCATAATACCTCCTCGTAACACGAAATTTAAACTCAGATAATTATAACAAAAACACTGCCAGAACAGCAAGTGTCTGACAGTGTTAATAGGTTAAATAATTATGAACTTTTGATGAATTTAATTATCTGTAGGTATCTCCTGATTAACATCAATACCTCTTGGAGCAACAGGTGTTGAGAACACAATCTGTGTACTTGTTCTTCCGAACTTCTGAAGCTGGCCGATAAATGTATCAAGTTCCATGGTACTTGGGAACATAACTTTTAATAGCATTGAATAATTGCCTGTTACACAGTTACATTCAACAACATTAGGGCATGACTTGATAAATGGATAGAAATCCGGTTTCTGCACAGGAGCAACTTCAAGATTAATAAATGCTGTTATATGATATCCCAGCTTTAACTGATTAATCTTAACTTCATATCCTTCAATAATCTCTTCCTTCTCAAGTCTCTCAATTCTTGCTGAAACAGCCGGTGATGAAAGGAAAACATTCTCGGCGAGTGCCTTTAATGGCATTCTTGCATTCTGCTGTAATAATGTAATTATCTTCTTATCGATTTTATCCATGGCGTGAACCTCCAGATTATAATATTCGTTTTAAATGCTATTAATTCAACCAAAAAAGGGACAATCCTAGCGTTGTTGCTAAAATCGTCCCCTTTGACTTAAATTATTAACTTATACATAATATACACCTTACATAATAAAATAGCAAGTGTTTTTTCTTTATTTTCATTGCTTTTATACATAATATTTGTTAGAGTAGAGAAAATACTAAAGCCATTACTGGCAGAACGGAGACATTATGGAGAATAATAATCAGGAATATAACACAGTAACTCTTATGCTTGACGATAACACAGAATGTGAATGTGCAATAATACGCATATTCCCTGCTGGAGATAACGACTATATCGCACTTCTTCCACTTGAGGGTGAAGCTGCAGACAACGATGAGGTATATCTTTACAGATACAAGGTTGAAGGCGACAACGAACCTGTACTTGAGAATATTGAATCTGATGAAGAATATGAGCTTGTATCTGAAGCATTTGACGAAGAATTAGATGCTATGGAGTATGAAGATCTGTACGAAGAAGAGGATAACGAGCAGTAAGAAGCTCTTCTATAAAGCGTGAACGGGTTGTATCTTTGTTGTATCTCTGCTTGGGGTACAGAAGATACAACTTTTCTTTTGCCCTTGTCATAGCAACATAAAAAAGCCTTCTCTCCTCTTCTATCTGCTCGTCTAAAACCGCCTTATTATACGGTATTATTCCCTCACATACATCCATCACCATCACAATCTTATATTCAAGCCCTTTAGAGCCATGCATTGTAAGCATATGCACGCCTTCCATCGTGCTGTTCCTACGCTGAGTATTACATTGCTTAAGATATTCTGCAATTCCATCAAGCCATTGCGAAAGGCTCATATACCGAGATGCCCTGTGGGTCAGTTCATCAAGCACATTATATAATTCTTCCTTATCAGCCTTATGTTCATACATATAATCCCTTATATATTCATCATAGCCAATGCCCTTTCTTATATAATTAACCGCCGCAAATGGAGACATATTTCTTATTATATTAATATCAGACACCAGCTTTTCCACTTGTTTACTCATCTGTTCATTTCCCTCACAGCATCTCTTCAATGCGTTAATATCTGCCGGCTGTGTAATATATGAACGTGTTATATATCTGAGTGGTTTATTAATAATCCGCAGAAAATCTATTCTTTCCCTGCTGCCAAGTGCTATCCTTATATATGTAAGAATATCCTTACTTATCCAGTGCTCATATGCATCCTGTACTGCCGAATAATCACAGCATGGAATACCGTCACTTTCAAGCCTTGACATATACATATTCCCAATTACATTAGTTCTTGATAACACTGCAATGTCATCAGCAGCTATTCCGCTGTCAATGAGTCTTCTTATCTCAGATGCAGCAAATGCTTTCTCATCATTGAGACTATTGAATTCATATACAGATACAGTATCTCCTTGTGTATTGTACGTCGTTATATCTTTATAATAACGATGCTCATTCTCCTCTGCTACAGCCCTTGAAGCAAGCACAATATTGCCCGTTGACCTGTAATTAATACACATGTCAATTCTTACTGCATCACTATAATACTTATTGAAATCTAACATTATCTGTGGAGCAGAACCCCTGAATCCATATATACTCTGGTCATCATCCCCAACCACGAAAAGATTTCTGTATCTATCAGCAAGAATCCTCACAACATCAAACTGTGCCTTATTAATATCTTGAAATTCATCTATCAGAATGTATTTATATTTATTCTGCCATGCCCTCTTGTAATCCTCCCTCTGCATCAGAAGCTCGCGGCACTGTACAATCATATCATCAAAATCAATCAGATGTTTTCTTACAAGCATATCATCATATGCCCTATACATTATTCTAAAACTCTGTGGTGGAATACATCTGCTCTCATATTCATCTATATTAAAAGCTCCACCCTTAACACAGCTTATCTCAGATAAAACACCAGCTACAGCTTCCTTCTCATCATCATACTCCAGTTCAAGCCTGCACATCTGGTCTTTCACGAATTCATGCTGTATCTGCGGCTTAATAATACAGTGTGCAGAATAATTATATGCTGCCTTAAGTATTGTAAAAAATACTGCATGAAATGTACCAAACGTCACTGCAGAGTTTCTGCCCTCTGACAACCCCTTAAACTTAAGCTTCATCTGTTCAGCAGCAGCCTTAGTAAATGTAATAACAAGAATATCTGATGGATTAACGCCGTACCTTTCAATCAGATATCTTACCCTGTGTGTAAGAACCGTGGTCTTTCCAGAACCCGGTCCTGCAATTACCATGCACGGTCCTGTATTATGTTGTATAGCCTGAATCTGTGCTTCATTAAACTGCAAAAGCGGCACCCCTTATAATAATCTT
>ENA-ORNQ01002770-ORNQ01002770.1-human-gut-metagenome-genome-assembly--contig:-NODE-2770-length-11256-cov-5.721632_pt1 | contig 11256 bp, 8 predicted proteins | sample MGYA00242116_ERZ509024 | MGnify/ENA primary metagenome ERZ509024 (study PRJEB26280, sample SAMEA2338697) | human gut metagenome | biome: human gut; feature: human-associated habitat; material: faeces... | reverse complement strand
GCATGCTCCGGGAGTTCGTGGATTTTGCCAATGTATTCAACTAACTCTCAATTTAAAATAATGTTTGCTGCACGTATCTCTCGGGGAATTCATGCAGGTAAGTAAAGCATTCCTTCGGGGAACACAGCATACCATTCGCTACGCAGGTATTTTGAATCAGTGCCATAAGCTCTTTTGCATAAGGACTGGGAATATCGTAGGCATTTCCGTAGGTGCTGATATATTTTTGCCGGATGCCGGGGAAATCACGATCCAGCGCCTGATAGAAATATTCCCGGTCGCCTTCCCGCAGCGTGACACCAACATCGAACACCAGAATCCCCTGAACTCCTGCCAGCAGGCAATAATCAAGCAAGCCTTCTATATTCTCCCTGGTATCGTTAATAAAAGGAAGAATCGGTGTCATCCACACAAGAGTCGGTATTCCCAACTCTTTACATCTCATCAACACTTCAAAACGCTCTCTCGTAGTAGATACATGCGGTTCAATCTTACGGCACAGCTCCTCATCATAAGTAGTGAGCGTCATCTGCACGACTGCTTTGGCCTTCTTATTGATAGATTGCAGCAGATCGAGATCCCGAAGCACCAGATTGGATTTTGTGAGTACCGTAACGCCATATTCATACCGATCGATCAGTTCCAGACATTTTCTGGTCAATTGAAGCTCTTTTTCAGCGGGAAGATACGGATCGCACATGGCACCTGTACCGATCATGCATTTGTGCCGTTTTGAACGTAATGCCTGCTCCAGCAGTTCAGGAGCATTTTTCTTGACCTCGATATCTTCAAAGGCGTGTGTAAAACCGTAACATCTGCTGCGGCTGTCACAATAAATGCAGCCGTGGGAGCATCCGCGGTAAATATTCATTCCGTTATTCTGAGATAAAATCCCCTTCGCCTGGACAAAATGCATGGCAATATTCTCCCTCATTTGATTGTATAACTTTGTTTTTATATTAACATAGGAAAAGTGAGAAAACAAAAATAATTTTAACTAAAATTAAGCTAAAATAGCTGGCTAAATAAAGATAATAATGATACAATACAAGAACGGAGATTGGAAAAGCTTTACGATAAAACAATTATGGAAAGGAAAACTATTGATGCAGAAATTTGGTACAGAAAAATTTCATGGGGTGAATTTTGCGGTATTTCCGCACAAAGGCGTACTGGGATCTGGAGAAGCCAGAAAAAGTATGGAGGAAATGGCGCATAAGACCCACGCGAACTGGGTGATACTCACTCCCTCGGGGATGCAGGAAACCCCTTATAGCGAAGAAATTCATTTCGATGGGGAGAAAAGCTGCACGGATGAAGAACTGTGTGATATGATTCGCTTTGCGCAGAGTCTGGGATTAAAGGTGGCATTAAAGCCTACCGTGAATTGTGACAATGGTGTCTGGAGAGCAAGGATAAGCTTTTTTGATCATGATGTTCCCTGTGAACCGAAGTGGGGCAACTGGTTTGAAAGCCATATTGCTTTTCAGAAGCATTATGCACAGATCGCACAGCGGACAGGGTGTGAATTATTTCTTACAGGCTGCGAGATGACGATGACAGAGCACCGGGAGGCGGATTGGAGAAAGCTGATCGCAGAGGTCCGCACAGTATATGACGGGCCTGTCGGTTATAATTGTGACAAATACGGAGAAGATCATATTACATGGTGGGATGCAGTGGATGTGATCGCTTCCAGCGGATACTATCCCATCGATGATTGGGAGAATCAGTTGGATCGCATTGAAGAAGTAGTAAAAAAATACCAGAAGCCTTTTATTTTCTCGGAGGCTGGATGCATGAATATCCATGGTTCCGCGCTGGTGCCGAATAACTGGGAACTGCAGGGCAAAGAGGATGATGCGGAACAGGCAGACTGGTATCTGGCAATGTTTTCTGCCTGCGAAAAACGGGATTGGGTGAAAGGCTTCGGAATCTGGGACTGGCCGGGAAGTATGGAAAGGAAGAGCCCTTATGCAGTCTGCGATCGCCCTGCGGAGGCTGTGATCGCCGAAGAATATAGCCGTTGTGCCAAGAATCGGTGATAAGAGAGCGAGACATCGAAAATCAGAACGACAGATAAAACAATGCACAGGGAGGTATGGCAGAAAAATGGAGCAGCCAACAAAGATAGTCAGTGTAGCAGCATTGCCGCAGGTACGGGTGTTGGGACGCACCACGGGAACGGATGTGGTGAACTTATTCTGGACCGGCAGCGGAATAGAATTTATCTATACCGGCAGTGAAATTCAGGTGGAGGTAAATGCCGATTACGACGCTTATGAACCGTGGCTTGCGGTGGAACTGAACGGTGTGCAGATCAGTAGAGTCCCGTTAAATAAAGGGAAAAATGAAGTGTGTCTGTTCCGGGGGATGACGGTAGGAAAACCGAAGCATGTACGGATTCTGAAGGAAGTACAGGCAATGCATCAGGATCCCGGGCATCTGTTACAGATTGTGGGATTGCAATATGCAGACGGTGAATTCCAGCAGCTGCCGGAGCCGAAGTACCGGCTGGAATTTGTGGGAGACAGCATTACCAGCGGGGAAGGTACGGTGGGAGCCATCTATGAGGAAGATTGGATCAGTGCCTTTTTCTCTGCAATGAATACTTATCCCCGTATGGTGGCAGATGCATTATCCGCAGAGTATCGTGTGGTATCTCAGAGCGGCTGGGGAATTGTCACCGGATGGGATGGAAATGTGGAGAATAAGATTCCTCCGTTTTACACACAGGTCTGTGGCTTACTCACCGGGGAGAGGAATGCTTCTTTGGGAGCGTTGCAAGACTATGATTTCGAGGCATGGCAGCCGGATGCGGTCATTATCAATCTGGGAACCAATGATGCCACAGCAATTCAGTCCGCAGTGGAACTGGGGCAGGAATGGGCAGGAACACGGGACGTAGAAGAAGTTAAAGAGATACTGACTACAGCCATCTGCGATTTCCTGAAAGTAGTGCGGAACAGCAACCCCACAGCACAGATCATCTGGGGTTACGGCATGCTGGGAGACAACTTTCTGTCCGCCATCCGGGAAGCTGTGGAAGGCTATGCGGAGCAGACTGCCGATTCCCGGATACACTTTTTGCAACTTCCCGACACTACACCGGATACCGTAGGCAGCCGCCTGCACCCCAGCATGAAAGCCCATCAAATTACCGCGAAAGAGATCGAAACATATCTGCAAGAACTGTTATAGGAGAAATTTATAATTTCTTAAGAAAAATGTGACGTAAAATGTGACAATTCCGCGTTATATTGAAACCCGTAGAAAGTAATTCATTCGGAGGGACTGGCAATATGATGCAGGAAAATCGTTCGGGCAGACAGGCAGAGATCCATATAACGCAGATGCGGAGGAATCCGTATCTGGTGGATTATCAAACCGGGAAAAATACGGGCAGACATATAGGAAGGCGCATAGAACAACGACATCATAGTGCAGTGCCCCAGCAGGAAAACAGAATCCGCCAACAGAAACAGAAAACTGCGGCTGCTGTATCTGATGGAAACGTATGCAGAGACAATACCTACAACACGCGCACAAGACAACGCCTGACGAGGGCGGAGAGACAGCGTCGCCGCAGACGGGCAAGAATCCGCAGATATATCCGGATGACTTTGCTTTGTGCAGGAATTCTGGTAGGAATCGTCGCATTGACAAAGCTTTTGAAGGTGCCTGCCAGTACTGCGGAAGCCAGCACACCGATGGAAGCAATAGATATGGCGCAGCAGGTGGGAAAAGGGACTGAGAATACCATGGGGACTAGGATCCAGGGACTGTCGGCGGAGACTTACGCAGCGCACCCTGACTGGACGGAGGATTTCCTCACGGTAAATGAATATTCCAGACCGGGAGATCCTTTGACGGAGGTGAATAATATTTTCGTGCATTATACTGCCAACCCCGGCACCAGTGCGGCACAGAACCGCAGTTATTTCGAACAGCTTAAGGACAATCATGAGCGCAGTGCCAGCGCGCATTTCATCATCGGCTATAACGAGGAGATCATCCAGTGTGTTCCTTTGGATGAGATCGCTTACGCGGTGCAGACCCGTAACGAGGATTCCATCTCTATCGAATGCTGCTATAAGGCGGACAACGGACAGTTCACTCAGGAGACCTACGATTCCCTGATCAGGCTGCTGAGTTGGCTGATCGATGCCTATGAACTGGAACCGGAGGATATTCTCCGCCACTATGACTGCGGTGGAAAAAAATGTCCCATATACTATACAGAGCATGAAGATGCCTGGGAGCAGTTAAAAGAGGATGTCAAAAATCTATAGAGAATTACGTGATCACAAGACACGAAGAGAGGAACTTTTTCCAAAAGGAAAGGTTCCTTTTAGTTTATCTTGTTTTAAGAATACAAGTTTGTTAGAATAGACGCATACGGAATACGATTTCCTTTTCAAAGGAAAAGTGTTGCAGACAAGGCCCTAAGGGGCAGAAATGAGGAGTATCATGAATATTTTATCACCTTCAATTCTTTCGGCGGATTTCTGGAAGCTGGGAGAGGATATCAAAGCTGTGGAAGGAGCCGGTGTGCCCTGGCTGCATGTAGACGTGATGGACGGACTGTTTGTGCCTTCAATCTCTTACGGAATGCCTGTCTTGAAGGCAGTGAGACCCCACACAGACATGTTCCTGGATGTGCATCTGATGATCGAGAAGCCGGAGCGCTATGTGGAAGAGTTCGCTGCCTGCGGTGCGGATCTGGTGAATTTTCATCTGGAAGCCACAGAAGATGTGAAGGGATGCATTGATAAAATACGTGCCACCGGCAAAAAGGTTGGCATCACCATCAAACCCGCCACCCCGGCAGAGACCGTGGAGCCTTATCTGGAACTGGTGGATATGGTACTGGTCATGACCGTGGAGCCCGGTTTCGGCGGACAGAAGCTGATCCCGGAATGCCTGAATAAGGTAGCGGTGATCCGTAAAATGATCACGGACAGAGGACTTGCTACCGATCTGGAAGTAGACGGCGGCATTCATCTGGACAACGTAGCGCTGGCACTTGATGCGGGAGCCAATGTTATCGTGGCAGGCTCTGCTGTGTTCAAGGATGACATCGCAGCCAATGCGAAGGCTTTTCTTGCGAAGATGCAGTAACATAGCCATAGGCGGGAATGAGGTAGGGAACGTCTTACGGAAGGCGTAGACTGCCGACAGACGGTGACGGAAGGACAGACAGACGTCTGCGGAATGGAGAGTAATATGGAGTTACAGATACTACACGCAATACAGGGAATTCATCAGGAATGGCTGACAGAGATCTTACGTTTTTTTACCACGATCGGTGAAAGCGGTTTGGTATGGATCGTTATTGCAATCGTCCTGACATGTATACCGAAGACCAGAAAATGTGGTCTGACTATGATGATCGCAATGGCTATTACTTATCTGGTGGGAAATTTGTTCTTGAAAAATGTGATTGCCAGACCCCGGCCCTGCGCAGTCGACAACAGTGTCATATTGAAGATCCCGTTTCCCTCCGAATATTCTTTTCCTTCGGGACACAGCTCCAATGGATTCGCCGGTGCAGTGACGATCTTCTGCTATTATCGCAGAGCGGGACTCTTAAGTCTGCTCATGGCGGCACTTATTGCATTTTCCAGACTTTACTTCTTCGTTCATTACCCGACGGATATCCTGGGTGGAATCTTATTGGGAACGCTGGATGCACTATTGGCGGTCTGGCTTGTGAGGCACTTGGAGAACTGGGCGGATGCGCAGTCTGCATCGAACGCAGATAAATCTGAACACGTGCAGGAAAAATAAAATAACGGGACGAAACCGGGATCAGACGGAAAGGGCAAAAACGATGATGAACAGCAGAACGTTATGGAATGATAATTGGTATTTTGCCAAAACAGCATTAGGTGTGAACTGGGAAGACAGGCAGATCTGGGAAGCCAAAATGCAGCCGGTGGATCTGCCCCATGACTGGTTGATCTATGATACGAAGAATCTCTATGAAGACAGCATCGGCTGGTATCGGAAGAACTTTGCCTATGCCCCGGATAAAACAGGAAATGATGACCGTGTCATCCTCCGCTTTGAAGGTGTCTACATGGATTCTTCTATTTATGTAAACGGTGAGCACCTTGGTGACTGGAAATACGGCTATTCTACCTTTGACTGGGATATTACGGATGCTTTACATGAGGGAGACAATGAAATCGTTCTGCGTGTTGTATTTCAGGCGCCCAACAGCAGATGGTATAGCGGTGCAGGAATCTACCGGAATGTGTGGATGATCCGGCTGCCGGAGACACATATTCCTCTGGACGGTATCTACATATCTTCTGTTGAGACGAAAAAGGGTTATGACCTGACTATCGACACGGAACTGGAATGGGGAACAGATAGTGGAAATTATGAACTGGAATACTGTCTGCGAGATACTGATAACAGCAAAAGCCCCATAGAAACAGAAACCTCGGAGCTCTTCCGGGTAAAACAGCCCCTCACCTGTGGACAGAACAAGATATCCATGACGATCCCTGTGGATAATCCGAGGAAATGGGACATTACGGATCCTTACTTATATGATCTACAGGTATGCCTGTGGAGAGAGCAGGAGACTAACAGCCGGGAACTATGTCAGCAGAAACATTTCCGTATCGGTTTTCGCACCATACAATTTGATCCCGACAGGGGTTTTTTATTAAATGGCAGGAAGATCCGACTGAACGGTACCTGTGACCATCATGACCTCGGAGCGTTGGGAGCGGCTTTCCACAAGGAAGCCATGCGCCGTAAGTTCAAACTCATGCGTTCCATGGGCGTCAATGCCCTGCGGACTTCTCACAACATGCCGGCAGTGGAAGTGATGGAACTGGCGGACGAGATGGGATTTCTGGTATTGTCTGAAGCCTTTGACATGTGGGAGATGGCGAAGAATCCATATGATTACGCCAGATTTTTCAAGGATTGGATGGAAAAGGATGTCCGCAGCTGGATCCGTAGGGATCGCAATCACCCTTGCATTATTATGTGGAGCATCGGTAACGAGATCCCAGACACCCATGCGGATGCCCACGGACAGGAGATCACCGGACACCTCATTGCTGCGGTCAGAAAATGGGACTACCGAAATGTGGCACCTGTGACCATCGGCTCGAACTATATGCCCTGGGAAAACGCACAGAAATGTGCAGATATCGTGAAGCTGGCGGGATATAATTACGCGGAAAAATATTATGAAGAGCACCATAAAAAGTATCCGGACTGGATCATTTACGGAAGTGAGACTTCTTCTGTCGTACAGAGCCGCGGCATCTATCATTTCCCGCTGGATCGGGCGACACTGATCGAAGCAGACGAACAGTGCTCCGCTCTGGGTAACAGTACTACCAGCTGGGCAGCCCAAAATACGGAATACTGTATCATTATGGACAGAGATACCCCCTATTCCTGTGGACAGTTCATCTGGACAGCTATTGACTACATCGGTGAGCCGACACCTTATCAGACGAAAAACAGCTATTTCGGGCAGATGGATACAGCGGGATTTCCGAAGGATTCCTACTATCTCTTCCGCGCAGAGTGGACAGATGTGAAAAAAGATCCTATGATTCATGTCTACCCTTATTGGGACTTCAATCCGGGGCAGCAGGTGGATGTGCGGATCACCAGCAATGCTCCGGAGGTGGAACTGTTCGTAAACGGCGTATCACAGGGAAGGCGGCAGATCGATCATGAAAAGGGAACGGTGTTGCAGCCTTCCTGGAAAGTACCTTATGTGCCCGGCAGTATCTGTGCTGTGGCTTACGATGAGACCGGCAGAGAGATTGCCAGACAGGAGAGACATTCCTTTGGCAACACCGATCATTATGTATTAAAAGCAAACAAAACCACTCTGCGTGCCGATGGCGAAGATATGATCTTCCTGGAGATCGCGGCAGAAGATAAGGACGGTTATCCCGTGGAAAATGCCTCCGATTATGTGAGAGTGACCGTGGAAGGTGCCGGAAGACTGATAGGACTGGATAACGGTGATAGTACTGACTACGATTCCTATAAGGGAACCGTCCGCAAGCTGTTCCAGGGGAAGCTTCTGGCGATGATCGCTGCGAAAACGATCCCCGGAGAGATTCGTGTGACCGTGGAGGACGCATGGACAGCCACGGCGAGCATGACCGATGAAACCGTCACCGGAACGGCCGCGGCAGTAGTCGAGACTTCGGACAATACGGCAGCTGCCGGGCACCGCACGGCGACAGTGACGCTTCATGCTATCGAAGCACAGATCCGTCCCGGTATCTGTGCAACGGAAGAAAACAGAGAATATCCGCCTGCCTTTGTGGAACCCGGATTCGTGCCGGTACGCAAGCTGGAACTGAGCGCAGCCGCAACGACGCTGACACCGGAAAACCCTTCTGTACTGCTGCATACCTGTATTTATCCTATGGAAGCCACTGACCGTAAGCTTCTGTGGAGCATTACGGATGCCACGGGTATTCCCAGCCCGATCGCAAAGCCGGAAGAGCTTCCGGACGGCGAAGGCATCCGTATCACAGGCATCAGTGACGGAAGTTTCCAGGTGAGATGTATGTCCTGCAACGGTACCCCTTCTGTGAAAATGATCTCACAGCTGGAGTTTCAGGTGGAGGGAATGGGACAGACGTTTCGGTCACCTTATGAACCGGTTACTGCTATTTCCTATGACACAAGTTTTGGCGGGGATGTGAGCCGCGGTGTGGAGAACAGTGCCGGAACGGATAAAGCACAGCCTACCGGTCTGGTTTATAGATCCGTAGATTTCGGCGAATTCGGAAGTGATGAGATCACGCTGGCTATTTTTGCGAATGATAATGACCCTCACAGAATTCAAATCTGGGAGGGAGAACCCGGGGAGAATGCATCCGGATTCGGAGAGACGGGAGAACTTGTCGGAGAAGTCACCTATCAGAAGCCCGGCATCTGGGAGGTCTTCCAACCGGAGACATTTACACTGTCCCGGAGACTGAAAGGCGTGGTAAATCTGACAATTGTGTCGGAAGATAAATTTTTCCTGAAGGAGTTTCATTTTACCAAACAGGAGAAAGCTTATGCGAGACTGTCTGCCCTCACAGACGGCGTTACTTATGGAGACAGCTTTGTGAGAACCGCGGATGCCATTGAACAGATCGGCAACAATGTTTCTCTGGAATTTGCGGATATGGACTTTGGAACAGATGCTTCTGACAGTATCGTCATATGCGGAAGGACACCTCTGCAGCACAATACGATACAGTTGCGATTCAGTAATGGGGAGACGCAGGTACTACCCTTCCCGCATAGCGGGGAATATCGTGAGATGCGATTCCCGATACAGAAAGTGACCGGAGAACAGAAGGTGACATTTGTCTTCCTACCGGGCTGTAATTTTGATTTCAAATGGTTCCGGTTTGAAAAAAGTGGATTGGAGGAGTAAAAGAAAATGATGAGCAGATGGAACAGAAAATTATGGGCATTGATACTTGCAGCAGGGATGACAGTATCTCTGGCTGCCTGCGGAGGAAACGACCAGGCAGCAGGCGGTGCATCCGCGGGTACCCAGGATGGGACTGCCGCCCAACAGAACCAGAGCACGGGCAGCAATATCGACAACGCCGGCAGTATTGTAACGTTAGCGCAGGATGCCCGGGCACTGCAGATCATAGACGACAACTACCGCACCTACTACGAGCTTTTTGTTTATTCCTTCTATGACAGTGACGGCGACGGCATCGGTGACTTGCAGGGAGTCCTGGACAAGCTGGACTACCTGAATGATGGTGACGATACGACGGATACGGACTTAGGGATCAACGGCATCTGGCTCATGCCGGTAATGCCCTCCACGACCTATCATAAATACGACACTACGGATTATGAGAATATTGATCCGCAGTACGGTACCCTGGATGATTTCCAAAAGCTGCTGACAGCCTGCCATGACCGTGGGATCCGTGTGATCCTGGATCTGGCGATGAACCATTCTTCCAGTAGGCATCCATGGTTTTTACAGGCAACGGAGTATCTGAAAAATCTGCCGGAGGGAGCTGAGCCTGACTCCTCAGAATGTCCTTATATAGATTATTACCATTTTTCAAGGGAAGCCCAGAGCGGATATGCGCAGGTAAATGGGGCAGACTGGTATTATGAAGCAAGATTTTGGGACGGCATGCCGGATCTGGATCTGCAGAATGAAGAGGTGCGCCGGGAATTCGAGCAGGTGGCGGACTTCTGGCTGGATATGGGCGTGGATGGTTTCCGCCTGGATGCGGTGAAGGAATACGTCACCGGCTCTGTGGAAGACAATGTCGAGATTTTAAGCTGGTTTGCCGATTATGTCCATGGCAAGGACCCGGAGAATTATCTGGTGTGTGAATGTTGGACAGATCAGAATACCTATGCGCAATATTACGCGAGCGGCGTGGACAGCATGTTTGATTTTACCTTCGCTGACAAGTCCGGAATCATCGCAAATGTGGTAAATGGCAAGGCATCCGCGGCATCCTATGCAAAGAATCTGGAAGCGGAGCAGGCTATGTATGCGCAGTACAATCCGGATTACATCAATGCCCCTTTTTACACGAATCATGATATGGGGCGGAGCACAGGCTACTATGCCGGGGAAAACAGTGAGGCACAGACGAAGCTTGGCAATGCCCTGAATCTGTTGTCCGGTGGAAGTGTCTTCCTCTACTATGGGGAGGAACTGGGAATGAAGGGCTCCGGCAAGGATGAGAATAAGCGTGCTCCCATGTACTGGAGCAAGGATGACAAAGCGGAAGGCATGTGCAAGGGACCTGCGGATATGGAAGATTTTCAGATGAAATTCGACAGTCTGGAAGAACAGCAGGAGGATCCGGATTCCATTTACAATTATGTAAAACAGGTAATCCGTATCCGGAACCAGAATCCCGCTATTGCCAGAGGCACCACCACTTATCTGGAGCAGTATTCCGGCGAGCAATGCTTTGCACTGACAAGAAGCTATGAAGACAGTACTTTATTACTGTTGGGCAATACTTCTGCGGAGCCTGCAAGTGTGGACCTGTCCGGACTTACCGTTGGTAACACCGCAGCAGAGGATCTGGTACTGCTTGGAGAACTTTATACCGGAGAGGAGATCGCCGAACGCGAAGGAACTGCGGTCACACTTCCGGCATATTCTGTTTTGATACTGGGGGAAAAAGAGGAGCTGTAATGAGCAGTAATGAGACAAAACTGCATTGACAGTCCGGATTTCCTGTGCTACTGTAAGAATACGCA
>ENA-ORNQ01002768-ORNQ01002768.1-human-gut-metagenome-genome-assembly--contig:-NODE-2768-length-11263-cov-2.714400_pt1 | contig 11263 bp, 8 predicted proteins | sample MGYA00242116_ERZ509024 | MGnify/ENA primary metagenome ERZ509024 (study PRJEB26280, sample SAMEA2338697) | human gut metagenome | biome: human gut; feature: human-associated habitat; material: faeces... | reverse complement strand
CGGCGTCAACACGCAGATTCTGTACCGGGAGACGGAACAGGAGCCGTTCCGTCCGGTGCTGACCACCTCTTTCAAGGACGAGGTAAGCTTTTACGTGTTCACGCCCGACAATAAAATGGTCTATGCGACGTCGAACATCGGACGCGACAAGGCCGCGCTGGTCGTAGTGGACCCTGCGACCGGACAGGAGGTCGAGGAACTCTATGCGAACGATCTGTACGACGTAATCGGGTTGGGCTATTCGAAAGCGAAGGAAAAGCTGACCGGCGCCTATTGCGAGGGACCGAAGGACGTGATCCGCCATTTCTTCGATCCGCAGACCGAGGAGTCGTTCCGCAAGCTGCAAGCTCAACTACCCGGATATCAGATTAGTACGACCGCAACGAACAAGGCCGAGGATATGAAGATCGTCTATGCGGGCAACGACCGCACGCGCGGCACGTATTACCTCTACGATGTAAAGGCCGACAAACTGACGAAAATCGCCGATCTGGCGCCGTGGATTCAGGCCGAGGAAATGGCCGAGATGATACCCGTCAGCTATCCCTCGCGCGACGGGCTGACGATCGAGGGCTACCTGACGCTACCCGCAGGACTGACGATGGAAACGGCCCGGCAGCTACCGGTCGTCGTCAACCCGCACGGAGGGCCTTGGGCCCGCGACAGCTGGGGTTACAACCCCGAGGTGCAGTTTCTTGCCAACCGGGGATATGCCGTGCTGCAAATGAACTTCCGCGGCTCGACCGGCTACGGGCGCAAGTTCAAGGAACTCTCGTACAAGCAGTGGGGACAGACGATGCAGAACGACATTACCGACGGCGTACGGTGGCTGATTTCGCAGGGAATCGCCGACTCGACGAGGATCGCCATATACGGCGGCAGCTACGGCGGCTATGCGACGCTGGCCGGCCTGACCTATACGCCCGACCTGTACGCCTGCGGAGTCGACTACGTGGGCGTGTCGAATCTGTTCACGTTCCTGCAGACGATCCCTCCCTATTGGAAACCGATGCTCGACATGATGTACGAAATGGTGGGAGACCCGCAGAAGGACAGCACGATGCTGGCCGCCTATTCGCCGGCGCTCAACGCCGACAAGATCAAGGCGCCGCTGCTGGTCGTGCAGGGAGCCAACGACCCGCGCGTCAATAAGGCCGAATCGGATCAGATGGTCGCCGCGCTGCGCGCACGGGGAGTGGACGTGGACTACATGGTCAAGGACAACGAGGGACACGGATTCCATAACGAGGAAAACCGCTTCGCGTTCTACCGGACGATGGAGCGTTTCCTCGCAAAGCATCTCAAGGGCGAGCAGATAGATGCCGTGATCGAAGAAGAAGCTCCGGCCCCCGCCGAGGCCGATTCGATGGCCCGATAACTTCCGCCGGTCGGAATTTCGAGAAGGCATTCTTAAAAGAGTAAGATGTCCCTCAAAATCGTATAACAAAAGAAATATGATGAAAAACAACCATTGTGTCATCGCATTATCCGCTGCCATAATTTCCTTATCTTATGTAAACTGTCAGGATGCACGGCATGGACGGCAATACAAGATTATAAAGGACATAGCGGAATTGCAGAACACCGAATCGCTGGACGAGGCGGATTTGTCGTCGTTGGATTTGAGGGATTGCGAAGATTTGTTTTTGGGGAAAACGGGGTTTGACGAGAACGGGGTTAAACAATGGACAGACCGTGTGATATGGCCCGAAACGTCGAAAATGCCGGAAGGCTTCGACCCGCAAGAACTTCTTGAAGCGTCGAAAATGCCGAAGAATGTTGCCGGACTGCACGCGAAAGGAATTACCGGCAAAGGCGTAAAGATCGCTATCATAGACCAACGGTTATTCAAAGAGCATCCGGAATATAAGGACCGGATCAAATATTACGAAGTATTCGGCGATAACTGGCAACAGGACGGTATCGACTATCACGGCAGTCTGGTTACCGGAGTAGCGGCGGGCAAAAGCACCGGTACGGCTCCGGAGGCCGATATTTATTATTTTGCGGCGAATAATTGGCCGGACGATAAATCGCAGCCGAATACCATGCGCACGATCAATCAAGCGATCCGGAAAATCATAGATATGAACAAGACGTTTCCGGAGCGTGAAAAAATACGGTTCATATCGATGAGCAGCGGCACTCCCGACGACGCGTTCGCCAAAGAACGCGAGGAATTGTTCGACGAAGCGGAACAGAACGGCATAATGGTTCTCGGCGGTTTCTACAAACATACGATGCGCAATAATTCTTTCGACATAAGATATGGATTCGTAGGCCGGGGGCTCGGAATACCTACGGACGGAAAAACGAATCCGTATTTTGACGGCGGATACGCTTACGAACGTTTGGGAGGGGCCAGTTCTACGTTTCCCTATCTGGCCGGAGTTTTCGCAATGGCATTGCAGGATAATCAAAATTTCACACGATTGCCGCATTGGCAGGATCAACTGATGAAAATAGCGTACGACACCGCTGTCGACTCTGTCGTCAATCCTGAGGGGATCGTCGAAGAAGTATCCCGTATTGCCCAAACGCTACAATAAATCGGCGAAGTCAACGGATTTCCGCCACGAGCCGATCGAGTGCCGGGCTGTAATTTTTCCGTTTATTTGAGGCGGCAATGCATTTTGCCGCCTTTTTCATATTCGTATCTTACCGGTATTCAACTCCTTGTATAAAATCCGAATTTGATATCTGACGATACATTCGGGGCTATTCTTTACCGGGATAGTCCGAAAGCGAATCTCGTTACAGGGAGGATCAACGAAATGCCGAAACAGTTCGATTCGTATGAATTTTGCAGAGCCCGATTTACCTCTGAAAATCCGTTTTAAGTACGAACGGAAGGGTTTCGTTTTCAGTCAACGAAATTGCCTTCTCTCCCGGCTTCACTGATCTATGGTTTTCATAAGCTTATCCGTCAGGATTACAGTAACGATGCCAATCCGATCTTTGTCTTTCTAATCTGAATTTTCCATCTCCTCATCAATTGTTTGAGACTATGAACATCAACACATGAAACGGAAAATAGCGCCGTTGTCATGTCGTCATTTTATCTCGGTTAAATCTGACCAACCAATACATTGAACTTTTCAAAGAATTCTTTTGAAAAGGGCGCTTTTCTGCTTTGCGGCTATAACGACCAGAACGGATTCGAGGAACGCCCGGACTGTTTTCCGAATCGGAGCCGGTTCGTCGGGATTGCCCTGCAGACCGAATGCGTCTTGCCGGAAGACGTCTGCCGGACCGGAAGATCCGTTGTGACGATGACGGGAAAGCGATCGGTCCGACAAAAAGCGTCCCCCGGTTTCAATCGGAGGACGCTCTTCATCTGTTGTTCGCCGGTTCGCAGCGCTATTTCCGGACGGATGCCTCGTAGACCCACGAGCCCTCGAACATGACCTCGTACTCCCGTTTCTTCTGTACGGCCTGCCGCTCGGAGTCGGAGCCGAAGATGGAAATCAGAATCCGTCCGTTGGGCTGGGGCAGTTTTTCATAAGGTAGCGAATCGTCCTTCTTCCGGGCTTCCGCAATGAAGCGGTCGGCATTCTGTTCCGTGCTGTACGCCCCGACGATCACGTAGTAGCGCTTTTGTCCGGCGGCCGGAACGCTGGGAACAGAGGGCGTAAGCTCCTTGGCCGGCACGACATTCCCGGCAGCCGTGTCAGCCTCTGTCCCGGACAATGAGGCCGGAGACGGCGGCAAATTGTTCTCGGCTGCATCGCCGGCCTCGGAGGGCGCGGTCGCCGTCCGAACCGTCCGGGGCGGATAAGGCGCATCGCGACTTTCGAGCCATGCGATAGCCCCGACCGATATGCCCGCGCCGACCACCACGGCCAGAACGACCCACCATAAGAGCCCGTTGCCGCTTCCCTTACGGGGCAACCGCATCGGAGCGGTCCCGGCCGGGTTGAGCACGACGGCCATCTGCGGGGCAGGACGAAACGTTCCCTCGCTGACAAGGCCGACCGAATCGATCGTCACGCCCTCCTCGGAGCTCACCTGAGCGAGCCACGAATTATACGTCTGCTGCGCGTCGTCGCGATCCGTCTCGCCGTAGCGGGCAAGCAAATCGATCACGTCCAGAAAGCCGGGCTGCGCATCGGGCAGCAGCTCCACCCGGTTCACGGGGGGAACCAGCGTGTTCCGCTCCTCGGTCCGGGCGGCCGACGTCACGACATGCAGCGCGCCGACGCCCGGCAGGTTGATGCCTTGCCGCTTGGCCAGTGCATTGAATACGAGTACGCTGACAGGGTCCATTATCTCTTGGTTTTAGGTAGTTCCACGGCGGGGCGTCTGCATGCCCGGTACAAAATGACTATGCCCAGTACGATGAACGGAATGCTGAGCCATTGACCCATGTTGAGCGTCATCGTCCGCTCGAACTCCTCCTGCGGATTCTTGATGAACTCGACCAGAAAGCGGAATCCGAACAGATAGATCAGAAAGAAACCGAACATCAGGCCCGGACGACGCAGTGCAAGCTTGGGGCCATAGTACATCCAGCACAGAATGCCGAACAGGACGAGGTAGGTCGCCGCCTCGTAAATCTGCGTCGGGTGCATCGGCTGCGTCTCCCCGGCCCGCACGAAAACGAATCCCCACGGCAGCGACGTCGCATGTCCGTATATTTCGGAATTCATCAGGTTGCCGATCCGGACGAGCGCGCCGGCGATGCCGACAGCGATCGCGATGCGGTCGAGCGACCAGATGTAAGGCAGTTTGTTCCGGCGCGAAAAGAGCCACAACCCGATCAGAAGCCCCACGGCCGCACCGTGGCTCGCCATACCGCCGTTACGGATTTCGGTGATGATCGCCAGCGGATGCGCAAGATAGTGCTGCGGCTCGTAAAAAAGGCAGTGACCCAGCCGCGAACCGATGATCGTAGCCAGCGTGCCGTAAATGAAAATCGACTCCGAAACCGACGAAGGAAGCCCCTCGCGCTTGCAGAAATTATCGAAGAACTTGGCGCCGACGAGAATCGCCAGCGCCCACATCAGCCCATAATAACGGATATCCAACCCGCCGACGGAGAAGAGCACCGGGTTGAAATTCCATACGATGTACAACGGATTGAATACCATTTTATCGAAATTGGTTTACTTGATTTCGTTCGGGTCCGCCTTCTTGAGCGTGAAGGAGAAGGTGCTGCCCACGCCCACTTCGCTGCGCAGCGTGATATGCTCGCCGTGCGCTTCGACGATATGTTTGACGATCGCCAGCCCCAGCCCCGTGCCGCCGTGCTCGCGCGACCGGCCCTTGTCGGTGCGGTAGAACCGTTCGAAGACACGCGGGATATCCTCCTTGGCGATGCCGACGCCCGAGTCCTCGACCTCGATCAGGATCTTGTCGAGCATGTCGCGGAAACGCACGCGCGTCTGGCCGCCCTCGCGGCCGTAGCAGATCGAGTTGGTCAGCAGGTTGACCATCACCTGCCCTACATAGTGCTTGTCGGCCAAGACCCAGAAGGGCGACGGCAGATCTTCGGCCCCCTTCACCAGCAGTTTGATGTGCCGCTCGCCGGCCTTCATCTCCAACTGGTCGGCGATCTCCTTCGTGAGCGCCACGACGTCGAACGGCTCCATTTTGAGCCGCGTCATGTCGCTTTCGAGTTTGGAGATCGTGTCGAGGTCGTTGACGATATTGATCAGCCGGTCGATACTCTTTTCCGTGCGTTCGAGATACTTGCGGTTGATGAGTTCGTCTTCCAGTCCGCCGTCGAGCAGCGTCGAAATATACCCCTGAATATTGAAAATCGGGGTTTTCAATTCATGCGCCACATTGCCGAGATACTCCTTGCGGAACTTCTCCGTCTCTTTCAGGCGGGCGATCTCCATGTCGCTGGTCTCGGCCCATGCCGACAACTCTTCGGAGATGCTCTCCACGTGCTTGTCCTTCAACTCGTCAAGAATCTCGTGCGTATGCACGTTGCGCGAAAAGACGATCGAATAGATCGGTTTTAGCTTGTAAGCCACATATTTACGGATCACAAAGAGGGCGAACAGCGCCACGATCAGGAACGTCCCGACCGCCACGCACAAAACGCCCCACCACGCCACATGGGCCAATGCCGTCGCCAGAGCGACGATCGCCGCCGCCAGCACCGCAACCAACAGCGAGGAGGCCTCTTTCGTCTTGATGTTCATCGTAACAAAAATTAAAGGTGAGACAAATCCGCACTCCGCCCCGTCGAAAGACGACCGTGCGTCAACGCTTCATGTAATTGCGCATCAGGCGGGCGATGTACTTGCCCACGATGTCGAATTCGAGATTCACCACCGAACCGACCCCGATGCGGCAGAAATTGGTATGCTCATAGGTATAAGGAATGATCGCCACACGGAAACCGTCGTCGCGCGAATCGCACACCGTAAGGCTCACTCCGTTGACGGCCACCGAACCCTTCTCGACCGTACAGTTGTCGCCCTGGGGTTCGTAGCGGAAGGTGAAATACCAACTTCCCTCGGCATCCTCGACCGCCGTGCAGACGGCCGTCTGATCCACATGCCCCTGCACGATATGCCCGTCGAGCAGCGCATCGGGTTTCATCGACCGCTCGACGTTGACCAGATCGCCTACCTGCAACGCCCCCAGGTTGCTGCGCAGCAGCGTCTCCTTCATGGCCGTCACCGTGTAGGTATCCTCCGTAAGGTCTACGACGGTCAGGCACACGCCGTTGTGGGCGATGCTCTGGTCGATCTTCAATTCGCGGCAGAAATCGGCGCGCAGGGTGAAATGCTTGTTCTGTCGTTCGCTGCGGACGGCCACCACGGTCGCCGTCTGCTCTATGATTCCGGAAAACATACGATCGTCAATACTTAAATTTAAATGGATTGTTAAAGTTAAGCATAATTTTTCAAACACCCAAACCCGAAGGGACGGAACAACTCCCCCAGCGGGACGAATCGTTTCGGATTCACACCGTCCGGAATCGCAGGACGAACCGACAACTGCCTAACAATTCAAGGTTTTGCGCCATAAGTCCGGCGAGGAAGACAACTATTGCGCCAGAATCGTATGGTAAACTTTTTCGATGAACGTTTCATAGTCATTCAAGATGACTCCCGGCTCCATCGGACCGAACTCAACCTCCGACAGCATGACCGAACAATCCTGATTTCGATAATAGCCCATGTATTCATCCTTAGTTCGCAAGGCCCGATTTTCGGGAAGATGCACCACATAGATCAGTGTCTTGTTGGGCGTGTGATAGAAAACATTCGCATCGTCCCTCGAAAGGCAGATGTATTTGGAAGCATTCCGCTTCGTAAAGGTCTCCCACCGTTGGATGGTCTTATGGGTGTCCCTCCGATAATAAGGCAGTTGATCCTGAATGATAAAAATCTGGAAATAAGGATAGCCCGCCGCCCTGATATTCGCGGTTTCGCCGAGCATGTTCTCGAAATAGTTGTTCGAGTTCTGAGAATAGTTCTGCATGACGAACTTGACGGCGACGCCCGCGGCGACCTTATCTTGTTTGAAAATCGTTATATCCACTCTTTTAGGGACATATCTTCCCCGAACGGTGAACTCTTTTCCGAGGCCGAATCCCTGCGAACAGATATGATAGCCTTCGCCCAACCGCCGGGACAGATCGGCTGCGATCGCACCGTGAAGAGGCTTGAGCTTTTCCGGACTCCTCGACGTTTTCACCCGCAGGAACCGGCAGAACGAGTTGGATATCACCTTCAAAAATTCAGCGTTCGTCAACGGGAATGAAATCGGTTGCTCTTTCATGACATGCTATTTTATAATTCAGATACTGCTCCAAATCTTTGGAACCATACGTGTAGTAACCGCCGCTCTTGTAATTCTTCAACATCGCCAGATAGTCGATAAAATCTTTCGATTCAACGGCCGATTTCAACACGTCATAGGGAACTCTGCTCAGAATATAGAGCCCGCTGTACAGACCCGAACCGGCAGGGACGTCGATCAACCGGATGCTCGACACATCCTTAATGATGGAATTGATGGAATATTTCCTTTCGAAAACATCTCGGATGGCCTGCGTTCGTCCGTAGAGATACCAATCCGGATTTTCACGCTCGGTATGCTTTTTCAGCAACTCCTTCTTGTTCCTGTTCAGATAGTCCGCAACATCCGGATGCGAAAAGACCGCTTCTCGCGAGAGCGGTTTCCCTGCGGCATCGTATGGAAAAAACGCCTTGTACCATTTCCCCGTCGAAGCCTTCAAGACCGGAATCGTGAGCGCGTCGAAGGAGACGTTCGAAATAAAAACCTTGTCCGCGAGTGTGGCAAACCCGTTTTTCACCCGGACGTAACGGGGCACGGAGGCCGTTTTGACGACCCTCAACAACGATAAGTCCTCTTTCGAAGCGACGTAGAAACTATCGCCGATAGACATCTCCCCATAGGTTATCGTATCGACATAGACTTTGTCCGAATCCACTGCCGAATAGGTATAATATTCGACCCCGTCGGCCTGGTGCCGCGCGTCGAACAATGCGATCATCGTATAGGCCGTCACATTCTCGAAAACCTGCTGGTGTCCCAAATCGATCAATCCCGCCAGAGTCCGGTGCTGCATGACATATTTTCTCATGTTCGTCGCAGCCACGCTCGACAACCAGGAACTCGGCGTGATGTAACAGAGTTTACCCGTACCGTTGATCATGCGCAATCCCAATTCGTAGAACGCGAGATAGAGATCCGTCATACCGCCCTCGGCGAATCGGAACGATTTCACTTCATCGTAATCCTCTTCCAGATTATGAACCCGGACATAGGGAGGGTTCCCGACGACAAAATCCATCTGCCCGTCATACCGGGTTACAGAGAGTGCATTGGTGTTTAAGAGATCCCACCCGACATTTTCCACGCCGAAATCCTTTGCAATGCCATCCAAATTGGAACGACAATCTGCACAGACGACAGGGTCCAGTTCTATCCCGTGTACAAATCTTTCCAGATCGGCTTTGAGTCCGACGTTATCGTCGTGATTGGCTACATACTCGCTGCAATATCTGGCGACGGCTTCACATAGAAACGCTCCGGCGCCGCAACTATTGTCGATGATATGTTTTTCAAGGATATTACCGCAGACATAGCCAGCATAATCCAGCATGTTCCTGACCAAAAAGCCGGGCGTAAATACCTGCCCGCTATGTTTGACCGACCGGTCGGCAGCATGGCTTCCTTGAATTCCGGAACTCGGCCCGCTGCCCCGCCCTCTGTTATTTTGACGCATCGCCTAATTTGCATTTACTTGTTGAATCTACCGCCGGACCGGTCTCCAAGACCACCCATCCCGGACGGCAGTCGTTGCAAAAAACACCTCGCAATCATCTGTTTCATGGCACGATACATCAATAAGACGACTTTTCGGGGAATTTGGGCCCAATATAAAATTGATCACCGCATGTTCCATCGGCGACCTCCTTACGGATTCAAAACCGGTCATAGCGCTATGCGTTTAGCGCTCCCAAGATAAGGAAAAGATTCCGTTTCCACAAGAAGACCCGCCCCTATTAGGAGCTGTCCAAAATGGTTCCCTGCAATTTTACCCCGTCGCCCGATCCCGAATGCGGTCCCGACGCCAACCGCCGATGCCGACCGGCCGCCGTGCGGGACGACGGCCGCTTTTGGGCGAACCTCGTGCGTCTCAGGCAGGTCGCGACGGACAGTTATTCGCCCGAAGCTATTGGAGATGGTGCTGCAGACGGCCAACCGAGTCCGATCCGTTTGCGAAACCGGAAGGCATGTCGCTCAGTCGACGATAAGATGCGCTTTTACCCGATAAATTTTCTGTATATCCTTGCTTTTGACGACCATTTCGTCGAACCCGGCCTCGCACGAAGCCGTCAGCCGTACCGACTGTGCGCCGGCTTCCAGATGGAGCTGCCGCAGCGTCACGATCTTGCGCGTCACGACGACATACATGCCGCCGGGGATGACCGACTCCACGTCGGACTCCTTCAGAAAAACCAGCGTTCCGGCAGGCAGCGTATCGCCCATCGCACGACCGTAATAGTAGAGCGCGCAGTCGGCATCGTCGCCCATCGGCAGCACGACGTACCCGTCGGGACTCAACAGCTCCACGCCGCGGATCGACTTTTCGACATCGGCATTGAAAAAGGGTATCTGCGCGCCGCGGTCCTCGCTTCCCGAAACGAACATCTGGCCCCTGCCGGTCAACAGCCACAACAGGTCGATCTGCGGAAAATGCTGGACGATCCGTTCGCCGAGTTTCCGGGAGATGCCGTTGTGCCCCCGTTTGATCTGGTAAAGATTTTCACCGCGGGAGAGTCCGATATAACGGGCAAAATAATTCGTCGTCATGTTGGCCCATTTGACGACACTCTCGATTCTTTGCCAATTATTTTGATTTTCGTGCATTATTTCAAATTTTTTTTGCATCTTTGCATCATCATTTGGTCTCGTAGTTCAATGGATAGAATATAAGATTCCGGTTCTTACGATGTGGGTTCGATTCCCGCCGAGACTACTTTTTATCTTATTTTCAGTCACTAACCCCTTTCGATTCATTCTTATATTTTACTACAAAATTAATAACAAATTTCTATTCTCCAATAAAAAATAGCAAATTTAGGCAACTTGATATTGTAAAAGGGTTTTATCGATCTTCCGGTACCGGAAATGAATTCCGACAAAAAAATGCACAAATGTTTCCGAAAGGCGGAAACGGGAGCGAAATAGAAAAGTCCGGCAATGTTTCGACATCGCCGGACTTATTTTTACCGAAACCTTCTCAATAAGTCAGACGCACGCCCAACTGCAAAGACAAATTGACCGGCGAAACCGTCCGGGCCGTCCGCAACGCGGTTTCCGTCAGGTAATAGGAGACGCCCGGTTCGAAGTAGAGGGCCGTCCGCCGCGTAAAATCGTACTGTACACCCGCGTTGGCGGTCAACGACCATTGCAGCTCCTTTTCGGCGACGGACTCGGAGCCGAATTTCGCATAGAGGCACTTTTCGACCATTCCGCCGGCACCCAGATAGAGCTTCCAGTCGCCGCGCGACAGAAAATCCCAGTTGACACGCAGCGGAATACCCAGCATGTGAAGCGTCTGCGAGAACGACTCGTCATTCTGCGATACCCTGACATCCGAACGCAACAGCGAATAGACCAGACCGCTTTCGAGCGACAATCCGTATCCGAATTCCTTGCGAACGGAGATGCCGAAACTGAGCGGTTGCTTATGCCGGTAAAGATAATCGTCGTAACCGCGTTTCATTCGGAAAATGCCGCTCGAACTGAGCACATGAGAGGGCGA
>ENA-ORNQ01002767-ORNQ01002767.1-human-gut-metagenome-genome-assembly--contig:-NODE-2767-length-11266-cov-3.087057_pt1 | contig 11266 bp, 10 predicted proteins | sample MGYA00242116_ERZ509024 | MGnify/ENA primary metagenome ERZ509024 (study PRJEB26280, sample SAMEA2338697) | human gut metagenome | biome: human gut; feature: human-associated habitat; material: faeces... | reverse complement strand
ACCCACGATCTTATCCGGCCCCATCAGCTTCCTGGCCACAGCAACCGGAATATCCGAAGACCCCACATGCACCCCAGCCGCATCACAGGCCAGCGCCACATCCACACGATCATCAATGATCAGTGGCACATTGTAACGATCTGTGATCTCCTTCACCTTAAACGCCTTATCCAGATACTCCCGGCCACCCTTGTTCTTCTCACGAAGCTGAACCAGAGTCACACCACCCTTACAGGCCTCTTCCACCGTATGAAGCAGAGACTCCTCTGTATGATACGTACTGTCCGTCACCAGATACAGCGTTACATCCAAATCTTTTCTATCCATCTCAAAATCCTCTTCTTTAATACATTTCAATCTTCAGCGTTTCCAGCAGCTGCCTGTCAGAAATCCCATAAATCTCATCCAGCAGATTCGCCTGAAAACTTCCCGGCCCGCGGGAAATTTTTTCAGCCTGCTCACCGGCAATACCCATCAGTGCGGTGCCAAGAACTGCAGCGTCCAGATAATTCCCGGATCTCACATTTAATCCCATCTCACCGCCAGACCAGACACCTGCCTCTGTACGATCCGTCATCTCTTTCGCAATATGATCTTCACACCCCGGCAAAAACGCCGCAGTCAGCGCCCCAACCATACAGCCGGTCCCGGTAATCCCGGACAACCCTGCCGTACCATTTTCAATCAGAACAACCTGTTCACCATCCGTAACAAAATCCTGCTTCCCGGTAGCCAGTACCACCGCCTGATTATTTCTGGAAAAAGCTTTCAGCACATCACTGACCGCATCAATATTTTCTGAAGTCAGCGCATCCTGTGCTCCCGCATCAATTCCGATGGCATGGGACGGAAGCCCGGAAACAGCCAGAAGCTCCGACATATTTCCCTTCAGAACCGCCGGATGGCCAATACTTAAAAGCTCCCTCGCCAGATCCAGCCGCAGGTCACTGCATGCAACCCCCACAAGATCCAGCAGAACCGGAATCTTATTTTCCACAGCTCTTCTCATGGAACACTTCATAGATTTGATCCTGGCATCGGTAATGTTTCCAAGATTCAGCATCAAAGCACCGGAAGAAGCTGTAATCTCCTCAACTTCCGCCGGATGCTCCGCCATGATCGGCCTTGCACCCACTGCAAGGATCACATTTGCACAGTCGTGGATCGATATCGGATTGGTGATGCAGTGGATCAGCGGCTTCTCCTCTTTAATTTGCTTTCGCAGTTGTAAAAGTCTTTGTCTCATATGTTTTTGAACCCAAAGCTGCCTGGAATTTCACCAGAAGGCCTGCTTTGCTCAGTGCCTTCAGGAAAATATAGGCAACACATCCTCCCATTGTGGTTGCTGCAAGGAACATCGGCGTATAATAAAACGCTGTCAGTCCGCCTCTTCCCATCAGGAATGCCATCACCGGATAAGAAACCATAGAGCCGATGATACCTGTTCCAAAGATCTCACCGATCACCGCACAGATGATCTTACCTTTGGAAAGTCTGTAGAACACACCTGAAAGGAATGCGCCAAACACTGCACCGGTCAGTGCAAGTGGCGGGATTCCCATGAACATCATACGGATCACGCCGATCATTGTTGCACAGAGAAGGGAATACCACGGTCCCATCAGAACCGAACATACGATATTCACCAGATGCGCCGTCGGGCACATTCCCTCAATCCTCAGGATCGGTGAAATTACGACACCGATCGCAACCATCATTGCCAGCATTACCATACGAAGCGTGTGCATCCTCTGTTTTTCCATTGTGTTTTCCTCCCTGAAATACAAAGCAGATCACAAGCAGCGGATCCCGGGCAAAAAATTTCCCGGCTGCTGCAGTCTGCCTTTAGATTTTGGCGGTCGAAGTTCCCTTACTTCCTCTCACTCCGAAAACACGGATTCCCATCGCTTACATGATCCTTCCGGAAAAATCTCCGGAACATCACCCTCCTGCCAGACATTAAGGCGCTCCCCTTCCTGCCCGCTCTTTCGCAGAAGCTCACAAAAAGAGCGCATCCCCCGGCAAACGCCACGGAGACACGCTCTCATATCACAATCCCTCCGTTGGCATTACCCAAATCAGGTACGGTCGAAGATCTATCTTCCTCTCAGCCTGTCACACAAGCTCCCGCTGGCTCTTTTCTTTTCTGTTCCTCAATATAGCACACCCTTATTCCATTGTCAACGAATCATGAAACATCAACTATGTACCGGATGTTTTTGTCAAACCAATATTCAGGAATCTTACTTTGAGATCTCATCGATCAGACGCAGCTCTTCCTCTGTAAACGGTGCACAGTGGATCGCTTTCACATTATCCAGGATCTGCTGTGGCTTGGAAGCGCCGATGAGTACACTGGTGACCTCCTCATGGTGGAGCAGCCAGCCAAGTGCCATATCTGCAAGCTTTTCTCCTCGCTGCGCTGCCAGATCGTTCAGTCTGCGGATCTGGTCCAGACGCTCCGGTGTCAGTGCGCTTTCTTTCAGGAATCTTCCGTCTTTGCGGATACGGCTGTCCTCCGGGATTCCGTTCAGGTAGCGGTCTGTCAGCTGTCCCTGTGCAAGAGGGCTGAAGGTGATGAGGCCTTTTTTCAGGATGCCGGTGGTTCTCTTCAGGCCGTTCTCTTCCACAGTTCTGTCAAAAATGGAATACCGGTTCTGATTGATCACAAACGGGCATTTCAGATCTTTCAGGATCGCTGCTGCCTGGCTTAAAGTTTTTCCATCGTAATTGGAAAGTCCTACATAGAGGGCCTTACCCTGCTGAACCGCTGTTGCAAGCGCGCCCATAGTCTCCTCCAGAGGAGTCTCAGGGTCCATTCTGTGATGGTAAAAAATATCCACATATTCCAGTCCCATGCGTTTCAGGCTCTGGTCAAGGCTCGCCAGAAGATATTTACGGCTGCCCCAGTTTCCGTAAGGGCCCTCCCACATATCATAGCCGGCCTTGGTTGTGATGATCAGTTCATCACGATACGGCATCAGTTCTTCTTTCAGGATCTTGCCGAAATTCCTCTCTGCACTTCCGTAGGCAGGTCCGTAATTATTGGCAAGGTCAAACTGTGTGATGCCATTGTCAAAAGCTGTAAAACACAGCTGTTTCATATTTTCATAATCAGAAGTATCTCCGAAATTATGCCATAATCCAAGAGATACCTTCGGAAGCATCAGGCCGCTTTCTCCGCAGCGGTTATACTCCATGGTCTCATAACGTTCTTTTGCAGGTGTGTACATAAAAAGCCCTCCCATAATGCCACATAATTTACATTTTCTGTAACCAATTCCTTCACTTACACCTATTTCGCAAGACGGATCATATTCCAGCTGTGTTTTGCAAACACTGCCTCCAGCTTTCCGCCTTCCAGTTTCGAGCACTCTGCGCCGGCTTTTACAGGAACTACATTCTCCGGCTGTGCCTCTGTATTCACCGCCTGAAGGTCATCATTGTTCAGCACGATATGCTCTACGATCTTATATCCCTCAAACTGCCTTAAATCACAGGAAACTTCCATGTCCTCATCCAGGCTCTTGTTCACTGCAAAAATAGTCAGAGCATCTTTTTCCTCATCCCAGACACACACGGAATCCAGATACGGCGCTTCACCATAGGTTCTGCTCTCGTATACCGGTGTGAGAACCTGCGTATTGAGGACGGTTCCTCTTCCAAACACACTGGTCAGCATATATGGATAAAAGATAGTCTGGCGCCATGCACCGGTGTCGGAAGTCATAATCGGCGCGATAACATTGACCAACTGTGCCATGCAGGCGATCTTTACACGGTCTGCGTGACGGAGAAGTGTGATCAGCATACTTCCCACAAGAAGTGCATCCTCAAAGTTGTAAACATCCTCCAGCTGATGAGGTGCCTGCACCCATTTCTCCAGTTTTTTGTCCTGCTCGTTGCTGTGGTACCATACGTTCCACTCGTCAAAGGAAAGGTTGATCTGTTTTTTGCCATGTTTCTTTGCTTTTACAGCATCACAGATGGAAACCACACCGGAGATAAAATCATCCATGCCTTTGGAGCATGCAAGGAAATCCGCAGTGTCACCCGCCTGATTTCCATAGTACTGATGCAGAGAAAGATAATCCACCTGATCGTAAGCCTCGTCAAGAACCGTATACTCCCAGGAACCAAAAGTCGGCATCTCCAGATTGGAGCTTCCGCAGGCAACTGTCTCAACCTCCGGGTCCATAAATTTCATCAGGCGGGCTGTCTCTGCCGCAACTCTTCCGTACTCTGCCGCAGTCTTATGTCCCATCTGCCACGGGCCATCCATCTCGTTTCCGAGACACCATAATTTGATATCGTGAGGCTGTTCATAACCATGAGATTTACGGAGATCACTGTAATAAGTACCACCCTTGAAGTTACAGTATTCCAGAAGATTCTTCGCATCTTCCGGGCCTCTTGTTCCCAGGTTTACTGCCATCATCACATCGCTGCCTGCTTTTCTGGACCAGTCCACAAATTCATTCAGACCAAACTGGTTTGTCTCGATCACACCCCAGGCAAGCTCCGGTCTGGACGGACGCTGATCTTTTGGTCCGACACTGTCTTCCCAGCGGAATCCGGATACAAAATTTCCGCCCGGATAACGGACGATGGGTACCTGAAGTTCTCTTACCAGTTCCAGAGTATCCTTACGGAATCCCTGCTCGTCAGAAATAGGACTGCCTTCCTGATAAATACCCTCATAAACCGCACGTCCAAGATGTTCAATAAAGGAGCCGAAGATCCTTTTGTCTGTTTTTCCGGTGAGGAAATATTTGTCCACGATGATCTGTGCTTTTTTCATTGTAAAAACCCTCCTGTGATAGAATTTTGTTATAGTCATTCACTCTTCCGGCATTTTTCACCTGACAGTATCCACCCCAAAGATACCTATCCACAGCAGAACAGACCTTCTCATTCTTCTGTACATTCAGAAAACTGCCGCTCTGTCTATCATTTTATCATTCCTTCCGGCTTATGTCATTGCCTTTCTCAGGAAACGCCCGGATTTTTCAAAAAATTTTCTATTTTCTCTCTACAGTGCCGCATTACACTTTTCATAAGCAAACAGTGCCGCTCCCAGCGCACCGCAAAGCTGTGCCTCGTCGCAGATATAAAGCTTCGCTCCCAGCTTCTCTTCCAGTGCCTGGATAATGCCTTTATTCTTGGCAACACCACCGGTCATCATATATTCTCCCGGATTCTTTTTGCCAAGGCGGGCCGCAAGTGCGCCTACTTTGGAGGCAACAGACACGTTCAGACCGTGGATAATATCTGCCACATTCTTATTCTGGGCAACCAGGGAAACCACCTCGGACTCTGCAAACACGGTACACATGCTTGAGATCACCACGTTCTCTTTCCATTCCAGTCCGCGGGTGCTCATCTCCTCCAGGGAAAGCCCAAGGGTACGGGCCATCATTTCCAGGAAACGTCCGGTTCCTGCCGCACATTTATCATTCATCAGGAAATTTTTTACTGCACCGTTCTCATCAATGCTGATTGCCTTGATATCCTGGCCGCCGATATCAATGACAGTACGCACGTTTGGATTCAGATAATGGGCGCCTTTCGCGTGGCAGGTGATCTCTGTGATGCTGTCATCGCCGCTGTCAATGTATGCACGTCCGTATCCGGTGGTAACGATACGCACGATATCCTCTTTTTTAATGCCCGCTTTTTCCACTGCCATCTCCAGGCTCTTCTCCGCACTCATCATAGCACCGCCGCCTGTGGGGATGATCATGGTAGATTTGATCTTTCCGTCTTTATCCAGGATCACAACGTCCGTACTTGTGGAACCGCTGTCGATCCCTGCCACATAATAAACTCCTGATTCCATTTTTTTCCTTATCTCCTCGCTGATTCCTTTTGATGGGTCCATATCCTCCGAGCCCTCCAGCGTTTCCGCAAAAGCCTGCACTCTGGTGAGAAGCTGACCTGCACTCTGGCTGGTAAAGTCCGTCTCGATCTTCAGAAGGGGAACCTTGATATCCCGCTTGATACTTGCATACTCAAATCCGTAATAGTCGCAGAACTTGATCGTATGATAGATGATTCCCTTCAGATTCGGGTCCAGATACAGCCGGTTCCTTCTGGTACTGTTGTTCATACGGAAACACGGCATCTGGGAAAGAAGCGCGTCTGCATAAGCCAAAAACATGGCATCATCATCCATTTTTTCCAGTTCCTCACGGATCACAGCCAGACGTCTTCCACCTGTACAGGTCAGGTTTTCCACATCCATGCGGATGTTATCCCGGATCATTTTTTCCAGGACACCACTGACGCGGACGCCCAGCACACCGATGTATGGCTGGTTATCCACATCCTCATGGGAAAAAGCGTTCAGAAATCCACTTCTGTCGAAAGTTTTCCCCGAAAATTTCTCGTAAGCTTTCTTAAGGCGGTGAATTCCTTTGGCCAGCTTCACTTTCTCGCAGTCGTTATCCTCATGAGGCATATCCAGCATGTACAAAAATTTACATTTGCCAGTACTTTCCACAATATCGTACACACGGCGCATGGAATCACAGCAGTTTACAAGAACCAGCTGCTCCACTTTTCCCTCCAACACTGCCTGGATCACGGATTTTCCAAAACCGCAGAGATTGGCATGGGCGATCTGGTCGGAAAGTTCAAAGTTCTCCGGCATTTCCTCCAGAACCGCACATTCCTCGCCAAAACCTTTAAACAGTTCCAGCGGTGTATATTTACAGACGTAATGTATCATGATCGTTTTTCCTCCCTGCTTTTTTCCAGCATTTCAAGGTATGCCTGAAGTCGTGTGGACACCTGGCCGTCACTGGAATTGGCCGGATTGCAGCCGTCGCCGTCCAGGACCATGGTTGGAAGCCCTGCGTTTTCCAGAGAATTTTTGATCAGGCTGGAAGCTCCGATGGTTCCCTTGCATCCCCAGTGTGCAAAAAGGATCCCTCCGTCTGCCTCTGTAAGACCGGCCAGCTCCTGGGCACGCTGGATTCTCTGTTTTACACTTCCATTGTAAATGCAGTTGACCATTTTTTCCGCAAGGGCCTCATAAGGATCTGCAGGCTGCATCCGCTGAAAGCCATCCGCAACAAAATCACAGGCGCTGATGTGCACGTTCTGGCTGTAATTAAACACATCCTTTACCGGCTCCTGCAAAAACGGCATCATATGCATCCAGAGAATATGAAGGCCTTCCCCTTTTGGCGCCTTTTTCACATCTTCGAGAAGCATCTTTGTGTATTTCAGGGATTCCTGGGAACCTGCAAGAAGATGGCACATAAAGATGGCGTACAGCTCATTTGTCAGGGAAGTTACCGGATCGTGGTCTTTCCTGAGAGCAAGCTGGCGGCTGTAATAAGATGCCGCTTCGTTGCTGTTGGCCACTGCCCGCTGTACAGACTGTTCTGAGATTTTTTTGCCAGTAACATCTTCCAGGAATTTCTTCATCTCACGAAGCTGATCTGCTACGTAGCTGATGGAATCCTGATTTTTTTCATAAGGTACATCAATATAAAATCCCGGGATCTGATATTTCTGTTTCAGATAAGGAAAGGTCATCATGTTTCCGTCACAGGCAAGATTTGTATAAATGGTGCATTTCGGCTTCGGCACCAGCCCTGTCATGGACGCTCCCAGAAAAATCCGGTGATAGGAGCACATGGTTTCCGGAAATCCCTCTGATTCCGTCTGTGCCAGAAATGCCTGCTCGCATCTGGTTCCGGCGATGAAGCAGGACATTGCCTCCACGGAATACGGAGTGATCCCTGCTGCTGTCAGAAGCTCTCCCGGTACAAAAATGCTCACAAGAGCGGTATCGTCCGGTTTTGCAAGGGCTTTGATAATATTCTGCATGACTACACGGGCTACATACTGTCCCGAAGCCGGAAGCTTCCTGTCAGGAAAAAGCTGCAGACGTTTTTCCTGAAGCCGGTAGCCAGTGAGAAGAAGTTTTCGTGCTTTTTCCGGGTCCCTGATGGAGCTCTCTCCCACCATATCCCCGAATTTCTTTATGATATCCAATCTGTCACATCCTCCGTCAAGTCAAAAAATCTATTATAAGTCTGTCAGGCGCTTACCCGAAACTTTGTCCTCAGACAAAATCCTGTAGCATTATCATCGTCTGGATGGTATAAAGGCTCCACCTGTCAGACCAATATTTTTATTATAAAGATATTTTTTTCAAATGTAAACACACCAATTTTTACAAATCCGGGCGGCATCTTCCTCTGTATTATGCAATTATGCATACAGTTCTGTTACAGACTGCAGATTTTTTTCACATATTTCAACACAAAAATGCAGATTTTCCACAGAAAACTTCTTATAGCGTTTCCGGAAAATCTGCATTTCTCACTTATCTGTAAAATTCTTCAGGCAGCTGCCAGTTTCCATCTGGCAGTTCTGCATGAAATATGTTATCTTACTTCATTTTTTCTGTTGCCCTGCGTACGCACATCAGACATGTTGGCAGAATATAAGCAGCTTGCGGAGATCCACGCTGCCTGGTCTGCACAGCAGATCGCTGTAAATCCATAAGTTCCAACGAACCCAACACTTACGATCACACGCGCGATCATCTCAGTTACACCGGAAAATACTGCTCTTCCGGAATAGCCAAGTCCCTGTGTCACCATACGATTTACATTGAGAATACCAAGACTCCAGAAGAAGAATCCCAGGTATCTCAGATATTTTGCAGAGGCATCCAACACATCCACCGCGCTTTTGTTTACAAAGATCCGTGTCAGTGTCCGACCGCCAAAGATCAGTACCAGTCCTATCAAAGCACCGTACGCCACTCCAATAGTAACTGCCTGGCGAAGTCCTTTTCGGATCCTGTCCGGCTGTTTTGCACCAAGATTCTGACTGCAGAACACAGATGCTGCCGTTGAGGCCGCATCAAACGGGCACATGGCAAACTGCTTGATCCTCATAGCTGCTGTAAACGCAGATACATACACACTTCCCAGTCCGTTGTTTGCAGACTGCATTACCATACTTCCGATAGCAGTAATAGAATACTGCAATCCTGTGGGAATTCCCATAAGAAGAAGTTCCTGTGCTGCTTCTTTTCTCATGTGGCGGTCGTCTTTTCCAAGCCACATCAGTTCCATTTTCTGTGAGATCACAATCAGACAGCAGATACCACTGATGGCCTGTGCCGTGATGGTCGCAATGGCAGCACCCGCGCATCCCCATTTCAGCACAACAATGCAGAACAGATCCAAAAAAATATTCAGCACTGCTGCAAACGCCAGAAAGATAAACGGTGTCCTGCTGTCGCCCACAGATCTCAGAATACTGGACAGATAATTATACAGCAGTGAAAACGGGATTCCCAGAAAGATAATCAGGATATACCGATACGCATTGACATAAATATCTTCCGGCACAGAAAGAATATGCAGGATCTGATTGCAAAGGATCACGCACGCAGATGTAAGCACAACTGCTGCTCCTGCTGTAAGCACTGCGCCGTTAAATATGTAATTCCGCATGGTATCCTTCTTCTCTGCGCCGAAATATTTTGCCACGGGTACTCCGAAACCGGCACAGATTCCTATGCAGAAACCCAGAACCAGAAACTGCACGCTGCTGGTGGCACCAACACTTGCCAGTGCCTTGGCTCCCAGGATCTGTCCCACGATAGCTGCATCAATAATATTATAAGTCTGCTGCAAAAGGTTTCCCAGAAGAAGCGGCAGCGCAAACTGCACCATCAGCTTCAGCGGATTTCCCTTTACCATAGATGTTGACATTTTGTACTCCTCCAGATATAAGCTTCCTTAATTATTTTTTAAACTTTCAGATATATAAGTCCGATCAGCGGGCTGATGTGCATCAGTTTCGCAAGGCCTCTCTCACAAAGACAAGTGTTATGTACAGACGCACATTGCAAAAATATCCCGCCAAATACCTGTCGCTGTCACATCTGATGGCGTACTACTTTATATTCATCTCCGGAACGATAATACGGACATTCCTTGTAATCACTGCTCACAAAACGATAGTATTCATCCTCATCCAGATTGACATCACAGTAATATTCATCGCATTCTTCATCATATGTATAATTTGCACAGTATTCACAGCTGGTTCCTTTCATATTTATTTCTCCTCTCTTTGCAGGAAAGTATTTCTCCCTGCTGTTCTCCTGATTATATAACAAAAAAAGGAAGAATTCCATTACTGAAATCCTCCCTCTTTTTATATATCAGAACATTCCGTTCACAGTCTTATATTTGTAAAGCATCTCCGCATGATTCTGCTCTTCCACCTGGATATCTGCCAGAAGCTTCCGCACACCACTGTCTTCAAAAGCAAAAACATCCGAGTTGTATTCTCCGGAAATCAGCTTTTCTGTTCCGATACAGTCTGTTGCAAGAAAAGCATCGTGTTCCTTATCCTCTGAGGACATCACCGATGTGTAAGCAGCCTTTGGCTGGTAATCACGGCCGTCACTATCATTACAGTTTACCTGTGGAACTGTACCGGAAAGCACCTGGCTCAGGGAATCGTAATGCTCCTGCTCTTTTTTCTGAAGAGTCTGAAATAAGCTTTTAAGCTCCGGATCCCTGGCCTGCTGTGCGTATTTTCCGTATTTTTCAATGCAGCTTTTTTCCTGTGTCTGAAGATCCTGGATCACTGTGCGTTCTTTTTCCTTTAATATCATTATGATCATCCTTTCTTTTGATAATAATGATAGTATGGTTTGGAAATGCGATTTTATTCATGTTTTACGCAGTCAGGATCTCCATCAGTGCTCCGTAAAGATCCTTGTCCAGCTCCATAGACTGAAGCTCAGATAAAAGAACCGGCAGCTTCTTTCCGGCTGTGATCAGCTGATATAATCTGTCCTTCAGTACAAAACCAATCTCTGCCTGGTTCAGGAAATCAAAGACACGTTTCTCTATACGATTATCCGCTACCTCTCCTGCGAGAATGATCTGCACCTCCGCCGCTGTGTCTGCTTCCACTTCCACACAGATCTTCTGAAGCTTCTCTTCATATTTTACAGTAGCCTCAGTCTCTGCTCCGTTAACCAGAACCTTCACAGTATCTGTTCCTGTTTTCGCAAAATCACAGAACTCCACGGTATAAGCTCTCTTTGCCGGGATCAGCTCTGTTTTTCCCTGTGCGGGATGAATGGTAAACACTCCCTGATCCTTTTCCTTATAATCCATTTCCGTAAATACACAGGCACCATTTTCGTAAGCACAGGTTTCGTTGTCATCCTCATACAATCTGAAGCTTCCGTCAGCACCCGGGAATACCCGGA